>TARA_R110001599_G_scaffold59294_10_pt1 | contig 15767 bp, 15 predicted proteins | sample TARA_R110001599 | Tara Oceans TARA_R110001599 (sample SAMEA4398360) | marine metagenome | biome: Polar Biome; feature: [MES] marine water layer (ENVO:01000295) within the mesopelagic zone...; material: water (ENVO:00002006), including particulate matter (ENVO:01000060) such... | reverse complement strand
GACGAGGTCGGCCGCGGTCCCCTGTGTGGCGATGTTGTAACCGCTGCTGTTATTCTCGATCCTGAGAACCCGATTGCTGGATTAAATGATTCTAAAAAACTTACAGAAAAACGCCGTGAAGCGCTATTTGATGAAATACAACAAAAGGCCTTAAGTTTTTGTGTCGCCCGGGCATCGGTCGCTGAGATTGACGATATTAATATCTTGCAGGCAAGTCTGTTAGCGATGCACCGAGCGGTTGCGGGTTTGTCGATACAGCCAGAGTATGTTCTGGTGGATGGCAATAAAGTCCCTAAGTGGCCGTATAAAGCTGAGGCGGTGGTGAAGGGGGATAGCAGAGTACCGGCCATTGCGGCGGCATCGATACTGGCGAAAGTCACTCGGGATCGAGAGATGGTCGCGTTGGATAGTGTTTATCCAGGCTACGGAATTGCCGGTCACAAAGGTTACCCGACTAAGGTACATATGGAAGCCTTGCAGCGCTTGGGTGTTACCCCAATTCATCGGCGTAGTTATGCGCCAGTACGTGCGGCGCTGGAGTCTGAATAATGATGAATGACAGTTTTGTGCATCTGCGAGTGCATTCAGAATATTCCTTGGTTGATGGCTTGGTTAGAGTGAAAGAACTGACCAAAAGGGCCGCTAAGCTCGGTATGCCCGCGGTCGCGCTCACCGACTTAAATAATTTTTACGCCTTAATTAAATTCCAAAAAGCGGCGATGGGCGCAGGTGTTAAGCCCATCTTTGGCTGTGATTTACTGATGCGCGATGACGATGACCCTGATCAAACTACTGTCATCTGTTTATTGGCGCAAAATGAGAAGGGTTATCGTAATCTCACCGAACTGATATCCCGCGCCTATCAAGATGGTCAATACCTCGGGAAGGCCTATGCATATCGCAGCTGGATTGAAGAAGCTAGCGAGGGCCTCATCGCTTTGTCCGGCGGAAGGGAGGGCGATATTGGTCAGGCGTTGCTTAGTGGTAAGACCGAAATTGCGCAGCGTAGTCTATCGCGATGGCTGGGTGTATTTCATGACCGCTTTTATATAGAGTTACAGCGCACTGGGCGCCATAACGAAGATGATTACCTGCACGCGGCAATAGACTTGGCGGAGACAAATGACTGCCCCGTGGTTGCCACCAATGATGTGCGTTTTTTAGATGCCGAAGAGTTCGAGGCGCACGATGCCAGGGTTTGTATTCGCGATGGACGGGTCTTGGACGATCCACGTCGGCCGCGTAATTACAGTGACCAGCAGTATTTGCGCAGCCCTGAAGAAATGGCTGAGCTATTTGCCGATATTCCAGAGGCGCTGCAAAACAGCGTGGAAATTGCCAAACGCTGTAATCTTACGATTCAATTGGGAACGTATTACTTACCAGAATACCCAATTCCGGATGGATTGACCCAAGAGCAGTTTTTCCGTCAGCTTTGTCATGATGGTCTGGATCAGCGGCTGGATTTTTTATTCGACCGCAATTCGCCTGAGTTTGAAGCCCATCAGACTGAATACCGAGATCGTCTAGAATTTGAACTCAATGTTATTCTGCAAATGGGTTTCCCTGGTTACTTCCTGATCGTTATGGATTTTATTCAGTGGGCCAAAGACCACGATATTCCGGTTGGTCCCGGCCGGGGTTCAGGTGCGGGTTCGCTAGTAGCCTATGCGCTAAAAATTACCGATCTAGACCCAATCCAATACGACCTGCTGTTCGAGCGATTTTTGAATCCGGAGCGGGTTTCTATGCCCGACTTTGACGTCGATTTTTGTATGGAAGGGCGCGATCGGGTAATTAATTACGTGGCGGATAATTATGGCCGCGACGCAGTGAGCCAGATCATCACCTTTGGTACCATGGCTGCAAAGGCAGTTGTGCGCGATGTTGCTCGGGTGCAGGGCAAGGCATACGGCTTAGCCGACAAATTATCGAAAATGATTCCCTTCGAAGTGGGCATCACACTTAGTAAAGCCCATGAGCAAGAAGAGATACTTCGCGAGTTTCTTGAAGCAGACGAGCAGGCCCAAGAAATCTGGGACATGGCAATTCAGCTTGAGGGCGTGGTCCGTGGTGTAGGTAAGCATGCTGGGGGTGTGGTTATCGCGCCCTCCAAGCTCACCGATTTCGCGCCGCTGTACTGTGATGACGCCGGTGGAGGTTTGGTTACCCAGTTTGACAAAAGTGATGTCGAAGAGGCGGGCTTGGTTAAGTTCGACTTTTTGGGGCTGCGCACACTCACCATAATTCACTGGGCCTTAAAAATAGTGAATGCCCAGCGCGCTAAGCTGGGTGAAGATCCGCTGGATATTATGTCGATTCCCTTGCAGGATCGGCCAACCTTTGAAATGCTCAAGCGAGCAGAAACGACCGCGGTCTTCCAGTTGGAATCCCGCGGTATGAAGGATTTGATCAAGCGTCTTTTGCCAGATTGTTTTGAAGATATTATCGCCCTAGTGGCCTTGTTTCGACCTGGCCCGCTGCAGTCGGGCATGGTTGATGACTTTATTAACCGTAAACACGGCCGCGCTGAGTTGGCGTATCCGCATCCGCAGTATCAACACGAATGTCTAAAACCTGTTTTGGAGCCGACCTACGGTATTATCCTTTATCAGGAACAGGTTATGCAGATCGCTCAGGTAATGGGTGGTGTGAGCCTTGGCGGCGCCGATTTATTGCGGCGGGCAATGGGTAAGAAAAACGCCGCAGAAATGGATAAGCAGCGGAGCTTGTTTCAGACTGGTGCGGTAGAGAAAGGCTTTTCTGAAGAGCTGGCATCGAATATTTTCGATTTGATGGAGAAGTTTGCGGGATACGGCTTTAATAAATCTCACTCCGCAGCCTACGCCTTAGTTTCCTATCAAACTGCCTGGTTGAAGACTCATTACCCAGCGCCCTTTATGGCCGCGGTAATGAGTTCGGAATTGGACAATACCGACAAAATCGTTATCTTCATCGAAGAATGTCGGGAAATGAAGTTGGACTATAAACTGCCTTCAGTAAATGAAGGTGAGTATATGTTCACGGTCAATGATCGCGGCCAAATCGTATACGGTCTCGGTGCCATAAAAGGCTTGGGCGAGGGCCCCGTTGAAAATATTATTGCCGCTCGCAACGAAGGTGGCCCTTTTAAAAATCTCTTTGAATTCTGCGAGCGCACCGATCCCCGCAAAGTGAATAAGCGAGCGATTGAAGCGTTGATACGCTCTGGCGCCTTTGATGACCTTGGCGAAGATCGGGCGGTGCTTATGGCGGCGATGCCTGATGCTGTGCAAGGTGCTGAGCAAGCGGCTAAAAATGTCGAAAGCGGAATGATGGATTTGTTTGGCGGCAGTCTTGCCGTTGAAGATGAAGCTGGCGATGTTTATGCAAGCTTTAAAAACGTACGACGCTGGACAACGAAAGAGCGCTTACTCGGTGAGAAAGAAACCCTCGGTCTTTATGTCACTGGCCACCCCATAGATGATTACGAAGCAGAATTACGACGTTTTGTACCTCGGAAAATCGTTGACTTAAATCCGGAAAAGCATCCTCAGACTATTGCCGGTTTGGTGATGAGCACCCGAACAATGAAAAATAAGCGCGGCGATACCATGGCGTTTGTATTGCTCGATGACCGCAGTGCTCGGATCGAGGTGGCGCTATTTAGTGATGCCTATGATGAATGCCGAGAAAAACTGATTAAAGACACCGTAATCGTTGTTGAAGGGGTATGCAGTAACGACGAGTATAGCGGTGGTAAGAAAATGCGAGTGAAAGCGGTGCGCAGTATTGCCGAGGCGCGGGATCAGCACGCGCGTGAATTGCAACTTTCAGTTAGCGCCGAACACATAGACGATGACACGATTGCCCGTTTAAAAGGCGCGTTGAGTGTAGCTAAGGGCGGTCGTTGCCCTGTGGTGATAAATTATCAACGTCATGAAGGCAGTGGTAAAATTCGCCTCGGGGATAATTGGCGAATCCTGCCAAATGATGAGTTATTACTGCGTTTAGGTGAAGAGTGTGGCGCAAATAACGTGGTCATCAATTACGATTAACGTATAATCATCTTATTGAATGTGCCTATTTATCATTCCGATGGTGGTAGGTTTCACGGACGACAACAAGTGAATATGTGAGCGATGAATCCCAATTATCTTGATTTTGAACAACCCATTGCGGAACTGGAAGCCAAGATTGAAGAGCTTCAGTTGGTCGGAAGTGACAACGACCTTAATATCAGCGAAGAAATCACTAAACTTCGGGAAAAAAGCAGTAAATTAACCGAGAAGATTTTTTCGAGTCTCACGCCTTGGAATGTTGTTAAAATTGCGCGGCATCCAATGCGGCCTTATGCCTTGGATTATATTCGCCGAATTTTTACTGACTTTGACGAACTGCATGGCGATCGTCATTTTGGTGACGATACCGCCATCGTTGGCGGTATCGGCAAAATCAATGGCATGCCGGTAATGGTCATCGGTCAGGAGAAAGGCCGAGGTGTTACTGAAAAGGTAAAGCGTAATTTCGGTATGCCAAAGCCCGAAGGCTATCGCAAAGCCCTACGCCTTATGGAGCTGGCCGAGCGCTATAAATTGCCGATCGTAACGCTAATCGACACGCCCGGCGCCTACCCTGGTATTGACAGTGAAGAGCGTGGTATCAGTGAGGCCATTGCCCAAAATCTGGCCGTCATGTCGCGCCTTAAAACCCCGATTGTTTGTATCGTTATTGGTGAGGGCAGCTCCGGTGGCGCCTTGGGTATTGGTGTCGGCGATCACATTGCGATGCTGCAATACTCGACCTATTTTGTAATCTCGCCAGAAGGTTGCGCGAATATTATTTGGAAGAGTTCAGAGTTTGCCCCCGATGCGGCCGAGGCAATGGGTTTGACCTCGACGATTCTCGAAGAGTTGGGTATTGTTGATGCAACGATTCCGGAACCACAGGGCGGCGCTCATCGTGATATCGACAGCAGTGCCGAGCGTGTTCGTGAACACCTAGTCACTCAAATTAAACGTTTGCAGGCGCTCCCTGAAAAAGAACTGTTAGATACCCGTTATGCTCGGTTAATGTCATACGGAACGAGCTAGCCGAGTCTTATATAATGAGGGAGGTAGCGCTGCGTTGACGGAACTATTGCCCCTCGTTAATCAAGCTTTGACGCCGTTTTTTGCGCGTGAAAAATTATGGCTCGCCTACAGTGGTGGCTTAGACTCACAAGTATTATTGCATTTGCTTTGGCGCCTGCGCGAGCAGGCGAGCATTGCAGAAACTCCCTTCCCTATATTAAATGCAATTCATATAAATCATCAGTTGCAATCGCCGGCCGGTACTTGGGCTGCGCATTGCCAGCGCCAGTGTACAGACTACGATATACCTTTTACTTTGCGAGCAGTTGACGTTTCTGGGCGGCGTCGCGGAATTGAGGCGTCGGCGCGAGATGCGCGGTATCGAGAATTTGAAGATGTTTTGCGCGAAGGTGATGTATTGCTGTTGGCGCATCATCTCGACGATCAGGCTGAGACCCTATTATTACGGTTACTACGTGGTGCTGGCGTATCCGGGTTGGCGGCAATGCCAATTCGTCGCACGCTCGGTAGTGGTGAGCTTTTTCGGCCGTTATTAGATGTTCCGCGCGCCAGTATAGAAGCCTATGCTAAGGAATATCAGTTGAGTTGGATAGAAGATCCTAGCAATACTGACACCCACTATCGACGGAATTTCCTGCGTCAGCGAGTGATGCCTCAGTTGGCCGAGCATTGGCCGGATTACCGGGTCGGTTTTGGGCGGGCGGCTCGTTTACAAGCGGAAGCGGCGCAGCTGTTAGATGAATACATTGACGCAGACCTGCGTGCCATGACTGCCGATGATGCGTCACTTGATTTGGCATCCTTGGCTGGGCTACCCGAAATACGCCAGCGCGCGATCTTGCGTCAATTCATTATTCAGCGCAGTGGCCTAGCGCTGGCATCCGCTCAGCTTGATACGATTGTTAGTCAATTTAGCGCAGCGCGCAGTGACAGTCAGCCGGAGTTTCGTTTGGCTGGTGGGAGTGTGTTGCGGGCCTATCGGCAGCGCTTGTTTTGCGGACCGGCTTTACAAGTGGCTGTGGCGCCAGATTGCGAGTGGGATATTGGTCGGCCGCTTATTATTCCTGGTGTAGGTTGTATAAGCGCCGAGCCTGAGGGCGATTTTGTCCCGCTCGGCGCGCTTGAAATCCGCTTCCGGCAAGGTGGCGAGCGCTGCCAGCTAGCTGGTGAATCTCACAGTAGATCATTAAAAAAACTATTGCAGGAATGGCAGGTGCCGCCATGGCAACGCGAGGCGCTGCCGTTGATATACTGCAATGGTGAATTGGCTGCGATTGCCAACATAGCTATTTGTGAGGGGTTTCGTGCCCAGCCGGGGGAGTCCGGTTGGAATATACGCTGGGAGCCAGAGACGCTGACCTAGTCGCTGAGGTCTGCTAGAATGCGCGGCTCGTAAAAAGAGCGCCAGTCATGACTACTGAAGATCTATCGTCCAGCAATCCAAAGAGTAACCCCCTCGACAATATCCGCATTGTGCTGGTGAACACCTCCCATCCCGGTAATATCGGTGCGGTGGCTCGCGCGATGAAAAATATGTGTCTGAGCCAGCTTTACTTGGTTGAGCCCCGCAAATACCCACACGATGAAGCGACGTGGCGAGCGGCTAGCGCCGACGACGTGCTGAATTCTGCGGTAGTGTGTGCGACATTGGATGAGGCAATTGCCGATTGTCAGCTAGTGATCGGCACCAGTGCCAGAGAGCGCACTGTGCCTTGGCCACTGCTGGATCCGCGCCATTGCATGGAGCGTGGTTATGCCGAGGCAGCAGCTGGCCATAAAATTGCGCTGGTGTTTGGGCGCGAAGACCGCGGTTTAACCAATGAAGAGTTACAGCGCTGCAATTTGCACGTTCATATTCCAGCCAATCCGGAATACAGTTCCTTGAATATCGCTATGGCCGTTCAGGTCTTGGCTTATGAAGTGCGCATGCAGCACCTTAGTGGTGAGCTCAATAATAATGATATGGCTGATTGGGATGTGCCGGTAGCGGGGGCGCAGGATTTAGAGCGCTACCTAGTACATCTTGAGGAAACTCTGCGAGATATCCATTTTTTACGCCCGGAAGCGCCAAAGAAGCTAATGACTCGCTTGCGTCGTCTCTATCAACGGACGCGACTCGATGAGATGGAAGTCAATATATTGAGAGGCATACTAACCTCAACTCAGTACTGGGTGCGTAAAGCAAAGACCGATGAGGTTGGCGACGCTGGACCAAAGAGTGGTGCTGACGAGGGAGAGTGATTATAATCCCCGCTCTTCCGCATTTTAATCCCTACTAAAAGCCTTGGTTATATAGTTGACCAATTTGCTTGGTTATTGCATAATTGCACCGTAGATTAAACGGGTATGGCTATGCGATTGACGACAAAAGGACGCTATGCCGTAACAGCGATGCTGGATTTGGCGCTGTACGGCGACCGAGGTCCCATAAGTTTGGCTGATGTGTCTAGTCGGCAGGATATTTCCCTGTCTTATCTGGAGCAATTGTTTGCCAAGTTGCGCCGTAAGGAGCTGGTGTCTAGCAGCCGAGGTCCAGGTGGAGGCTATCGCCTGAGTCGTCCCAGTCAAGAAATTTTCGTTGCCGATATTATCGATGCGGTCGATGAGCGCGTAGATGCAACCGGCTGTGCTGGTAGCAGTGACTGTCAAGATGGTCACACTTGCTTGACTCATAATTTGTGGACTGATCTAAGTGATCAGATTCACCATTTTTTAAGTGATATCAGTTTGGCCAGTTTGGTTGAGCGTCGAGATGTGCAGTCAGTTTCAGCGCGCCAGCTACAAAAGGCGCGCAATGCGCAGTCAATTATTCTGACTGCGGTAGATTAGTTATTCGCTTGGTGTCGCTGTAGTCGTACCAAGGTTTTGGAGAAGTATATGCAACTGCCGATTTATTTGGATTACTCTGCGACCACACCGGTTGATCCTCGTGTGGCCGAGAAGATGATGGCTTGTTTGACGACCACGGGTACCTTTGGTAATCCTGCGTCTCGCTCGCATATGTTTGGCTGGAAGGCTGAAGAGGCCGTCGAAAATGCCCGTCGTCAAGTAGCTGATTTGCTGAATGCCGACCCTCGGGAGATTGTGTGGACTTCCGGTGCTACCGAGTCAAACAACTTGGCAATAAAGGGTGCAGCGCATTTTTACAGTAAAAAAGGCAAGCACATTATTACTTCTAAAATCGAGCACAAAGCGGTGCTTGATACCTGCCGGCAGCTAGAGCGGGAAGGTTTTGAAGTTACGTACTTAGACCCGACCGAAAAAGGCTTGATTACCGCAGAAGCGATTGCCGCTGCGCTGCGTGAAGACACCGTTTTGGTCAGTGTGATGCACGCCAATAATGAAATTGGCACCATTAACGACGTGGCAGCCATTGGCGAAGTATGCCGTGCGAATGGTGTGGTTTTTCATGTTGATGCAGCGCAAACCGCTGGCAAAGTCGTCATTGATATGGCGACCATGAAAATTGATTTATTGTCGATGTCGGCTCATAAAATGTATGGCCCCAAAGGTATTGGTGCGCTGTATGTTAGCCGCAAACCACGTATTCGTTTGGAAGCGCAAATGCACGGTGGTGGTCATGAACGCGGTATGCGTTCTGGCACCTTGCCTACGCATCAAATCGTAGGGATGGGCGCTGCTTGTGAACTTGGCCGCTTAGAAATGGCCCAAGATGCAGAGCATGCTATGGCGTTGCGTAACCAGTTCTGGGATGGTTTGAAAGACATGGAACAGGTCTTTGTAAACGGTGATTTTGAACAGCGTTTACCCGGTAATCTGAACGTTAGCTTGGCCTTTGTTGAAGGCGAATCACTGATTATGTCTCTGAAAGATTTGGCGGTGTCGTCGGGTTCAGCGTGTACTTCAGCAAGCTTGGAGCCTTCTTATGTGCTGCGGGCGTTGGGCTTGAATGACGAGCTGGCACACAGCTCGTTGCGTTTTTCTTTTGGTCGTTTTACTACGGCTGAAGAAGTGGATTACGCCATTAAGCAGGTGCGTGCTGCAGTTGAGAAATTACGGGAATTGTCGCCCTTGTGGGATATGTATCAAGACGGCGTCGATTTAGACAGTATTGTATGGGCAGCTCACTAAGCTGTTCAGATTGAGAGGACGAGATCATGGCCTATAGCGAAAAAGTACTCGATCACTATGAGAATCCACGCAATGTCGGTAAGTTTGACGACAGCGCGGATGAAATCGGCACCGGTATGGTCGGTGCGCCTGCTTGCGGTGACGTAATGCGTCTGCAAATCAAGGTGAATGAGCAGGGTGTTATTGAAGATGCCAAGTTTAAAACCTACGGTTGCGGTTCTGCTATCGCGTCTAGCTCTCTGCTCACTGAGTGGGTTAAGGGCAAGACGCTTGACGAAGCGGCACAAATTAAAAATACCGAAATCGCGCAAGAGTTAGCTTTGCCACCAGTGAAAATTCACTGTTCAGTTTTGGCCGAGGATGCGATCAAGGCTGCGGTAGCTGACTATCGTCAGAAGCGTACCGTATCCTAGCCTAGCGACTAGCATTAGATATTAGGGGAGAGTGCATGCCAGTTTCAGTAAGCAGCGCAGCAGCTAATCATATAAAGAAACAAATGCTCGGTCGTGGCCGGGGTTTGGGGATTCGCATTGGCGTGCGGACTTCTGGCTGCTCAGGTATGGCCTATGTATTGGAATTCGTAGACGAGCCTCAAGCAGAGGATCAGGTCTTTGAAAAAGACGGTGCAGCGGTGTATATCGACCCTAAGAGCATGGTTTATTTAGACGGCACCGAATTGGACTTTGTGAAGGAAGGTCTCAATGAGGGCCTGAAATTTAATAATCCCAATGTGTCGGCTGAGTGTGGCTGCGGTGAGAGCTTTACCGTCTAGCGGCCCTGCTGGCTGGCCCCAAAACTATGTCTGTATTCAATCCCCAGGAAAATTACTTTGCACTGTTGGCAGTGCCCCAGGGCTATGAAGTTGATATAGCAGCCCTGACTAAAAGCTATCGTGCGTTGCAGCGCGATGCGCATCCCGATCGTTTTGCCAGTGGCTCTGAGCGCGATTTGCGCTTGGCGGTACAGCAGTCCTCGTTTATTAATGAAGCCTATGAAACTTTGGTATCGCCAACCCGGCGGGCTGCCTATTTACTGAAGTTGGCGGGGGTGGATAGCGATATGTCCTCAACCACTTTCCAAGACCCTGAGTTTCTTATGCAGCAAATGCAACTTCGCGAAGAGTTGTCTGAATTGCAGGATGCCAGTGATCCTGAGCAGGCATTGGATGTGTTTTATCGCGATTTAGAGGGGGCGGCCACCGGGCAGAAGAATATTTTTTCTCAAGCCTACAATCAACAACAGTTTGATTCGGCGCTGGCTGCTTACGCCAAACTCCAGTTTTTAGAAAAGCTGCGTAGTGAAGCCGAACTGAAAGAGAGCGAATTGCTCGACTACTGATAAAAGGCGAGTGAATCGCCGGGAGTTCAGAAACCTTTTATGGCCTTGATGCAAATTTCAGAACCCGGACAAACCCCTGAGCCGCACCAGCGTAAGCTGGCGGTAGGCATTGATCTGGGTACCACCAATTCATTGGTTGCCAGTGTGCGCAATGCGCACGCTGATACCTTGGCAGATCTCGATGGCGCGCATTTGTTGCCGTCTGCGGTGTATTACCCAGAAGCGGGCGAGACTGTGGTGGGTGCGGCGGCATTAGCCGGCGCCAGCTCCGATCCGCGTAATACATTGTTATCTGTTAAGCGTTATATGGGGCGGTCTTTTACCGATTGTACTGCCGCTGCGGGGGCAAAAATGTTGCCCTATGAATTGCTGGATCAGGGCCAAGATATGGTCAAGATCCGTACTCGAGTTGGCGATATTTCGCCAGTGCAGGTATCTGCTGAAATTTTAAAAAGCCTAGCCAGTCGCGCAGAAGAAACCTTGGGTGGCGAGTTGACGGGGGCGGTGATTACCGTGCCTGCCTATTTTGACGACGCGCAGCGCCAAGCCACCAAAGACGCCGCCAAAATTGCTGGTATACATGTGCTGCGCTTGCTCAATGAGCCCACGGCTGCGGCAGTGGCCTATGGCCTAGATCAGCACGATGAAATGGCTATTGCAGTTTTCGATTTGGGCGGCGGTACGTTTGATATTTCGGTATTGCAGCTCACTAAGGGTGTGTTTGAGGTGTTGTCCACTGGCGGTGACTCTGCATTGGGTGGTGATGACTTCGATCACGCTATTGCCGACTGGTTTGTTGCGGCATCGGGTTTGCAAGATCTGGATATGTTTCAGCAGCGCAGCTTGCTGACTGCTGCACGCAAGGCGAAAGAAGCCTTAAGTGGCGAGGGCGCAGTTGATTTAGTGCTGGGCGATTTGAGTCAAAGTCTGAGTCGTGAGCAGTTTAATGCCCTGGTCGATCCCTTAATCGACACCGCTATTCGCGCCTGTAAGCGGGCCTTACGTGATGCTAAATTGCGTAGCGAAGACATCGCCAATGTTGTAATGGTCGGCGGCTCCACACGGGTTCCGCGGGTGCGTGAGCGAGTGGCTCAGTGGTTTGGCCGCGAGCCACTAGTCGATTTAGATCCTGATCGGGTGGTGGCCTTGGGCGCTGCGCTGCAAGCAGATCAGCTGGTCGGCAATCGCAGTGGCGACGAAATGCTATTGCTCGACGTAATTCCCTTGTCTTTGGGTATTGAGACCATGGGTGGCTTGACTGAGAAGGTTATTCACCGCAATACCACAATCCCGGTGGCGATGGCTCAGGAATTTACTACCTTTAAAGACGGTCAAACCGCTATGGCCATTCATGTGGTTCAGGGCGAGCGCGAATTGGTCGAAGACTGTCGGTCCTTGGCACGCTTTGAGTTGCAGGGTATTCCGCCGATGGTGGCGGGTGCGGCGCGCATAAAGGTGAAGTTCCAGGTTGACGCTGATGGCCTATTACAGGTATTTGCGACGGAAGAGAGCACAGGCGTCGAGAGTCATATTGCTGTTAAGCCGGCGTACGGTTTGAATGACACCGATATTGCGGAGATGCTCAAGTCCTCTTGGGAAGCGGCGGCAGACGATAAAGATGCCCGTGCACTGCGTGAGCAGCAAATTGAAGCAGACTCTTTGTTGCAGGCATTGTCTGCCGCATTGTTGCAAGACGGTGAGGCCATGCTTAGTGAGGCGGAGCAGCAAGACTTGTTGGCTAAAATGGAAGCGCTGCATCAGGAACGTGAGCAGGGCAGTGTAGCCAGTATAGCTAAGCATATTGAAATTGTTGGCAAGGCCAGTGAGCTGTTTGCCGAACGGCGCATGGACGCCAGTATTAACCAAGCACTTGCCGGTCGGCGAGTTGACGAATTGTAAGGAAGCCACGATGCCACGCATCATAGTATTGCCAAACGAAGCGCTATGCCCTGAGGGCGAAGTGCTTGAGGCCGCTAGCGGCGAAACCATCTGTGACGTTATGCTCGCAAATGGTATTCATATTGAGCACGCCTGCGAGAAATCCTGCGCGTGTACCACGTGTCACGTGATTGTGCGCGAGGGCATTGAGTCACTGGATGAGGCTGATGAGCTGGAAGAAGATATGCTTGATAAGGCCTGGGGTTTAGAGCCCGATTCGCGGCTCAGCTGTCAGGCGGCGGTGACCGACCGCGACTTAGTGGTCGAAATTCCCCGTTACACCATCAATATGGTGTCTGAACAACATTAATGGCCCCTAGGGCAGTTTAGAGGACGGCTTAAATGGGCTTGAAATGGACAGATGTGCTGGATATCGGGATTGAGTTGGCAGAGAAATTCCCCGATATCGATCCAACTTACGTTAATTTCGTCGATCTACACCAGTGGGTGGTCGGGCTAGAGGATTTTGACGACGACCCAAAGCGCAGTGGTGAGAAGATTCTTGAGGCAATTCAGGCTGCTTGGCTCGACGAGCAGGATTGATACTTCGGGTAGAACGCAGGGCTATTTCTGGTAGAAAAACCGTTCTGGGCCGAAACCCATGCTATATCCCGCTGTCTGAGCCTCACTCGCGTACCTATTTGACGCTAATACGCGTATAATTCGACGATTTTTCGCGCCGGGTAAAATTACCCGATGTTATTGTTTTACTTTTTTTGGAGAAAGACCGATGGGCGTTCAACGTACCCTTTCCATAGCCAAGCCTGATGCTGTTAGCAAAAACGTTATTGGTGAAATTTACAGCCGTTTTGAAAAAGCCGGTTTGCGCATTGTTGCGGCTAAGATGCTGCGCTTGAGCCGCGATCAAGCTGAAGGCTTTTATGCTGAGCACAAAGGCCGTCCGTTCTTCCCAGCGCTGATTGACTTCATGACCTCTGGTCCTGTTACTGTGCAGGTTCTTGAAGGTGAAGGCGCTGTACTTAAAAATCGTGATCTGATGGGTGCCACCAACCCTAAAGAAGCCGCTGCGGGCACTATTCGTGCTGATTTCGCTGAATCAATCGATGCCAATGCGGTACACGGTTCAGATTCAGAAGAATCTGCAGCACGCGAAATTGCGTTCTTTTTCGCGACCAGTGAGCTGTGTGACCGCGTATAAGCGGTAACACATTCATTGCAGGGCACGATAATGGCAACAGAAAATCAAACCGATCCCACCGCGCTTGTGCAGCAGCCCCGAGTAAATTTGCTCGGCATGTCGCGCAAGAATATGGAGGTGTACCTCAGCTCCATAGGTGAAAAGCCATTTCGTGCCCAGCAGATCCTCAAGTGGATTCATCACTCGGGGATCGACAATTTTGATGAAATGACCAATCTCGGCAAACCCTTGCGGGCCAAGCTCCAGGAGCTTGCCGAGATTCGTCCTCCAAATGTGGTTAAGCAGCTCGATTCTATCGATGGCACACGAAAGTGGGCTGTCGAGGTTGGCGGTAATAACCTTGTTGAAACGGTATTGATCCCAGACGGCCAGCGCGGCACATTATGCGTCTCCTCGCAGGTGGGGTGTAGCCTTGATTGCAGTTTTTGCGCAACAGGCAAGCAGGGCTTTATGCGGGACCTTACCGCTTCCGAAATTATCGGTCAGGTGTGGTTGGCGATAAAGTCCTACGACGGTTTTAATAACGGCAACAAACGCATCGTGACCAATGTCGTCATGATGGGCATGGGTGAGCCGTTATTGAACTTCGATAATGTGGTCGAGGCCATGAGCTTGATGCTGGATGATTTCGGTTACGGCTTGTCTAAGCGTCGGGTCACTTTAAGTACTTCTGGTGTTGTGCCGATGCTGGATAAGCTCGGCGATGTTTCCACCGTGTCGCTAGCGATTTCTTTGCATGCGCCAAACGATGAGCTGCGCAGTCAGTTAGTACCTATCAACAAAAAATACCCTATTGCTGAACTACTGGCCGCGAGCAAACGCTATATTGCCAAGCAAGAGGATACTCATCGCGTTGTCACGATCGAATATACCTTAATAGCTGGGGTTAACGATGGTGTTGAGCATGCCAAAGAGCTGGCTGAGGTATTGCGTGATTTACCGTGCAAGGTGAATTTAATTCCATTTAACCCGTTTTCCTTGTCGAACTATAAGCGACCCAGCAATAACGCGGTTAACCGTTTTTGGCTGGTTATGACTGAGGCCGGATATGTAACGACCGTGCGTACGCCACGGGGGGATGATATTGACGCTGCTTGTGGGCAGCTAGCAGGTCAGGTTCAAGATCGCACCAAGCGCAGTGAGCGTCATCGCCAAAAGGCAGAACTAGCACAGCCGATTCGTCTAGTATAATTTTTAAAAGGGAGCGTACTGCATGTCGTGCTTAAGAAAAAAAGGCATCACCGTATTAGCCCGAGTTGTCATGACGACGCTAACACTGGTATTACTGCAAGCCTGTGTTACCACTAAAGACGGTGGCTTCGCTTCGAAGAAGGATGAGCAAAAGGCCTTCGATACTTCTTTGCAATTAGCACGAAACTATATTTCTCAAGGTAATTGGAATCAGGCTAAGCGCCACCTCCAGTATGTTGAGGAAAAAGACAAGAACAATCCCGAGACCTTAGAAGCGCTAGCCCTAGTATTTCAGAATACCGGCGAGCTGGAAATGGCTGAAAAGTACTATCAACGGTCAATAGCCTCAGCGCCTAAAGTTTCCAGGGTACGTAATAATTACGCGGCGTTTTTGTATGCGCGGGGTCGTTATGATGAGGCCGCAAGTCAGCTCGAAATCGTAGTGCAGGAATTACTTTATGAAAAGCGCGTCGAGGCGTTTGTTAATCTCGGTCGTTGCTATATGCAGTTAAATGAACTGCCCAAGGCGGAAGAGGCCTTCAAACGCGCATTTTTGATGCAGGGCGATGATGCGAATGTCTTAATGTCACTAGCCGAAGTTTATTTCCGGATGGGGCGTTTTGCTGAGGCCCAGCGCTATTACGATGCCTTTCGCAGTAAAAGCCCTAATCAGTCGGCCAGCGCCTTGTGGTTGGGTATTCGTTTAGCTGATAAATTTGATGACAAGAACACCCATGCGAGTTTTGCGCTGGCGCTTAAGAATTTATACCCTAAATCCGAAGAGTATCTTTTGTATAAAGCCTATATTCAGAATGGTAACGGTGGCAGCCGTTAAGGATCTCTAAATGCCGGGAAATGACGATTACTACCCGGGACCACCGGGTTCAGTTTTATATGATGCGCGTATTAGCGCCGGTAAGACCGTGCTCGAAACTGCCGAAGCACTGAATTTGCTGAATAGCTATGTTGAGGCGCTA
>TARA_R110001599_G_scaffold38916_3_pt1 | contig 15774 bp, 16 predicted proteins | sample TARA_R110001599 | Tara Oceans TARA_R110001599 (sample SAMEA4398360) | marine metagenome | biome: Polar Biome; feature: [MES] marine water layer (ENVO:01000295) within the mesopelagic zone...; material: water (ENVO:00002006), including particulate matter (ENVO:01000060) such as...... | reverse complement strand
GTGAGTCTGCGGGAGGCGAAGCGAGTAGTGCGCTGGTTGCCGAGCACAGCAATGCCTGAATTGCTTTTGACGACGCAAGCTCTTGCAGAGTCCGATCGCGTGGCGCATGCCCTATTAGGGGCAGTGCGAGCGTGAATACACTCTGGTTGTTGCCCGCGCTATGGCTGCTTTGGTTTTCACATCGTTATGCTTGGTGGCGGCCTGTAGTGAGTTGGCAGCGCCCACGCGTATTGATGTATCACATGATTAGCTCGCACAAAGATAAGGCTAAGTTTAATGGCTTACGAGTACGCCCTGAGTGCTTTGAGCAACAGGTGCGCTGGCTGGCAAACAATGGATTTACGTTTTTTACTGTCAGCGAGCTATGGGCGCAATGGGCCACGCTGCCAGAGAAAGCAGTAGCCATTACTTTTGATGACGGTTATGCCGATAACTTGCACAACGCGCTGCCCATCTTGAAAAAATACAATGCCTGCGCCACAGTTTATGTCGTGGTCGATCGTCATGATCGCGATTGGTCTACCTATAAAAAAGCACATCATAATTCTGGTGAGTTAGCGCGCGAACCCAAACTTAGAGATGCAGAAGTACTTGAGCTTGTTGCTAGTGGCTGCATCGAAATTGCGTCGCATACACTGACGCACTGCAATATGGCAACTACATCGATTGCCGATAAGCGTCATGAATTAGCCGCATCAAAACATGAGTTGGAAGCATTGATTCAGCGCTCCGTAATCAGCTTTGCCTATCCCTTTGGTATCTATTCTGCTGAAGATGTTCAGCTTGCTCGCGAGGCTGGCTACAGCACAGCGGTAACTACAGTAGAAGGCATTGATAAGCTCCAACCATTGCCTGACCCATTTGACCTCAAACGTATTAAAGTCAGTGGTAAAGATAATTTACTGGCGTTTGTTATGCGTATGCGCGGAGGTCGACGTGGCTGGTAATCGTGTACTTTGGCTATTAAGCGATGGCGCGTCCGGGCATTGGAGCCAGAGCCAAGGCATTGCTGATGCACTAGCAGCAGCGGAGCCGGTCGAGATCCAGCGTATTGATTTGACCGTGCGCAGTACCTTTTGGAAGAGGCTTGGACGGCTGAGCCTGCCTTGGATACGCAACTCACGGTGGTGGCTAGCCAAAGTCTATAACATTAGGCTTCCAGCTAGCGCGCCAAGTCTTGTTATCTCTTCAGGCGGCAACACACTGCTGGCCAATGCTTTATTAGCTCGATTGTTCAACGCACCTAACGTGTATAGCGGCACGCCCAAAGGATACGACGCGAGTGCTTATCGAGTGATCTTCACGGTGGTTAGCCAAAAGTTGAGTAACAATTGTATTCTGCCCCTGCCTCCTGTGCCGCAGGCTATTTCGTCTGTCCCTGATATTGCCAGCGATGCGACTCCATGTGTCGCGGTATTAATTGGCGGAGATGGTGCTGGTTATCGCTACACAGCCGCTGACTGGCGGAATTTGGCGCAATGGTTAGTTGCACTGGCCGCATCCCGAGAAGCACGTATTTTATTGACTACTTCGAGACGAACAGGCGCCGCAGCTGAAGCTATGTTGCAAGCGGAACTGCCGGTAGATTTGCTGGCAGATGCTGTTTGGTGGTCACAAGACCCACGCCCTGTAGTGCGTAGCTTTTTGCAGCGCGCGACATCGGTGGTGGTGACCGAAGATAGCCTGACGATGATTGCTGAAAGTATTTATTCTCGTCGCGAGGTGCTGACCTGGGCGCCAGAGCAGATCGCACCCAATACCAATGATGCGCAAGCACTCGCTAATTATGCCGCCGATGGTTTGATTTTCCGTGGCCATATGGGGGCAGATATGAACTTGCTTGCCCGTGATGCCAACATGGTTCACTGCCCTGATGTGCCGGCGATGATTCGCGCTGCTTTGCATCCTCACCTCAATTTAGGCGAGCTCTGAACATGCAGATTTTAATCTGGGGTCGCTATGGAAACTATGGCCCGGACTATCCTCGAAATCGTGTTATTGAAAGTATTTTGCGCGCTCAAGGGCACGAAATCAGTCGCTTCTTGCCCGCGTTGTCATGGCTAGCCGATTGGGAGTACTCCTTACGGGGCGGAAGTGTGCCGGACCTTATTTGGGTTCCCTGCTTTCGTCAGCGTGACCTTGCCGCTGCTGCTCGCTATGCGCGCCGCCACAAGATTCCACTCGTCTTTGATCCGCTGATTAGTGCTTACGACAAGAGAGTGAATGAGCGTCAGAAGTTCGCGGCTAGTAGCGCTCAAGCAAAGCGTCTGCTTGCTTGGGAGAGAGGGCTTTTCCAGCAGGCAGACTGGTTAATTGCCGACACCATTGGTCATGCTGACTATTTTGTTGAGACTTTTGGTGTGTCGCGAGAGCGAGTGGTGGTGGTTCCTGTCGGCGCTGAAGAGTCCTTATTTACGCCGCAGCCGTGGCCTGCTAAGGCGAATGATGCGCCGTTGGAGCTGACTTTCTTTGGCACTTTCATTGGTCTGCAAGGTGTCGATGTGTTGGCGAACGCCATACTGCAATATGCAGGGCCTCCGGTGCGTTGGCGATTGATTGGCGAAGGGCCAATGCGGGCGGAGTGTGAATCATTATTGGCTTCTTTACGCGTTGAAGATCAAGGCGCCGGGGTTAGCTTCGAGCCTTGGGGCCCGTTACACGAGCTACCTGCTCGGCTTGCTAGCAGTGATGCTATCTTGGGTATTTTTGGCAGTAGTGCGAAAGCTCGTCGTGTAATTCCGAATAAGGTGTATCAGGGCTTGGCTATTGGCCGCCCTGTTATTACGGCTAGTACGCCAGCGTATGCTGACCACATGCGATCCAGTGATGATAGTGGCCTATTTTGGGCAATCCCCGGTGATCCAGCCAGCATTCAAGCTGCCGTACATCGATTGCACGCGCAGCGGGATGCGTTGCAAGGCTTTGGTCGGGCTGCACAGGATACCTATCAAACGCACTTCTCAAATCTCGTTATCATGAGAGCGCTGTCTGTCATGTTGGCTACTATAAGGCAATGATATGAGCTCCTCCGTCACAATTATCATCGTTAACTACAACTACGCCATGTTTTTGGCTGAGGCGATTGAGTCTGCTTTAGCTCAAGATTATGTAGCAACGGAAGTGGCGCTTATTGATGACGGCTCGACAGATAGTAGTCTTGAGGTTGCCGCCCGCTATCCGATTACTATCATGACCAAACTCAACGGAGGCCTATGTAGGGCTCGCAATAGCGCCGTACTGAATGTTGAGTCTGACTATGTGGTATTTCTCGATGCCGATGATCGGTTAGCTCCAAATGCCGTATCTCTACTAATGGCGGCACTAATCTCGGCGCCTGTAGATACTGCGTATGCCTATGGTCAGATGCGCTATTTTGGTTTACGTAATGATCTATTTCTTTCGCACGATTTTGACCCTAAGCGATTAGCTAAAAGTAATTATATCTGCGCCACCACGTTGATTCGGCGAGAGGCATTGTTGCAAGTTGGAGCCTACGACAATTGTTTTCGCTCTCTGCGCGAAGACTGGGAGCTTTATGTTCGCTTTTGGCATAACGGCTACCGAGGTGTTTTTGTGCCCGAGATTATTCTTGAGTGCCGCAAGCACAAACCTCATTTGCGCCGAGCACTCTCAGTAAAGGCTTTATCTATGGCCAAGCTGATCTGGCTGTATCCCAGCTTGTTCTGGCGGCAGTGGCTGAAGCACCCCTTGCGCTATAGCTACTATATGTTGGCAGGAAGGGTGTGGGCGAATGTGGGCGAACACGTTAGCCGAGCCCACGATGCAGTGAGTGTTACTCGCCCTGTATCTGAGCTTCCAGTAGCTCTGATAGATAACGAAAGCCATTAAGGCTCAGGTGGGTATCGTTGGGTGAGTAGAAGTCTAGAGTGTTAGCTGCTTGCTGCTTGAAGTTTGCTAGGATATTGGAATGAATGCCGAAAGCTACCGTAAGCCTCTCATAAAGGTCGTACTTTGGTATCTGCTTCATTTGTCCCGCTGCTATCCACTCTGAGTAGACGGAGCTTTTGTCCGGAATCACGAGAACGATCAGCTCTATACCATTTTTCTTTGCTAGATACTGATAGTGTTTAAGGGAAGCTATCGCGCGATCTGCGCGAGCGGCTGACCACGTTGTGGCCTTTTGATCATCTCCACCATAATATAAAAAGCTCTCCGAGAGTCGATTGGAGAATAGGTCAGATCGAGTCAAATCTGCTTTTACAACGCGGTTGCGGCTTAAGCTCACACGCCCATATTGTTTGCGTGAGTGATTCTGCCAAGTTTTTATTAAATGTCGTGGATCAATAGGGAAGATCGCCCATTTTTCTCGGTCACCATTAATAGTGTCGCTATCGATAGTTAGTGGCGAACTTATACGGTTGATGCATGCTGTGGACTCGCTGCCAAAGCGAGAGATGAACTCTCGCTCTACGGTCTCAATAATCACAATGCTTGAGCCTGGCGAGGCGATGCCCTGAGCTGCCTTTGTGAGCCAATCGCTTATGCATGAAATATGATTGTAGTGGTAGGTCTTTATTGTTAGCCCAAGCCGCTTTGTTAGCATCGACTGCCAAATATTTTCAGCAGAGAAAGAGTCTCCCAGTACAAGGATGTCTGCTTTGTCAGTTTGTTTTAGGTTTGCGAGGCGAGGCTGACTCGGCTGAGCTTGGTTGGCGCCAAAGTCCCGCTCTGCTAAGTGGCCTATACGCGTCAAGTCGCCATCTAGAGGCTCAAAGTACAGGCTTAGTAGTACTGCAGGTAGGAGCAGTATTACTAGTGCAAGCGAAAAGCCTTTTAAAAAATAGGCTCCTTTAGAACTGGAAGTACAGAAACTCGGATACACGGCTTAGGCTCATGACAGTAATTGTGAAGAGTATGCCCACTAGCAGGCCGTATAGTATCCAGTGATTAGATGATTGGCTTGTAGCAGTCTGTTTTTCAAGATGCTTACTTAACGCAGTCATTAAGGTCTGACTGTTTGGACAGAAGAGCACAAGCAGTGTTCCGGCAAGAATTGTGTAGGCTGCATGAGAAAGCTCGACTATGGCCAGTCCAGGCAGCGGAATGAGAGTGCCGCTCATCCCGAGCATGCTCTGCCAAATATATACGCTAGTGCTTATATCATCTGCGCGAAATGGCACCCAGGCCATAACCACAGCGATAAGTGTCAGCGGTATGGCTATGATCGCAGGTAAGCTTGGTAACCCACGCTTCAAGCGCCAAGCGGTGAAGATGTGGTTCACGACCAAATAGCTACCATGCAACGCACCCCACAACACGAATGTCCAGTTGGCCCCATGCCATAGGCCGCCAAGTAGCATGGTGGCTAAGAGGTTTGTGTAGCGCCGCACCTGCCCATGCCGGTTGCCGCCTAATGCGATATACAAGTAATCACGTAAAAATTGAGAAAGTGTCATATGCCAACGACGCCAGAATTCGCTAATGCTAGCTGCTCGGTAAGGTGAAGCGAAGTTCAGAGGCAAATCAATGTTAAACATACGCGATATGCCGATTGCCATGTCGCAGTAGCCTGAGAAATCGAAGTAGAGTTGTAGCGTGTAAGCAGCTGTCCCAACCCATGCTTCGGCTGTGCTTAGTGAGGCAGAGCTTGATGCAGCAGAGAATACTGGAGTTGCAAAGGGAGCTAGGTTATCAGCGATTAAAACCTTTTTGATAAGTCCAATGGTCAGAAATGAAAGCCCTAGTACGATGGAGTTGGCTTGCGGTCGAAAAATTTCGGCATTTCGAAACTGCGGCATCATTTGAGCATGGTGCAAAATCGGGCCAGCAATTAAGTGAGGAAAGTAAGTTACAAATAGCGTGTAGTCGACAATGCCTGGCTCACGCGCCTTGTGGCGATGAACATCAACTAAGTAAGCGATTTGCGTGAAAGTAAAAAAAGAAATGCCTAGCGGCAGGGCAAGCGCTTGCGGCTCCCAACTCAGATGCAAAACTGAGTTTAGGCTTAGAATGGCAAAATCTAGGTACTTGTAGAAAAAAAGTGCACTTAGGTTCGTCGCTACGGCGAAGCTAAGTACAAGGCTTCGTTTGTTGGTACTAAGTGCTAGCCATTTCCCCATCAGGAAATTGAAACCTATTGATACGAGCAGTATGGGTAGAAAATGCCAGTCCCACCATGTATAAAAAAAGAGTGATGCGAGCGTTAGGCATGCTAGGGAGGCTCGACTACTCCATTTGGCCACACTGAAAAAAATCAGTAATACCAGTGGTAGAAATACAAAAAGAAAGCCGTTGGAGTTAAACAGCATGCTAGTTTGTATCCATAGTCGTCTAAGATGATTTTCGATTAAGCGATCGATTTTATATCATAAAGTATATTTATGTTCACTAGAGGCAGGCATGGTCAAAAAGCATGTGGCTTAAGTCGCTGACAGCCTGGCGGATCTGCCTGATCATGTTGCAATTTACATATTGTCAATTATGCATTTCAGCGTAAGTGTTGGCATTCGTCGTGTAGGTAAGGTGTTGTGACGCTATGACAAATTATTCGGTGTGGCCAAGTGTGCCTGCCTCTCCTCGTGCGGATCACGTTCGAGCAATTGTTTCTGAGATTAAGCGAGCAGCTTTAACTGACCAAGAAATGTCTAAAGTGCTGGCTCTTGGGCAGCTTTATGGTCGTTTACTGTGGGTTAACTCAGTTGGTATTTATCGGGATGATGCATTTGAAGAGCGACTTATGTCGCTAGTAGGCTCTCGCATCAGTCCGGTTGCGCAGGTTCCAAGTGAACGCATTTTGCATGTTGTATCCACTCCATATGACGCAGGTGGGCACACTCGGCTTATGGAGCGCTTATGCAGGTTTGAGCCTGAACTTAGTGATGTTCTTGTTAGTCGACCCTATCGTAGAGATCGCAAGTCGTTACGTTTGCCGCCTGATGCTGCAGTGCATCATAGTGAGCATGGTTATGATTTGGCTGGGCTAGTCCATGTGATCTCTAAATATCGCATTATATGCTTGCATATCCATCCGGATGATTTGCTGGCCGCGGCCGCTGTAGGAATTTCGAAGCGCCAAACGGGTGCACGTGTGATATTTGTGAATCATGCCGATCATGTGTTTTCTTTTGGCTTCCATAGTACGGATATTGTGGCTGAGATTAGTACATTTGGACTCACCTTGAGTCATGTTCGACGACAGTTACCGTCTGCCTTCATGGGAATAGCTCTAGACAGTTATAGCTTCCCTCCCACAGCTAGGTCGGCTGTTAGCCAACAACATATAATTTCTGCTGCAGCCCCGCATAAGTTCAGGCCCGCTAATGGGTATTCTTTTCCGAGCCTAACAGTAGAGATACTTAAGGCGATGCCCGGCTCGACATTAACAGTGATTGGGCCAAAACTAAGTAACCGTTGGTGGTGGTGGGCGAAGCTTCAATTTCCGCGTCGACTTAGGCTGTATCCGGTACTTCCCTACGATCGCTATCTAGACCTTATAAGCCGGGCAGATATTTATATAGATAGCTTGCCGATGACTGGAGGGACGGCTCTTCCCGAAATTAGAGCTAAAGGTGTCGCCGTTACTGGGTTGTGGACCGGTGCGTTGGGTTACACGCCATTTGACCAGACGAAGCTTGCGAGCCGCGAGATACTCTTAACAGAGCTTGAGCGTTTCTTTTGTGGTGATGGAGGACATATAGCTAGCACTAATAACATGACATCTTTGATAGCTCAGGCTCGTGTTGCGCATTCTATTGATGAGGTCGGCTCACGCTTTCGTGCAATCATTGCAGGTCATGACGTGCTGATGCCTGACATTTCAGCAACTAATCACGACCATGGTTTCTATGAGCGACTATGGCAAGAGGAGCGAGTATTCAATTTGGATCGTAAAGCTCGACGAGAAGTGTTGGCATTAGCTGCGGATGGCAATGCTGCGTTGCTCCGCCATTTACTAGGTGTAGCAGTTGGCTGGCAAAAAGTGCGCTTACTTTTCGCGTATATCGTCCTGCTTGCGCGAAGATTGAGCTAGCCGTTCATTAGGCATCTTATGCTGCCCCAGCGGTTGCTCCATGTATGCTCTTTTAATGTTCTTGTATGACCTGCCTGCGCAATGGATTGTGCAACGTTAGTTGCGTTGGACAGTATATCGGCGACTGCGTTGCCACTACTATTGTAAGGAATTACCAAGCACTCCTTTCCTGGCACTAAGTTTAGGCTTAAGTCAGCAACATCATCTGTGACTAAGCACGCTCCCTGTCCTGCGACATCAAAGCAGCGTGATGGTAGTCCGCTTATAATGTTATTCGAGTTGATCGTATTTAAAACATATTTGTGTTTCGTATATAGCTTCCGTACATCTGCTAGCGCTAATCTTTTGTTATTAACGCTAATCGCCGTATTGCGTAACCTTGGCCAGTTAGGGCCTATTACGCGAGTTGGGTAGTTGATTTTCTCAAGAAGTTTTATTCTGTTTTCAGAGGGGGCGGCTATAAATAGCAGCTCATCGGAGCGTGAAGACCAGGGGGGTAATATCCGTGAAGGGGCTGTGGCTAGAGGTAAATAATAACTATTAAGGCCTAGCCTATGCCCTTGCTTAGCTAGTGCGGTGTCGGTAAAAAAAAAGTCTGAAATGCCTCTGTTCGCGACTAGTTTGGAGTCGAACTTATCGCCAATCCATTGTGCAGTTTTAGCGCCACTAGCGATCAAAATTTCATTAAGCTCAGGGCGTTGCTCAAAATAAAATAAATCAATGACAAGGATGTGCGTAGGCTTTATCTGCTGAATAACGTGCTCGAGATGTTTGGCAACCATGCGTCGGTAGGTGAGTGATTCATCACCAAAGGCATTTTTTACTAGCCGCAGCTGCCATGTGGCATGATTCATTGCTAAGCCGAAGGCCTTACTACCTGCGGACGCAGTGACGTCTTCATACCAGTTAAGTATGCCGCCACGCTTGCCTAAAATGAGTAGTGACTCCATGGTTTTGGTACTCTTAGGCAGTAAGTGTATTGCAATAAATAGCTAAAGTTTCTTTACACATAACGTTTAAATGAAACTTGATGATCGGAGACATGTTTGGGGGGGCATGAAGAGCTTGAGCCACCATTGCGATGAGCGCCTTTTGATCACTGGACTGAGCTGCCCCCTCTGGATAGCACTCCCGCAATATTTCGCCAACGCCGCCCTGGTCCCAGCCCACTACTGGTGTGCCAATACACAGCGCCTCCAGCACCGTACGCCCAAACGTTTCTGATTGAGTAGACAAAGACAGCACTAGATCGCATTTGCTAAATACGTCGCGGATATCACTACGCAGTCCGGTAAAGGTAATGTCACTCTGAAGTCCAAGCTCGGTCACGCGAGTTTCTAGCTCAAGCAAATACCCGCGCTTTTTATCCTCTACTCCGCCAACGATCAGGCCATGTACTGGCTCACCACATGCCTTAAGAGCTAAAACCAATTGAAAAAAATCCTCATGCCCCTTTAGTCGCGTGATGCGGCCGGGCAAGCACAGTATTTTTTTTCCAAAAAGTTGTGGGTAATCATGCTGCCATTTGGCTAGCCATTGCGCCGAAGGCTGATAGCCAAAAGGAAACTCTTCTGGATCCACGCCGCGATAAATCAGCTTTATTCGCTCTGGTAGGCAGCTAGGATAGTTCGTCAAGATATACTCGCGAACAGTTTCCGACACTGCAATCACCACCTCTCCTTTAGTCATAATCGCGCTATATGGGCTCACCGAATATAGACCATGCACAGTAGTGATAAAGCGTGGGCGTGTGGCTGGGTCCATGCGACGCAATGCGAGCCAAGCAACCCATGCGGGGATACGTGATCGTGCATGCACAATGTCGGGCTTGAGTTCGCGAAGCAGTCGGCGGAACGGACGTATTTGAAAAAGACTAGCCAAAGACTTACGGTGCACCGGCATTTGGATGTGCTCGCTACCTTCGCGTACCAACTGATCGACTAGTCGCCCCCCATTCGATACCACAATAGAGCGATGTCCAGCAGCAACCAATGCACGTGCGATTTCTAATGTGCCGCGCTCAACGCCGCCGCTGTGCAGGGCGGGCAAAGTTTGCAGCACAGTTAGTTTTTTCATGCGATATGCTCAGCTAGTGTTAAGCCTTGGCGGTCTTTATCAGTTAGCAATGGTTCGTCGCTAAGCTCATGCAGAGGCCAGGTAATATTAAGCGCAGGATCATTCCAAAGCAGTGTCGCCTCTGATGCTGGATGATAGAAGTCTGTAGTCTTATATAGGAAGTCAGCGGACTCACTCAGCACCAAGAAGCCATGGGCTAAGCCTGGTGGTATCCAGAGTTGGCGATGATTATCTTCGTTTAGCTCAGTGCCCACATGTTGGCCAAAGGTCGGTGAGTCAGGGCGAATATCCACGGCGACATCGTAGACACGACCTATTGGAACTCGTACCAACTTGCCTTGTGGCTGCACGCGTTGAAAGTGCAGACCACGCAATACGCCCTTGCGTGAGCGTGAGTGATTGTCTTGCACGAAAGCGACTTCATGCCCAATAGCTTCGTTAAACGCTTGGGCATTCCAGCTTTCCAAGAAAAAGCCTCGGGCATCGCCAAATACTTTCGGCTCTAATATAAATACATCAGCAATGGCCGTTTTAACTATTTTCATGCTTCACCCAATACGCCAAGCAGGTACTGGCCATAGCCCGTTTTCTTCAATGACTCGGCTTCAGCCTGTAGGCGTTCGCGGCTCAGCCAACCTTGGCGATAACCAATTTCCTCAAGGCAGGCCACTTTTAAGCCTTGGCGTTTTTCAATGGTTTGTACGAATGAGCCCGCTTCCATTAACGAGTCATGAGTGCCGGTGTCTAGCCAAGCAAAGCCGCGACCTAGTAGCTCAACATGCAGGTCACCACGAGCCAAGTAGGCATTGTTGATGTCGGTGATTTCTAGCTCGCCACGTGCTGAGGGCTTAACGGCGCGTGCGATATCAACGATGTCTTTGTCGTAAAAATACAGGCCAGTAACGGCGTAGTTTGACTTGGGCTGTGCAGGCTTTTCTTCAATAGACAAGGCCTTGCCACTGCTATCGAAATCAACCACGCCGAAGCGCTCAGGGTCGGTCACGTGGTAGCCAAAAACGGTAGCGCCAGTTTCGCGGCTTGCCGCCTGCTTGAGCTGCGAGCTGAACGATTGGCCATAAAAAATATTGTCGCCGAGCACTAAGCAAACGCGATCGTCGCCAATGAAGTCAGCACCGATGATGAAGGCTTGTGCTAAGCCATCGGGACTGGGCTGGATAGCGTAGCTCAGCGAAATGCCGAAGCTGCTGCCATCGCCAAGAAGGCGCTGATAGCCTGGCAGATCATCAGGTGTGGAAATAATCAGTACGTCACGAATGCCCGCGAGCATCAGTACCGACAGTGGGTAATAAATCATTGGTTTGTCATAGATGGGCAGTAGCTGCTTCGACAAACCACGGGTGATGGGGTGTAGTCGTGTGCCGGAACCGCCGGCGAGGATGATGCCCTTCATTGTGCTGCTCCAATACGTTGTAGTTGATAAGCGCCGCTCAACACGCGTTGCCACCATGCCTCATTGGCCAAATACCATTGCACGGTTTTGCGCAAGCCGCTGTCGAATGATTCTTGCGGAACCCAGCCTAATTCGCGCTCAATTTTTGAGGCATCAATGGCGTAGCGCGCGTCGTGACCTGGGCGATCTTTGACAAAAGTGATGAGGTCTTCATAGCGCGCTACGCCAGCAGGTTTACGGTCAGCGGCAAGCTCTTCAAGCAACGCACACAAGGTTCGCACCACATGAATATTGGTTTGCTCATTGTGACCGCCAATATTATAGGTTTCGCCGACTTCACCGGTTGTGACCACGCGTATTAGTGCTCGTGCATGGTCCTCCACATAGAGCCAATCGCGAATTTGCAAACCATTGCCATAGACTGGTAGCGACTTTCCGGCGAGGGCGTTAAGAATCATGTGTGGGATGAGTTTTTCAGGGAAGTGATAAGGGCCGTAGTTGTTCGAGCAGTTGGTGATCAGCGTTGGGAAACCATAGGTTCTTTGCCAAGCGCGCACTAGGTGATCGCTTGCGGCTTTGCTAGCCGAGTATGGCGAGCTAGGCGCGTATGGTGTGGTTTCTAAAAACAGGTCATCGGTGCCATGGAGGTCGCCGTAGACTTCATCGGTGCTGATGTGATGAAAGCGAAAGGCCTCACGGCGCGATGCATCGAGGCCCGACCAATAGGCTCGAGCTGCTTCGAGCAAAGTGTAGGTGCCGGTGATATTTGTGTGAATAAACTCACCGGGTCCATCGATGGAGCGGTCGACATGTGACTCGGCAGCCAAGTGCATGATGGCATCGGGTTGATGCTCTGTGAAGACACGATCGAGTGCGACACGGTCACAAATATTGACTTGCTCAAAGGCGTAGCGTGATGAGCTCGCAGCATCGGCTAGTGATTCGACGTTTCCGGCATACGTTAGGCAGTCAACATTGATCACTGAGTGTTGGCTGTGCGCAATTAGTTCGCGAACTACGGCTGAGCCTATAAAACCGGCACCGCCGGTGACTAAAATTTTCATAGTAATCCCTGTAATTACTTATCAAGAACGCGCTCAAACTTCGCAAGTTTATCAAGCCTAAGGCTTATGGAAGCTATTACACGCAGCAATAACTCTATCTACTTGCCCCGCTGTTATTGTGGGTCCGATTGGTAAACTCAACACTTGCTCATGAATAAGCTCGGAAATAGGAAAAATTAATGAGCCTAGGGACTCATAAGCTGATTGCTTGTGAGGAGGTATTGGGTAGTGAATGAGTGTTTGTACGCCGTTATCGAGCATATGCTTTTGTAGTTCGTCGCGATGCTCGCAGCGAATAACGTATAAGTGCCAAACGTGAGAATCTGTACCTTTCACGCTAGCTTGGAAGGCCTGAGTTGGCAGTGCAATCAGCGGATTATTAATGCCTCTGGTGTAGGCATCTGCTACTGCTCTGCGTTGCGCCATTTCCGCATCAAGGTGCTTTAGCTTCACACTCAACATTGCCGCTTGAATCTCGTCTAAACGGCTATTAACACCTTGGTACAAGTTTTTGTACTTTTCGAGCGATCCATAGTTACCTAATGCGCGTAATGTTTTGGCGAGCTCGTCATCATTGGTGGTAATCGCTCCAGCATCGCCTAATGCCCCAAGGTTTTTTCCTGGGTAAAAACTAAAGCCACTGGCGTCGCCCCAATTGCCTGATTTTTTCCCATTAATGCTGGCGCCGTGGGCTTGAGCTGAGTCCTCCAAAACTAATAATTTGTGTCGCTCAGCTATAGCCATTATCGCGGGCATATCGGCTAATTGGCCATAGAGGTGCACAGGCAAAATGGCACGTGTTTTTGCTGTAATCGCCTCCTCAATTAAGCTTGGCGACAAGTTATATGTTTGCTCATCGGGCTCGACTAGTATAGGGATTAGTCGGTTTTCGGTAATAGCTAAAATACTGGCTATATATGTATTAGCTGGCACGATGACCTCATCGCCTTCTTTAAGCTTGCCTAGCTCCTTCCAGGCTCGGAAAGTAAGATTTAGTGCATCTAAGCCATTAGCAACACCGATGGCATGCTTGGTGCCACAGTATTGCGCAAATGCCTGTTCAAACTGGGCGAGCTCATTACCACCGATATACCAGCCAGAGTCGATAACTCGTGTGCAAGCACCCATTAGCTCGGCGCTATATTGTGCATTGATAGACTTTAAATCGAGAAATGGGATCACTTTAAATACCTAATTACCTTTGCCGGATTACCAATAACGACAGCGTAAGCAGGAATATCTTTTGTTACCACTGAGCCCGCACCAATCATTGCACCTTCGCCAATGGTAACTCCAGGGAGTAAAGTCGCGTTTGCTCCAATGCTGCATGATCTTTTCAATGTGATGCCAGAGAAAGCTTTGGGGTACTGCTTAGATCGTGGCATAACATCATTTGTCAGAGTTGCATTGGGGCCGATAAAAACATCATCTTCTATACGAGTCCCATCCCAAATATATACGCCAGATTTAACGGTAACGTTATTTCCGATAGTCACGTCATTCTCAATCAATGTGTGAGCGCAAATATTACAGTTGCTGCCTATAACAGCATTTTCGAAAATGACAGCATACTGCCAGATACGCGTGTCTTTACCTATACTTAGGCTTTTTACATCTGCCATGTTATGAATAAAAGGCATTTCATGCGCACCCTAAAAATTCATCATAATTTCTAATGTAGTCTGCCTCATTATAGTGCTCGCTTGCTAACACAAGCAGCACGCAGTCTGCACTGAAGTCATGCATTTCTCGCCATACCAAGTTACCAATGATCAAGCCCTTGATAGGTGAGTCCAGCCATGCCTCTTCTCTTGTTGCGCCATCATCTAAGACCATTCGGCATTTTCCCGTAACACATATCGCGACCTGCTTAAGATTTCTATGAGCGTGAAAACCTCTAGCTACGCCGCTTTGTGTGCCAAATATGTAGTACACCCGCTTAATCTCAAACGGCACAGTTTTATGTGCTTCAAGAGCGACTAATGATCCACGATCATCACCTAGCGGTGGAAAATCCACCCATTGAATTAAACTCATGCATCCTTCTTCCGTTTTTTCTTCGCATAATACAAGGGCCGACCTTCTGGCTGACTCTTAAACCGTCGATGAAACCACATGTATTGCGCTGGCGCACGACGGATCAGCGTGCTGAGCTCTGCGTTAATACGCGTAGCATCTACCACGTCATCACCACTAGGGTAGCCTGCCAATGCTGGCGTAAAACTCAACGTGTAGTCGGCATCATCGCCGTGGCGCATGAAGTGTGAAAACAACACGGCTGAGCCATTCACTTTAGACATGCGTGCGGTGGCGGTAAGAGTGGCGGCGGGCACGCCAAAAAACGGCGCCATCACGCCTTGCTTGAGGCCGAAATCTTGGTCTACCGAAGTCCATACGGTCTCGCCATTTTTCAGCGCCTTAAATAGCGAACGCATGTCAGCGTGGTCGATTTGGCCGGTGTAGAGCTTGGCGCGGCGGTTGCGGATAAACCAATCAGCGACAGGGTTGTTTTGCGGGCGATAGACTACCTGCAGCGGAAATTGCTGCGAGATGATGACGCCACTTAAATCCAAATGGCTGTAATGTGCGCCCAAAATAATCACGCCACGGCCCTCGGCTTGCGCGGCATGGACATGCTCGACACCATTTACGCGGCAGGCTTTCAGCAGCAGTGAGGGAGGGCGCATCCAACCACGGGCGACTTCTATTACGCCGATACCGCCTTCGCGAAAGATCTCGCGCACTAAATGTTCGCGCTCACTCTCACTGAGTTCGGGGAAGCACAGACCAATGTTCACGCGAGTATCCGCCACGCGTGATGGCACTAGTTTATACGCTAGTGCGCCAATGCCTGCGCCTATGCGACGCTGTAGGCCCCAAGGCAGCCAGCCGAGCAAGCACATCAAGCCAAGGCCAAACCATGTGAGCCAGTATCGTGGGTGCAGCATCGCCAGCGAAATGCTGTCGTCAGCGCGAACAACCGAGCGGGCCATAACTACCTGTCATCAAAACCTAAACAGCGCCTAGTGTATGCGGGTAGAATCATTGCCTCCAGTATTTCCGAGGAATGGCTTTTGCCCCGTTGGCTCTACACCGTGCTGCTCACGCTGACTTTCCCGTTTGTGTTCTTGCGGCTATGGCTGCGCGGACGCACGTCGCCTGCGTATCGCCTGCGTTGGCGTGAGCGCTTGGGGCGTGCGCCGAGCGATGCTCCCTCGCTCACTCGCCCGATT
>TARA_R110001599_G_scaffold9507_1_pt1 | contig 15801 bp, 39 predicted proteins | sample TARA_R110001599 | Tara Oceans TARA_R110001599 (sample SAMEA4398360) | marine metagenome | biome: Polar Biome; feature: [MES] marine water layer (ENVO:01000295) within the mesopelagic zone...; material: water (ENVO:00002006), including particulate matter (ENVO:01000060) such as...... | reverse complement strand
GTCGCGTAGATAATATCGTAAAGTTGTCTGCAAAATATGTATTTAAAAATTTAAATAAAGATTTGTATAAAAGTTGGCTACGAGAATATTCTGTTAGAGGTCACGATAGAGTTGATAAGTGCAAGATTCAATTCAAAGAAGGATTACCAGAATTTGTTTACAGTCCTAGTTGGTTGAAAAGCCTAGAAAATGAAATAGGTACATTTAATGGCTCAAGCGTAATAGACTTTATATGTGATATAATACGCACACAAGACTCTAAAATGAAAAGCAGACGAGGACGCAAGCGTAAGGTTGCATTAAAATATTCATACGATAAACCAAAAGTGTCCTTATAAATGGAGCCAATGTCAGCAAAAGCACTCTTGGATAGAGGTTTTTGTTGTGGACTAAAATGCACTAATTGTCCTTACATTCCAAAGTATCAAAAAGGAAACAAAAAAACATTTAAAAAAGTTTTGAAAAATGCTTGACTTGTACTCAATACTATACTATAATGTTCCCCGACATGAGCAAAGACACTAAAAACAAAAACGGTAAACCGCGCAAGACAGGCAGCGGAAGAACCAAAGGAGCGACTTCGCTTGTTAAAGTTTCACTAGGAACACTAAAAGAATATCTTGCTAATGATAACATTACTATTCCAGTAGGCAGAGTTTGGTTGCGAGACATGGGCATAGAAGTTTCGACTCCCAAAATCACAAAAATTAAGCAGGAAAAAGAAGAATCTACCAAAGTAGAATATTCTTTGACTACTTTTGAAGATTAATCCTTGACAACCACATAACCATCTGATATACTACTCTTATGTTTGAAACACTTGTTGGTCAAAAATCCCTTAAAAAGAAGTTGCAGTTTTACAAGGAGTCTTGTGATGCTACGCAAAAAATGCCTTTCCTCTTTTTCGTTGGAGCAAAGGGACTAGGCAAAACAGAATTTGCAAAACAACTCGCAAAGGAGATTAAGAATACAGACGGTTCTCGTCGCCCATTCTTGGAAATTAATTGCTCCACTTTAAAGAGAGTGGATGATTTTTTCGAGCAAGTATTCTTACCTCTTATTTATGACAACGAGGTTACGGTCTTGTTTGATGAAGCGCACGAACTTCCCAAAGGATTAACCAATGCGTTCTTGACGATCTTTAATACAGAAAAAGATCACCTAAAGGACTTTAACTATAATGACCAAGTTTTTACATTTAACTTCAAGAAGCAATCTTTCTTTTTTGCTACTACCGAAAGCGACAAAGTATTTGCTCCATTGAGGGACAGATTGGTTACTGTTGACTTTGAGCCTTATTCTCAAGAGGAATTAGGAGAAATTATTAAGCTCAACTGTCCTGACATTGACTTTGAGCCAGAGGCATTGTCTCAAATAGCAAAAATCTCCAGAGGAAACGCGAGAAGCGTAGTTCAACACGCAACCAATCATATCATACCTTATTGTAAGAAAGAAAGGAAGGAATACTTTGATTCCAAGGATTTCGAGAAACTCAAGGATGACGTTGGAATCAATCCCCTAGGCTTGACAAATGTGGAAAAAGAGATTCTTAAAATCTTAAAGTATAAAGGCTCATGTTCGTTGAATATGTTGAGTGCAAAAACAGGAATGAGCAGAACCGCATTACAACGCGACCATGAAATGTATCTCATTAAAAGAAACCTAATTGAGATAGACGGGCAGCGCAAAATTACAGAAGAAGGCACAAAATTGATAGCTAAATTAGTGTAAATTATTGTAGAAAAAACTTTTTTTAAATTTAAAAAAACCCTTGACACACAACTAAAAATACAGTATAATTATCCGCATGATTGCAGAACAAAAGACACATAGGTTGGTTCGTTCCCATGACTTTGACGAAGCAGAGTTTGGGATTGACCAAGAAGATATTGGATTCGTAATTGACTTATTGCGTAACCAAATTTACTCAAACAAAATACTGGCAGTAGTCAGAGAATACACGACAAATGCAGTTGACGCACATAAAGATGTTGGCAAACCGAATCTTCCGATTTCTGTTAATTTGCCTACTCGCTTTAATCCACATTTTACTGTTCGTGATTATGGGAATGGTCTTTCTCACGATGATGTTTGTAATATTTATGTTCGCTATTGTAAATCTACTAAACGACAAAGCAATGCGTTTACTGGACAACTCGGAATAGGTTGTAAGAGCGGATTTGCATACGGTGATTCTTTTACCGTAACATCATTCCACGAAGGAACAAAGACGACTTATGTCGCTCAAATTGACGAAACTAGCCAAGGCAAGATCATCAAGATGGACGAAACCAAGTCCAAGGAAAAAAGCGGCATCGAAATCAAGATAGCAGTTGCAGAAGAAGATATTTATAGTTTTAATAGCGAGGCTTTAAAATTATTTAAATATTTTAAAGTTAAACCTAAACTAACTGGCAGCGACGAACCAATCAAGGAATTTAAGAAAACCCTTGAAGGAGACAATTGGTATTTAATCGAGCAAGAACAAACATACGGTTATGGTCGCAGTTCAAACAGGGCAATAGCGATCATGGGCGATATTGGCTACCCAATCGACGCTAATGTTATCAAAAATTTAGATGAACACGAACAAAGCGTATTAGAGCATGGTGAACTCCATATTCAGTTTGATATTGGCGAGCTATCTATTGCTCCTAGTCGAGAAGCATTGGAATACACTCGTAAGACACAAGCGACGATCAAAGATAAGGCGAAATCTGTCATCAAGGACTTACAGAAGGTTGCGTCAGAAAAACTAAAGAACTCTGGCGATCTTTGGGAGGCAAAAGATAATTATAACAAAATTTATCATGCTTTCGATCATAGTTTGCGAAATGTTCTAAAGGATTGTTTTACATACAAGGGAATCAAAGTAAATGATGCAAGATTTGATATTCCTCAATCATTGCAGAATTGGATGAACCCTCATGTAAATGTACGAAGATATGAGTTGAATACAATAGGCAAACTCAAGCCAAGTAAAGAACGACAAATCTTTTGTCAAGAAAACACTTTGTTAGTTGAATCAGATATTGCGAACAATTCTGGCTTAACTGCAAGAATCAGACACTTATTCAATGAAGATTCTGATTTGAAGTATGTTTACTTTATAGACTTTGATACAAAGAAAACACGCAAAACTTACTACGATCACAATAATTGGCAACATCTTGCCAAGAATAGAGTAAAGAAGTTGTCGGATATCCCCAAGGCAATAGTCAATAAAGCGACAGGCAATAGCCAAGGAGTAACACGTTCGCATATCGGTGCATTTGCGTTTGAGCATAAAAATAGCGATACTGGCAGCGGAGACAGTCAGTATTGGCAAGATGCAGACAATATAGATCCACAAAAAGATTCGGGAGTTTATGTTCCATTGTGGAGATATTGTTTCATGGAAGAACCAAATAATCATTCAGAGTTGAGAATGACAAATAGTGAAATTCAAAATGCCTTGAACTATATCAATAAAAACAAAAAGGATAAAGATAAAATCAAGGTCTATGGATTTAGGTTTAGAGATATTGAAAAACTCAATAAGTCTAAATGGACTAGGTTCGATGATTATTTTAAGACATTTGTGCAAGATCATTTTAAAGGTCAAAAAGGAAAGGATGCGCTACAAGCACTCTCTAATATATTTGAGTTGGAGAAAAGAGATAAAATGCTTGACAATGTAGAACACGATTCAAAGTTGGGTAATTATATTGCAAAACAGCTTTCAGAGAAACATCGCTTGAGTAAGTTAATTAAGTTTGATTCTGTAAAAAATTCACTACGAAAGAAGTATGAAGATTTTTTAATATTTTATAATAATTTCCTCAAGAACGATGACAAGCAAAAAATCTTTGACATTAAACTTCCAATATCAGATTATAACATCATTTCTTATCGTCAAAGAATGAGTAGACTTTATCCAATGATTAATCATGTTAGTTGTTACAGATGGAGTTTCGATAAGGACATGGCAAAAGCTATAGTTGATTACATTAAAATTGTAGACGAACATACAGAGCAAAACAATATATTTTTACAAGCGGAAAAGAAAAAAAACGCTTGACTTGAAAACAAAAACATAGTACAATACACGACATGAAGAAAATACCGTATATCTTGGGCGAAAATGCAGTCACGCTATTTGTAGATGGCAAGCCTGTCACGGTTCGCAACGACGATGCAAACTATTACGAAGTACGAAAGTGCTTGTTGGAAGGTCGATATGACGAGATAGAGACTTATCTCGACCTTGAAAAACAGGTAGAGGATTACACCGATGGAGATATTTCCATTAAGGACGGTGAGGTTTTCTACGGTGAAGAAAAACTCAATGGAGTTGTAGTTGATAAGTTACTTAACTTGATGAAAAGCGGCTTAACTGATAAAGATTCTTTTATCAACTTCCTCAAGAACCTCTTGAAGAATCCATCGAAAAATTCGGTAGATCAACTTTACACATTTTTGTCAAAGCGCAATATGCCGATTGACGAAGAAGGATTGGTGATTGGCTACAAGGGAGTCGGAGACAGTTATCACGACAGATATACTGGCAAGTTCGACAATAGCGTTGGACAGTCCCATGAGATGCCTCGTCGCAGCGTAGACGATTGTAAAGACAATCATTGTTCATACGGCTTTCATATCGGCTCATACGAATATGCAGATAGTTGGGGAGGTTCAGATGGCAAATTAATGATTGTTAAATTCAATCCAGAAGATGCCGTTAGCGTTCCAGATGATTGTGACTTTCAGAAATTGAGGGTATGCAAGTATAGCGTAGTTGGCGAAATCACCGAGAGGAAGCAACTCAAGCAACCGTTCTATGATTCGACAGGAGACTTCTTCGACGAGGATTATGACGAGGACGAGGACTACGAGGAATCACAATCTTTGTTTGTGAAAACTGGCGTTGACTACGATGACTCCTACGAAAGTGATGCGACTCGTTTAGCTATTCGCAATTATATCGAGAACAAGCATGAGGAAGATGCACAACCAACGGTCAAGCAAATTCAGTCCCGCATGAAAGGTACGACTTTAACTTCACAAGAAATTGTAGATATTGTTGAAGAATTGGGGTTTGAGGTTGAATATAACAAAGAAGCATTATCTCGTTCCAGAGTTGTAATCGGGGATGAGATTACTCTTACAGACTAAAAAATAAATATTAAAAATAAAATGATTATGGACACTTCAATAGAAGCAGAAAAACTAAATCTTGACGCTTTCGACGAAAGCATTAACGAGGCAAGTGGTTCAGAGATTGACACTCTTTGGGCGATTTTAAAATATAAGGAAATTGGCATTTATCGCAAGGTAAAATGTATGGCAGACGTTCTTGGGGCAGACTTCGACAAATTGGTTGGTGAATTGCCAAGCGATACAAGTGGTCGAATTTTGGATCAACGCTCGCGTCATGCGATCCACGATGTTCTTATCAAGTATTCTTAATTAGATAGTTCAGAGAAACAATAAGTGGGGAGGGTAAAGCCTCCCCACACTTCAATAAAATAAAAAATGAAAACCATTACTAGGTATCTTGTTAAAAACGCCAAGGGCGAATATCAAAGTGCATATAGCACTAAATTAGGCAAAGACAATGCGTTTAAATACGCAACACTTACCGCGAAAGATATTTTCGGAGTAATCTTTGCGATAGATGAAAACGGCAATGAAAAAGAAATCGTTAGCTACCCAAAACCCAATAAAAAGAAAAGCAAGCAAAAAGAAATGCAAAAAACAATTTAAAAAAGTTTAAAAAAACCTTGACTTGTAGACCATAACTTGATATACTTACTCCCATGTTGAACGTAAACGAAACCTTGCAATTATCCATGTTTAGCCCTTTGGGCTACGAAACCCCAACTGCTGATTCTTTTGTCGCATCACTCGACAAGAACGAAGTAGAAAGCTATACCGAATACTGGCAGAGTATTCAACCAAAAAATCACGCCGATTATTTTCGTCGTTGGTTGTTTTCTCTTATGTCGGTTCATACCACTTGGGAGAGTAATGTTCGCGGCTATAACTTTCTTAAAGATTTGTCTTGGTTGTTTGACAAAGATAAGTTGGCAAACAAAGTTGTTGACGCTCGCGTTGGCTTGCACACAAACCGCATTAAAGCAGTTTGGCAGTTGTTTGACCAGTTCCATTCAAACGTAGATGACTTTTATCGCAAAGAGGATGAGAGTTGGTCAGACTTTCGTGACAGGTTAGTTGAAAAGGTTTTTATGTTAGGTTATGCCAAGACCAGTTTTCCGATTGGCATGAGCTTTCCGCTTGAAGCAGACATTGTTTGTCTTGATGTTCACTTTCTTCGACTACTTGGATGGAAGAAGAAAACTGTTCCCTGCAAGCGCGACTACCATAAGATTGAAAAGTATTGGGTAGACCTTTGCCGCTCGCGTGACTTTGCTCCTAGCGTTGTTCGTGAGATGTATTGGGATAAAGTGCAAGGCAAGGACGATTCACGCTATTGGAGTTATTGTCTTGAAAGCAATAACGGTGAAAAATGACGCAATCATAGTTGGAGGTAAAAAAGCAGTCATTTATGATTTGCATGAAAAATATGAAATTCATTTATTGTCAAGCGAACAGACAGAAGAAACAGATGTTCTCAATATCATTTACTATTTAACAGAAGAAGGATTCTTACCAGACGAAAAACCAGTTGCAATAATATTAATACCAAACAGATGAAAACAATGAAAACTAAACACAAACTAGACTTCCTTGCGGAGTGTTATCCAGAAGCAATAACCGCTGATGGGCTTGATGATGCGATAATGGGCTTTTGCGCTGCCTCTGGAACAGTTGTTTATGACTACGACAAATGCTTGAAAATATTCATGGAAAGAGATAGTATGGATATACATGATGCACAAGAATACATGGAGTTTAATGTGGTCGGCGCGTATGTAGGAGAGTTAACACCAATATTTATTCATACATTGTGAAATTTAAAATACCAATTAATTACGATATTTCTAATCAGAAGGAAGTGGTCGCTCAAGTGAATATCCCTGCTAATAAGGTCAGGGAAATTGTCTATAGCTTTTTCAATGACAAGAAATATGATCAAAGGCGCAAATGGCTTAAATACAATTTGGTAGAAACTGATGTTTACAGACTAGATAACGAATAAAGCATGAGCGCACAAAGTTTAAAAAAATTTATTAAAAAATACGATGAGATAGCAAACGCAACTATGGACGAAGAAGATGCTGGTTGGCTAAAAGGCGTGGATGACTTAATGAGTGCGCTGCGAATGAATATCGCTGACCTAAAAAAGCTAAATGAACTTGACGACTAGACAAAGAGAAATTTATGAAAAAATCCGATTGGTCGATCCTGATTGGGACGAAGCGTCTTTTTCTGTTGTTTGGAACGATATATTAAAACTTAATAAGTTTTTATCCATTGGCAATGGCAAACTTATCTTGGAATTTAACAATACCAATTACGCAATGATTAAATTTGAAAAAAATGACCAAATCGCATTAGAAGAAAAAATCCATTTGAGTGAAATTATCCAGTTAGATAAAAAAAACAATGAAACAAAACAAATTGCACAAACAATCAAAAATCTAGCAGAAAGAATAATTACAAGTTAAAATGGCATGGCATCAAGATTTCGAGGGAATACCGCTAGAAGGCAAGCATATAAATTATAGCTTTTGTTTTCGCGTGGATAGCAAAGATAACCATGTTTATGAAACAATCTGCGATAAAGAATCAACAGCAAAAAGACGTTATAGTAGGTTTATAAAAAAATTTGGAGAGAAAGTGCAAATTGTTAGCTTTTGGAAATATGTTTGGGAAAACGGTATTATAAATGATGAGGAAACTAATTTAATATATCACTTCCGAAAACTACACGAAGAATGACATTAAAAGAGGCAGAGAGGTTAGCTAAAAGGGAAATGCGAAAACATAAGTTGAATAAAATTTATGAATTTAAATTTATAAATAGTCCTCTAACTTTCGGTGAGTGCATGGGCGAGCCAGAATGGTATATCGCTCTTTCAAGACCATTAGTCAAATTAAACAAAAAAGACCTCGTATTAGATACAATCAAACATGAAGTTGCTCATGCCATAGATTTTATAAATCGAGGATTTTCCACTCACGACAGAAAATGGAAAAAAATTGCAGAAGAAGTTGGATGCAATCCTCCCTTTCGAGCGACTTGTTGCGAAGAAGATAATATAATTATGCCCCACTCTCCTTATGTCATGGTTTGCCAGAAATGTGGGTATTGCCAACCAAGATACAGAAAACCTAGTAAAATGCCCAAATGTCCAAGAAAAAAATGTAGGGCTAAAACCGCAATTTACGAATTAACTAATTAAAATGACTATTCAAAAAGCATTAGATAAAGTCACTAATATTTGTTTTTCTCATTTATTAGAATTACAAAAAGAAGAAGAAGCAATAAAGGAAAATGATAAATTGTCTGCGACTGCATTAGCGGAAGAACAACAACAATTATCCAAAGCACTTGACATTGTAAGAAAATTTATCTCAAATTCATTTGACGATGGCAAATAATTTGCTTGACCCCTCCCCTACATTCTGTTATAATATACGGCATGAAGGACATTGATATTCGTTGGGTTAAAAACGCCAAAACTAAAGATTCTTCTTTAAATTTGGTTTCGCGTGAACCTTGGAATGATTATCCAGACAACACGGCAACTGTCGAGTTGATTGGAGTGCGTCAAAAATTTCCAGAAGCAAAAATCACTTTTGTATTTTCGATTAAGTCGGAAACTTATAATCAATGGGATTTTCAATCACAAAAAGCAAATAGGCAAAATATTGATTGGAAAGTTGATGTTCAAGTTAATTTAGTCTACAATGAAACAAACAAAGATTACGACATTTACATGAATTTTCCATGCGGTAAATACAATAGTCCACTTTTAAACTTTCAAGAGTTTGATTGTTTTTATCATGTAGTAAATCAAATTAAATCTGACCTAAATAATCTTTTGACTGTAAGTAATTTTACCAAATGAGAATCTACAACTATATCAAAGATGGTATCTGCGAACCAATAGCAGCAGAGACACACAAAGAAGCAGATAGAAAATTTATTGAAACATTCGATATAAAGATAGACGAAGTTCAAAGAGACAACGATAAAGAACAATTTAAATTTGACTTTTATATTGACGAGGACGCGCTTCAATAAAAACTTAATTAAATGAAACAAACAATAGATATAAGCAACTGGATCACCGAGGCAACAAGCGCACATAATGACGGATACACTCAACTTTATTACATAGATAAATTACGAGAACTTAAAGACCAACTTAACTCACTAGATTTTTTAAACGAATACACTCATGGCGAAAAACATATCAACGAACAAACAAACGCTTAACGATAAAAAGAATAACAAAGGAGTTCACTCAAAAAACAAAACTTCTTGGAATAAAAATAGCAAAAACTATAAAAAAGCATACAAAGGACAAGGACGATGAATAGATTAAACGAATTAAACATTCATGTTCCTCTTGTAAAGAAAGAATTCGACCGTGTTATAAACAGCATTGCTTCATGGAGGTTGACATATACAACTAGAATGGAAGCTGAATTAGCAAAAGATTTAACACGATTAAACAAAAAGTGGGCGAAGAAAGCTCAAAAAGCGGTATGCGTAGCAACAAAAGCTGGATGGGGAATTTAAAAAATGAAAGATATTACTAAAAACGTATATTGGGAAAAAAACATCAAAACACGAAGCAACGCTAATATCGCAGGTCAAGTTATCCCCAAGACAACTACCGACAGATTTCCGCATGATGCCGTGACTGTTCGTTATGACCGCATTACCTCAAAGTCTCCTAGCGTTGGAGTGTACTTCGTAAATAGCAAAGGCATCTACGGGAGTTTTTTTAGTAAGTTAATTGTCGGTATCACTCCCGACTCAATAAACGGAGGTTATCATTATTCTTATAATGGATATACAAAAATGCCCATGCGCGAGATTACTGATTACTGCGAGTACATCCAATCAGAAATGGAGAATATGTAATGGCAGTAAAGCCAAAAGAAAAGCCCAAGGCGACCCCAAGGAGGGCCAAGAACAAGCCTCTTAATGGCAAAGGGGATGCACCAAGGAACTGCTTCTCCAATGACTACAAGAAAAACTACGACAATATAAATTGGTAACGAAAATAATATTTTAAAATTTAAAAAAATATGGAAACAGAGCCAATCTCAATCATAATTATCGCTCCTTTCTTAATGGGGCTTGGGCTACTATGTTTTGTCAGAAGGTATAGGCAGAAATTTGAGCGAGAAAAAAATGACATATAAAGAACTTTTATTTAAAATGGCAGACAAGAAGATGCTTACGCTTTCCGCTGATAAAGACGGTAGAGGATTATTTTGGGCTGGAATGGATAACATGGAAGCGTTGGAAAAACCGTTTGATTTGGGAGATTTTGATGTAATTGACACACATGAAGATATTTATGGTGAAAGTGATAACTATAAAGAAGTTCCAGTAAAAGATAAACAAGGTAGAATTATAGCACCTTTTAACAAGATAAAATGATGACAAAAAAACAAATCTTTGATACAATGCAAAAATGCCTTGATGAGATGCGACAGCAATCAGAGTCAGAGCAAAATCAAGAAGGTTGGGTTTGTGTCCATTGCGGCAAATCAACATTTGAAACCGATTATGAAAATCTTTTTTCACCACAAGAACATATCGGATGCGCCTTGGAAAAAGAAAAGAAAAATAATTTAGAATTTGGCGAGGTTGCACAACTAAAGGTTCCAGAGATAAAGCATCCAGAATGGCTAGTCTAAAATTAAAAAGCAATGAGGTTGGTTGGATTAAATATTCTTTGATTAGAACAGTATCCACTCTTGAGGGAAAAGACGAAAAAATATTGTGGGACTTGTTAGATAAAATAGAAAAGCAAGAAAAAAAACAAATAATTAACAAATGACCTATTCTGCTAAAATTATAAAGAGAGAAATAGAAGTTGATGCAAATTCATTAGTCGAAGCTAAAACAGTCGCAATTGAAAAGTTTAAGGAACTTCTGGAAAAGGACGAACTGAAACTAGAAATTGAAGAAGAACTGGATAGTTACGATTAATATAATGAAAAAAATAGAAAGAATATTGGCAATTGCTTCAATGGCGATTATAATTGGATGCGCGTATTATTCATTTGTGACATTGAATCAATTAATGTCTCACTTGAATGAAATCGAAAGAGTGGCAAGAATAGGAAATAATCCCTCGTATCAAATAGTCAGCCTTGAGGTTGATATTTGTAGCACGAATAGTTTGTCATTTACGAAATGAATAAGCCATTAGTCGGAATATGGCAAACTCAATTTGACGTATTTAATAGTACGCTTTCCGTGGACGATTCCGCTTCGCGTACATACAAAATTAGCAGAAAATTATTGCTTAAAATCCTCAATATAGCCAGAGAAGATGATATGCTCAAGATTGCTCCGAGAAAAAAGCGTCAAATGGTAGACAGAATAGAAGAAAATGCTTGACTTGTAGGCCAATATAGCTTATAATACACGCCTTGAACATGAATATAGAAGCAAATTGCGTATATTGTAGCGAGCCTGTTAAGGTTCCAACAGAAGAACACGTTAGCCTAAAGGATTATTACGCGCACGTTGAGTGTGCAATGCTTAATCCTTATCCACGCGAAATCAAAGAACAGTACAGAGAAAACTCCAATGCTAGTTCATTAATAAATTTATATTAATACATGAAAGAATCATTTAAAACACAATGTAGGCTTTGCGGCGAAACTGTTAGTATTCCAGAAGAAGAACATTTACTAGCAGACGATCATATTCATATTGAATGTCAAATGGACATAGAAGAATACGAATACCCCTCACCAGTAGATTTATTCTAAAGCATGAATAGAACAAAAAAATATACAGTTGAATTAACTGATGGTCAAAAAAAAGCGTTGCGTGAAATTTATGATAAAGAATTTAAAATCAATAATTTCGGAGATCAAACCGTTGCCGATATTATTTGTCAAATAGTAGAACAAAACAATAACTAATATGTATTTAAGCAGAGCAACTTGCGAATCAATGGACAGAGCAGATTTTCGTCGCAGAAACCCAATCAACAAGGACGGTTCTCGCGTTTGGCCTCCAAAGGGATATGTATTCGCAAGCGACCCCAAGAGCTATCACAATGACCCTGCACAACAACATGGTTCAATCGCAGAAGATTTGTTACGCAAAGAAACAATAGCACGAATAGAAGCAGAAAAAAATAATGACTAATTGCCATACTTGCAATGAGCCGATAATAGGCAAATGGGATTCTCAAGTTCAGTTGGGACTCGAAACAGGAGAGTTGGACGAAGAAAGCGCATACCAGCACTTCATTTACGATAAGCACATTCGATGCAGCCCAAGTCGCGCCCAAAGGATAATCCATCCGAAATTCCCTACGATTGTGGACAGTAGACCACAATTCGATATGCGACGAGGCGATAACTCTTGGACAAACGAAAGGCGTGAGAAATTTAGGAAACTTTATACTGACTCTTGGGTAGCTTTGCAAGAAAAGTATAACCCTAGTTGGATTATCGAGCAAGATAGTCCTCGCGGCGAAGGAGTCTCACTATGGTCAAAAGAATTAACACGAAGATGAAAAACATTTTAATTGCATTAATATTATTCGCGGCTACAATTACCGCTCAAGAATTTAAGGTAACATTTCTACCAGATGGCGAAGTAATGATAAAGCCAGACTTGCCAGCAAAACATATAGGCACTTTTACATATTTTATTCTTTGGGATTCTGATGAGATTTGCGTGGAAGAAGTGTTTCAGACTCATAGCGAGGCAGTAAGGTATATTAATGAATACAAATACAGTCACGATTACAAAGTAGTTATTGTTCCGAATGTTTATTAAAATTTATTTATAATGGCACACTTAATAACAGTTACAGATCCAAACAACCATCAGTTGTTGTTTAATTTAGATACAGTTGTCTCTATGGAAAGAGGCACTAATGACCAAACAATAGTAACTACTCGTTGGGGTAGAACCGATATTTTGGAGTCATTAGATGAAATCAAACAACTAGCAAACGAAGGCAGTTTACATGGAAAAGACTAAAAAAAGAGAATACACGGTTGTTCTGACAGATACAGAAGCAATCTCTATAAAGGATTTCGCGGAAGATATAACAGGCAACTACAATCCGCATGAGGATTTTAGAATTATCGCAAAACAAGTCAAGGCTCAAGTAGATTCTAATTTTAAAGAATATCAAGCATGAAATTAATATTATTGATTTTTATAGTAAGTTTAAGCGGATGCACGGTTACTAATCCCTTTCAACATAATTTTACCATAGAGGAAATGAAAAAGCCTCATTATACAGATAGCCAAAAACAAGATTAAGCATGGAAGAAGAATTAGTTGTTAATGAAATTAAAGACGAAGATGTTATCGCTGATGAACATATTGTAGAATACGATGTATCGGAAATTGGCAATGTATTAGCAGAGATTAGAGGAATAGAAAATGCAATAAATAGCTTAAAGAAATCTATTACTTCTATTGAGGATAGCATTAAAAACAGCAGAATGATACTTCATCAACTAGGAGATGATAAAGAATTACCTTGATAAATTACAATGGTTGATAAATTACAAGATATACGACAAACATGAAATGTTTGATTTATAATATATTTATCTTTGTTCTGTATCCTCTTATAGAATATCCATTATTACAATATACCTACATAGAGATAGTATAAACAAATAGATACAGTAAATACAATAAAACCAATATTAAAGTTAATAATTAAAAATAAAGTAAAAATACTGAAAAGGTGCGCGACTTAAATATATCGAAATAACTATAAAATTAAAGAATTTCACAAATGATATTAAATATTAATCCATTTAAATTAGGCCAATATGTATGTTATATTGGGTTATTCGTATTTGTTTTCCTTTTACTAGATAATAATCCATTAACTAATTGGGCATTTTATTGTATGACATTATGTATGATGGGAATAGATTATTTTAGTTTTTTCAATGGTTCTATACAAGGAACAGACAAAGCAATAGAGCAATTTAATAAACAAATAAATATAAGAGAACAAATGCTTAATGAATTAAATAAAGAATGCGGCGAAATAGCTGAAAATAAATTAAATAACGATTAAATAGACTTAATCGTCAATTAAAAAATAATTAATTAAATAAATAGTTTAGTCTCCACGACTTAATCAAATATTATTTTTAATGCATTTAACTTTATTTATTAATATTTAATTGTTTTACTTGAATTTTAGTTAAGTTAGTGTAATTATTATATAAGAAATGACTACCAAAATAACACACTCATTCTACTAATAATGAGCAAAAGCGGCAAGCTACGGTAGATCAACTTCATGGAATATTCCACAACAAATAAGTAACGCCGCTTCTTCTCCAAATATTATGCAGCACATATTTTGTTTAGTAATACCAAAAAACATCAATGAAATAGAAGCGACTAAATATTTCATGAATTGGATGAAAGATACCGTGGAATTTGTTTTACCAAATAACACATTGACTGGCCCAGAGGAGTTCTTTGCCATGATGAAGAAATCAGAGCAAATAAGTAAAAGTGTAAATAGTCGCGAATCAGACAAATATATAATATATTATACTAAACAACAAATAACATCATGAATGGGTATCTAAAAGTAATAGGTTCAAATAATCAAATAATACCTGTTGGAATTGAGTATAATGCGGCAGAGTTAATTGCAAATAAATTAATTGTAAATTGGCGGGCAATGGATAGTAGTATTGCAGAGCCCATTTTAGAAGAAAAAGTCTTGACATTAGACATAAAAGATGTTAATATATGCGCGAAACACGTCCATGTGGATGCATGGTTCTTAGATGACGAGAATAACGGAGGAAGAGTAGAATTCGAATTGTATTGGATATAATATATATAATAATAGGAAGTATAATGATATGGATAATGTTAGAAATAATTGCAAAAGATAATAAATAAAGTTAAAACAAAAAAATTAAGAAGCCTCCGATTAAATATCGGGGGTTTTTTAGTAAATAGGGATTAAATAATAATCAAATAAATAACAAATAAATAAAGAAAAAGCTTGACAATCGTGAGATTTCGTGGTATACTTATTGAGACTCAGTCGCAGCGGGCCCGTAGGGGGCCCCCCAAAGTCAAGCATAAAATGGTGGGTCGGGCGAGACTTGAACTCACAACCAATAGCTTAAAAGGCTACTGCTCTACCGATTGAGCTACCGACCCATGGACGCGGGAGTCGGAATCGAACCGACGAATAAGAGATTTGCAGTCTCCTGCCTTACCACTTGGCTACCCCGCGAGTAAAATTAGCAATCATAGCAGCCGCCACCATAATCTTCATCAGTTCCCCAGCCCGCACTGGCCAACGCATCCGCGTCAGCTTCTGCATCACTATTGAAACCGTCCCAAGGCTCATCCTCGCTAGTAGAGCCAGCCTTGTCAAAAGACCAAACAAGCTCCTCGTTCTCGAAAGGATCGGCCTTGGCGCGTAGCACATCGCTGCCAATGTCGTTTGCGAACTCAATCGCGTCCTCAAGCCCATCATGGCTCACGTCAAACATACGGTTTACACCGTCCTCATCAACTACATAGTACATATCTCTCATAACGCAATTAGTTTAACAGATTTTCGCATAAAGTCAAGCATTATTTTCAGAATCCCTAGACTCTTGCCTTGCGCCTTCTAGGATCTTGATTGC
>TARA_R110001599_G_scaffold353580_1_pt1 | contig 15846 bp, 13 predicted proteins | sample TARA_R110001599 | Tara Oceans TARA_R110001599 (sample SAMEA4398360) | marine metagenome | biome: Polar Biome; feature: [MES] marine water layer (ENVO:01000295) within the mesopelagic zone...; material: water (ENVO:00002006), including particulate matter (ENVO:01000060) such... | reverse complement strand
TAACCTAAAAGTTTGTCAAATTCAATACAACAATTGTATAAAGCTATGTTTAGCTGGGGAGTTGCGTATATATCGACTATGTACCCAGCTACTTTGCTCTGTTTTTCCCTGTCAAATTAAGGATTTCGGACAAGGAATCTAGGGGTGAGACCACATTTTTATTGGAAACAGCCAAAATATGACTGTAAATCTCCGTGGTAGTGGAACTACTATGCCCCAATAATACCTGAATCATTCTTAAATTAGTGCCGGACTGTAATAAATGAGTAGCAAAACTATGTCTAAGGGTATGGACCGTAGCCCAAGGGTTGATCCCACTTGCTTTTACTGCTTTTCTAAATACGGCTTGGATACTTGTTGTGGAATATTGCCCACCTTCTTGTCCTTCAAATAACCAATAAGAAGGTCGATAGGCTTTGTAATAGTGCCTGAGTTCTTGTAATAATACTGGTGAAAGAACTGTTTTTCGGTCTTTTTTATTTTTAGCTCCTTTTACAAAAAGGTACCCTCCGTCTGAATGGACATCACATATACGCAGTTTTATGGCCTCACTGATACGAAGGCCAGCGCTATATATAGTCAATAGTATGGTGCGGTGTTTTTTGTTGGGAGTGCTTTGTATCAGCAGTGCCACCTCTTCCTTGCTCAAGACATTTGGTAAAGTGATACTGCGTTTTGGTCGTTGTATTTCATAATATTCTCTTGGCTTGCCTAATACATGCTCATAATAGGCCTTTATGGCATTAATAAGGCTGTTTTGGGAAGATTCGGAAAGCTTGTATTTACTTACTTGTTGGTAGACAAAACCTTCAATATCTTCTTTGGTCAACTCCACTAAATCTCTCGATTCAAAAAATTTAAGAAATTTGGAAAAGGCACTTTTGTAATTCTCTACTGTGGAAGTACTGAACCCCTTCAATACCAATTTTTGATGAAGCTGATCCAAATGTTGCTGGCTTTTTTCATTGAGGATGAAAAAAGGGGGCTTGATGGTCCTTTCCGCTGTTTCTTTAATTTCAAGTTTATTCCCAAATTGTTTTTGTACCTTTTCAATGTTTTCCTGCGTATTGGGCAGACTCCACAGGCGCTGGTTAGAATGGTAAAAGCTCCCATCCATCGATTTGAAAATTTCTCGTTCCCTTTTCATTAAAAAGGGGATAAACAGCTTAAACCTTCCAGCATTAAGCTGGGGTTTGAATAAAGTTAGCCGATTCATGCCTTTTTGTTTTCAATCAATGAAATAATTTGGCAAGTAACCGTATGTTAACCGAATACATTCGTTTGTAAACGTTTGTTAAGTGTTTGTTAAGGTTTCTAAAAATTTTCTAGTATCTGGGATTTGCTTCAAAACCACCCCACCATCTCACCACTGGTCCAAGTTTAGCGAAGTGTAACTTGGACCTACAATGTTGAAAGTTTTCAACTTTCTTAAATAAATCCTGAATTCAATCCGGATAGAAATAGTCGTGTGGTTTCTAACGTTCTTCGATTCCTACGACTTCGACAGGCTCAGCCTCCGGGAGAGGATTCCTAAAGCTTCGACAGGCTCAGCCTCCGGTACCACTGGCCCAAGTTTAACGTAGTCTAACTTGGACCTACAATGCTGAAAGTTTTCAACTTTCTTTAGCAATAGACAATCTATTACCTGCTGAATTCGCTTCAAAAACCCAAGTACTAAAACACAAAAGAGGTAAAACCATTCCCCATACCAAGCCGAATTTCCGATAGGATGAACTGATCCTTGCGCTATCATTTACATAATAGTATTACCAAAAGTGATGACATTTTAGGTTTAAAACGATATCAGGTAAAATAACCTTTAAAAATTATCAAATGAAAGCCTACGCCATCCACCTTATTGCTATTTTAATTTTGCTAACTGCATGCGGAAGTAAAAATTCAGCCCAAACCAATTCAGACGATGATTACTATGATGATGAGTATGAAGAAGGGTTTGCCACCGAATCCAATTTTAAAAATGAACTTTCCGAAGCTGAACCAAAATTGGGGCTTATCCAAAAGTTTAAAAATAATAGACTAAAGACCCATCAATTTCGGGATGCCCGAACTGGTATTGTGGTAAGTAGCTCAAACTACCCATCCGATTGGGAGGTAATATCTAAACCTACTTACACTTTAGATCAAAAACTCCCTATTTTTTTGACTCAGATCCAAGGCCCCAATAATCTAAAATCCTTTAATACGCCTCTAAAGGTGCATATTTCCTATCAAAATCCGCAATCGTATCAATTCATGCAAAATTCTGGTACCGCATAGCCTGCTACTATTGGATGATAATCGAAAGACATTGGATTTCAAAGATGACTTTGTAGCCTATGCCCCTACCTTTGATGAAGGTATGAAGAGAGCATACGAAATGGCCATTAACGATTCCATCGATATTGATAAAAGCTACCTGACTTTATTGCCCCAACCGTTCAGTGCCGCTATTGCTAAAAGGTTTTCTGAACGATTTGGAGGCAGGTCGTTTTTAAATCAGCAAGCATCCAAAAGCATTTTCACTAAAACTGCAAATGAGCACAAGATTATACATATCAGCACCCATGCGGAATCGAACAATGTAAACCCCGAACTGTCGAGATTGGTCTTTGCAAAGAACATTTCCGACTCAACCCTAATCAATGATAATTACCTGTATACCTATGAGATCTACAACCAAAATCTAAATTCAAATTTGGCTATCTTAACGGCTTGTGAAACGGGTCTACCGAGCTATCAGCCCGGTGAGGGAATGATTTCACTGGCACATGCTTTTAACTATGCAGGAAGTAAAAGTATCTTGACCAGTCTTTGGCAAATTGATGAGCACTCAAGTGCTGAAATCCTAGACAGCTTTTATGGATACCTTGAAAATGGCCTTCCCAAGGATGAAGCTTTAAGAAATGCAAAATTGGATTATTTAAATCAAGCAGAGGGAAGGACGATTCATCCGCAATACTGGGCTGGTTTTATTTTAATGGGAGACACCCTGCCTATAAAGCTATCCCCTTCTGTCAATTACTACTGGTATTTAGGTATAGGCTTATTATTAGTGTTGGCTGTTTTCTTGATAATTAGGAAAAGAAAAACCTCCGGTTTATCCTAAACCGAAGGCTCTGCTAAAACTGACCAACCCAAATTAGTTTTGATGTCTTACATTAGGATCATTATCATCCGGATCCAGATGTGCAGGGCTACCGTCCCGATCATTATCAATAAATCCCTCACCATCAGGCCGAACGTAAAGTTGAAAGTTAAATGGTAAAAAAGTGTCTAAAGTACGCGCATCAAACTCTACCGAAGGGGCCGCAGAAATTTGAATGGCAGAATTTACTGTTCCCAAGCCTGGGACGACCATAGAACGCACCCATACAATCCCTGTGAATTCTCCAAATTGTATTACTCTACCATTAAAATTGACCAACATGCCTTCAAAATTTTGACTCTCGTTTCTAGAACAAATCGGATCGAATCCATTGCTAGGATTATACCCCACCTCTGCAAACATGGTATTGATTTCTTGGGCGATAATTTGATTAAAATCTGAAACACCAACAAAACTTACATTAGGAATCCAACGATAAAACACCTTCTTGTCAAGCCGTTTTATGTCAATCCCTATCGGAAAGTTTTGCGAATCTCTTATACCCGTTCCTGTGTACCCTACTGAATATTCAAGACTAAGAAGAGGCTGTTCATTAAATGAAACACGACCACCTGGATTTTCAATTATAGGGACTTTATTTAATGGTACGAATATACCATTAGACATATTCCAATAGGCAGCACCCGCTCCTGCATAATTATCACAAAACTGGGCTTGAACATTTTGTAAATTGTCAATCTCACTATCGTCATTTATACAACTTAGTACTCCTGTCAAAATCAGCATTATGCTGAGGTGTTTTATCTTTTTCATATTGGTTATTTTCCCTTCTATCGGAATAAAAGGAAAATGTCATCAAAATATTTTATCAAAGTTTTACAGATAGGCTTGTTCTATGCCCTACATTAAAATACTTCTTATTTGTATGATTATTTTTTGGTTTTACGATAGCAGGATAAAGTACCATTATCAAAGGAAAATATCCTTATAGTAGTTTCTTCTGAAAAAGACGATACTACTAATAAGCAAGTACGACAACAAAGTATAGGTGATACTCCAATAATAGGTTTTCAGCTATTTGTTCCTAATGGTGTAGGCTTAGGTATTTGGAGCATCAGCAGAAACCTACCCCTTTCGGGTGTAAGTATCAATAACTCTTCTAAATGAACAGCAGCTTATTTAGGAAGGATTTTCAACTGCTGGATTAGCGGTCCTTCGTGGTAGGCAAACGGTTAGTATTTGGAAAGTAGCAACTACAAAATTGTGGTGCTTCAGTCCTGTCTAATGGTATTAATCGACTAAATAGGTGCTTTAACCCGAAATATGCAATAGACATTTTATTACATAATCCGGGTTTAAAATCGAATTGAATAGATGACTTGAGAGACTCTTTGATGGCAACAAAAAACCTCCTAAGAATGTAATACAAGCATTTTTTTTCAAATGCAACTTAAACGAGTCAAAAACCGATCTGTTTAACCTGACCTTTAATTAGGACACAGTTTTGTTTAAATTTGGTTATATTACTTTTAATTTGTTAATTAATGACCATTTTAAAATAAACTATCAAGGTATTGAATACTAATGCCCAATTTATGCATCTATTCAATAAGTATCTAACCAACACCTGTTTGCCATTAGAGAAAGATGCGCTATATGGAATGCTTAGTCATCCTTTTTATAAGGATACTTTGAACCAAAAAATGCAAGAGTCGTGGAAGCTCCCTAGTGCTGAGCTGGGTTATAAATTACTATCCATTAATGATTTACACCGAAAAACCAAGGAAAGAAAGCCTACTCAATTAAATGTTTCAAAATCATTTAAGACAATTACGAAGGGGTACTGGGCTGCGGCAGCCTTTATTTTTTTTGCCTGCTTGACATCCTTATTTTTTCTTTCAAAAGAAACTGAACCCATCAACCAAAAAGACCTTACATCTCTTTCAGCTGGTATTGGTGAAAGAGAATACATGATTCTTCCGGATAGCAATAAAATCTGGTTGAACTCCGGTTCCACGATAAGATTCCCTGAGGACTTTTCTTTTAATGAAGTAGTGGCGGGGTCAATAGCTTCTTGGAAGGAAAGCAATTTAGAATTTGAAAACATCCAGTTTGGCGAGGTTGCTGTTACACTTCAAAAGCCCTTTGAAGTTGAGTTCCTTTTCGACATTGATACCCATAGGAAGTGTAGGTTTACTGCAAATCTTGATTTGAAGGAAGACTTAGATAAGGTCCTTAAAGCATCGACAAAATTCAATGCTTTTTCCTCAAGTGAGGAAAATAGCAATATCTATTTTATTTGAACTAAATATCTGTAAAAAATATGCCTATGTAAAATCCAGAAAACAAAATAAAGCTGCCCCGGTTGCACCCGAAGCAGCACTGCCTAACAAAAGGCATAGATTCAGTCATTATCAATTAACTTAACCCAATTCAAAACTATGAAATTTTACTTATCTAGGACGTATCGTGTCCTATTAGAAAATCATGGATTTCATCCATTGAATTGTCAAGCATTGGCAATTCCTTTTAAAACGCTAGGAGTCGGCTTTTTAGTATTTCTTTTTATGATTACTACTACCGCTACTACCAAAGCCAACAATCAATTACCGGAACTTGAAGATGTTGTTGTCAGCATAGAACTAAATGGTGAATCACTCTTGAGTGCCTTCAAAAAGATAAATGAAAGCACTCCTTACAAGCTCACTTATAAGTCGGGTCAAATCAAAAAGCATCAAAACCTAACGTTAAGTAAGTCAAAGAGAACACTTAAAAATACGCTGGATCTACTACTGGCTAATACAGATTTACAGTATGTAAGAAATGAAAACAGTATTGTAATAACCCCAAGGGAAAATCAACCACAAAACGCACAGCCATCCAGCGCTACTGCTGCCCTAAGGCTTATTACAGTAAGCGGGAAAGTCACTACTGAAACTGATCCTGAGGGTATCCCCGGAGTGAATGTACGCGTTGTCGGCACTCAGAACGGAACTGTCACTGATTTAGATGGTCGATATGAGATAGATGTAGCCGATGGGAATGCTATATTGGACTTTTCTTTTATAGGATTCGAATCCGTACGTGAGACAGTAGGCACTAGAACGGTAATCAACGTTACACTGACTGAAGATATCAGCGGCCTCGATGAAGTAGTAGTGATAGGTTATGGTACGCAAAGGAGAAGTGACCTCACAGGTTCCGTTGCCAGTGTATCAACAAAGGAACTTGTAGACAGGCCGGTTGTAAATATTGGACAAGCATTACAAAACAAGGTCTCAGGCGTTCAGGTAGTAAAGCAAGGTGCTGGCTATCCAGGTTCCAATCCAATCATCCGGATCAGAGGTACAAACTCTATTAATTCAAACAGTGATCCACTATTTGTAGTCGATGGGATTATTGGGGTTAGCAATGCCTTGAGAAACATCAACCCACAGGATATTTTATCAATGGATATTCTGAAAGATGCCTCAGCCACTGCTATCTATGGTACTCGAGGAGCAAATGGCGTGATCATCATCACCACCAAGCGAGGAGAGGTTGGTGAAGTGAAAGTTAATTATAATGGTTCGGCAACCTTGGGAACCATGCAGAGAAATAATTATACTGTTACTGCAGACCAATTTTTCTACCTCTATGAGCAGGCATTTACCAACACGCCTAAGTATGGCACTTTGGATAAGTCAAAGGATTTCAGAGGGGGTAAAGGTACAGGCGCTTCATGGTCTGAAATGCCTCATTTGTTTGAACAGGTTCCTCAGGGAGGTTACTTTATGGACCTGGTTGGGAATGACGGCAATTATTACAAACCTAGATATTATTCAAACTGGGAGGATATCGCTTTTGATAATTCCTTTTCACAAGACCATTATATTGATGTGAGTGGTGGCTCTGAAAATGCAAAATACTCCTTTGCCCTGGGTCATACTGATCAGGATGGCCTTTTGATGCAGTCTTACTACAAGCGTACAAATGCCCGATTTACAACGGATATCGAATTGAATAAATGGTTGGGTGTAAGCACAAACATTTTATATTCAAGGGCAAAAAACACAAGAGGTGATGACCAACTGAGAACTGTTTCAGAGACATGGCCAATATTGCCTACCAAGTATCCGGATGATCCTGAATTTGGTATATATGCAGGTACCTGGAGTACTGGTAGAGATTTTCCTGTTGGAGAAAATTGGAGAAATATTGTGTACACAACTGATCAGAGAGACGGATATTATCTAAACCAACAGTTGACTGGTGGTGTAGTACTTAACGCTCAAATTACAGATAATTTAAGTTTTAAGTCCAATTTCGCCATAGACAGCAGAAGTGAAGACAGTAGATGGTTCAACGGGGATTTCCAGGGAACAAGGAGTTCGGATGCCAGAGGAAGTAATCAAAGATGGTTTTATTGGCAGAATGAAAACTATTTTAATTACGATAAAATAATTGACAAGCATTCCTTTTCCGGTGTACTTGGGCTTTCCTGGCAGGAAACTCAAATGGAATGGTTAGAAGCGCAAGCCTCTAATTTTCCATCAAATTTTTATAGTTATAATAACTTAAATGCAGGTGCCAATACACCAGTAGCCCTTTCTTCAAATCAAAGAAGTGCCCTTAATTCCTATTTTGCGCGTGTCAATTATGCTTATGATGGCAAATACATGTTGACAGCAACCGGGCGAATGGATGGATCTTCAAAGTTTGGACCCAACAATAAATATACATTCTTTCCATCTATTGGATTAGGCTGGACAATTTCCAATGAAGAGTTTTTGGAAGACAGCAGAGTAATTTCTAACCTTAAAGTTCGAGCCAGTGCCGGTGAGACAGGTAATCAGGAAATCGGAAGTTTTGTAACCCAAAGGTATATCAACACGACGAATGTGATGTTTGGTGATGGCTTAAGGTCCGGTTTCTATCCGGGATCTACAGGTAATCCCGACTTAAAATGGGAAACAACTTTTCAGTGGGACATAGGAATAGACCTTAGCCTATTCAATGACAGGTTCAATATCGTAGCTGACTATTACCATAAAACAACGAGTGACATGTTGTTTAATCTTCCATTACCAAATTCAAGTGCACCCGGTAGTGCTTTTGTAAATTTAGGAGAAGTAGAAAACAAGGGAGTAGAAATCGGATTGGCAACCACCAATATTCAAAGGCAAAATTTCACATGGAATTCGCGCCTGACCTTGTCTGCCAATCGAAATAAGATTTTGAAACTTGGTCCCACAAACGCCGACGTTTTCGTTGATACCGGTGCAGGAAACGCTACTTCAGTATATAGAGTTGGCGAACCAATAGGTTCTTTCTTCGGGCTAAACCGTATGGGTGTATATAGCACACAGGAAGCTGCTTTGGCTGCGCGCTATGGTAGGGTCCCTGGTGACTTGAAGTTTGAAGATGTAAACCAGGACGGAAAAATCGAGTTAATTTCTGATGGTAATATTATTGGTAATTCTTATCCTAGAATTTACGGTGGATTTATCAATTCAATAACTTATGGGAATTTTGATGCAAACATTACCATACAATTTGTTGGTGGGGTAGACAAAGCCATTGTGCATGAGTCTGCTGAAGACCGTCAATTTGTGTCAGGTATGGTAAATAGGGTGTTGGATGCCTGGCGTCCGGATCATCAAGAGGGAACAATAGTAGCTCAGGTTAGAGCGGGTAATGCCGGTGCACGTTACGATTCATTTACCGATACTCATGAAATTTACAATGCAGCATTTATCAGAGGGCAAGCAGCTTCGATAGGCTACACATTTCCTAAATTGGTAGGTATTGATAATTTGAGGGTTTATTACTCAATGGAGAACTTCTTCCTGTTAACTGCAATAGAAATGGAAGGGTATGATCCAGAAGGTAGTTCGCTGGATAAAGGGCGATCTAATATTCAGAATATTGATAAATATCAATATCCTAATCCTACAAATTTCATTTTAGGAGTTAATGTTAATTTCTGATCTAAAAAGAGCTAATAACATGAAATACAATAATAATTATATCGTGATAAAACCCGTAATTTTCTTATTGGTATGCTTTTTTACCCTAAGTAGTTGCGAGGAGTTTTTGGAGGAAGTACCTACTAATCAGCTTACCGCTCAGGGGGATCTGACGGCTAGAGAATTCGGAGAACCTTTAGCTATTGGTGCATACAGAATGCTATCTTCCTGGACAGGTGGTGCCAGAGATTGGGGGAATATTTTGCCTAACACATTGGAATTCCCTACGGGTGGCGCATTTACAAGCGAGCCACATGCCCAGTTCGATAAATATGCTACAAACCAGGTTACAGGTAACCTATTGGATAATTTCAATAATCAGTGGTCAAATTGGTATGCTGGAGTTCAGGATGCTAACCTTGCGTTGGATTTGCTTCCTTCTGTAGACCTACCGCAAGCCCTATTGGCTCAATATCAGGGAGAAGTTCGTGCCTTACGTGCATTCTATTATTTCAATATCGTTCGGTACTGGGGCGACGCAGTGATGATCACCGCACCCCTTGACAATGTAAATGAAGCAGCATTACCTCGAACCAGTCTCAAGCAGATATACGATGACGTAATTATCCCTGATCTTGAATTTGCTCTAAATGCGGTCCCAGCTGGTAAATCAAGCAACGGACGTGTAACACAGGATGTTGTCAGAGCTATTTTAGCTGATGTATACCTTACCGTTTCCGGATACCCATACCAGGAGGTAGAGACTGATCCTAGTAAAGATTGGTGTGGTGAGGGATCTTGGGCCATGCAAGAGTACCCTGTGAGCGGTGGAAGTGCTAAAGCATTTTTGCAAAAAGCGAAAACCCAGCTTGACGCGCTTTATGGCAATTATGCTCTGGGAACTTATGATGATTTGCATGACCCGGCTATGAACAATAATGGAGAAGCTATATTTCAAGTACAATATTCCACCCAACCAGGTTATAACAATGGCATATTGCAACCTTCTTTACCATTATTGACTAAAATATCGAAATCTGATGAGAACGGTTCATTTGTACCAGCTCAGCATTATTATGATTCCTATGGTAGCAATGACAAACGTGCCATGGAAAGAGCAATGTTTTTTACTTGGGATACGAACATTGATGATGAATCCGACACAATTCGGTTTCCGCCCCACCTGTTCAAATACTACGATGCAGCAGCTGTAAAGTCAGTGAATGGGTCTGGACTGAATTGGTCACATTACCGGTATGCTGATATATTATTAATGCTCACAGAAGTAAATTGGGCATTGGGTGAAAGTCCCGCAGAAATAGAAAAAGGGATAAATGAAGTAAGACTAAGGGCCGGTTTGGCTCCTCTAAATGGCGCATCGATTACACTGAAAGAAATACTCAGTGAACGTGCTTGGGAATTGGTATTTGAAAACAAAATGCTTTGGGATCAGCGTCGTACAAGACGATGCATTGTTTATGGCGATGAAGAAATCTCAAGCATTGCAAACTTCGTTGGACACCAACCTCAAATATTCAACTTTGCTTTTACTCCTCAGCATTTGTTATCTCCAATACCGGGAGATGAAATGAACAACAATGGGAAAATTCAGCAGAATTTTGGGTATTTGCCAACACAAACAAATTAGTCTCGATGAATTCATTTAATCAAAAAGTTGAATAAATATGAAAACTAAAAATATATTATCGATATCATTCATAGTGTCGTTTGTATTAATGATGGGTTGTACCGAGCAACCCTATTTTGACATCCCTTTAGATGAAAATGGTAATGTGATCTTTACGGGTATATCTGAAGTCACATCAAATGGCGTGACGGCAGCAGATCCTAATTTCACCATCAATGCCTATTTTCCAAATGCAAAACCGGGAGATGTGATGAAAGCAGAGGTATTAAAAAACCAGATACCTTCATGGGATCCTGATGGAGCATTACAGTTATTGCCTTTAGAAGGGTCTTTAAAAGAGGTAACGGTTGCCAGCGATTTGACTGCTACCGTAACCTACACAAAGGCCGAAGCTGGTTTGAACAATGTAGGGGATGCTGTTACCATTGTATTTTCAGGAGACACTGATTCAGGGATCATTTCGATCACTCTTCAACCATAGATCATTAATTCAATTTATGTTTTAATGAACTGCCTGTGCCCCTAGAAAAAAAGGGGTTATTGGTCAGCGAAATATTGATGGTGAATAGATCGTCATGAGAGGCAAAGGCTGATAACACTAGGTGAGTTACCAATGAGATCCTGCCAAAAATTGGCAGGATCTCTTTTTTTTTCGTATTGGTCCTGCCCTGAAGTGGAGCAACTCAGGAGAAAAGAAATGAATACTTTACTTTCCGTTAAATATATAATTTTTACAAGCAGTTCAATGTAATAAAGCATTTCTGTTCCTACTATACCAAGTAATTGGTTATGACCATTTTTTACTTTTTTGCTATAGGCTTGCCCTGAAACGAAGTAACTCAGTGGTCAAAAAAGTAAGCAACCTGTCCTGAAGCGGAGAAAGTCAGGAAAAACCCCACCGCTAAGTATCTTTTCGGCTAAAATTTAAGGCCTCCCGCACACAGGCAAACTCCTTGTTTTTGGTATTATTGTTTTATTGCTTTTTTAATGATTACTAAACCAAAAACTTCGTCAAACAGTGCCTGTGCCCTTGCCTTCTCATCTTAAATTTCTTAACGCCGAAAATCTACAAGGCGGATTTTAATTTTCTATAAGACCTTAACCCCAAGTGGTTTAATAAATAATCCGTCATTCCGAAACCTATCATTTTAAAAATACAGGAATCAATTTGACAATCCAATCCAGCACTCCAGCGGAGTGTAATCTTGGTAGCCCCGGGTAAGTCGACGCAGGAGAGGCAACCCGGGGTATTATTGAGTTGGGGTTTTAGGGCATTAGCCTATAGTAAGCTCAATAGTGAAACCGGCTTTTCGCTAATGCCGGTGGCCCCTTGCTGCAAAACAATTTTTACCTAATCATTACTTCCCAGTACTTCGTGTGCTTAGATTTACCAGCCGGACCTTCTACGGTTAATGTCACTACTTTGTGAATTCCTTTTTCTTTAAATTCATAGATGGGATTTTGTTGATTCGAGTAATTACCATCCCCAAAATCCCATTCCCATTTTAAAATCTCACCTTGTGATTCATCTCTGAAGGACACACGCTTGTTTTCCATATCTATTACTTCAAAGGACCAGTCTGCCTTGAGCAAATCCTTTAATTCACTCTCTATGGGCATCAATTTAAACTTGCGCAGGTAGCTTGCATCTTTTACCATGCGCGTATCATGGGATAAGTTAAAATGTCCCTCTCTTTCCCCACCATCAAAATCCAATATTGACCAGGAGAGTCCAATGCTCTCCCCTTGTATGAGTTCCGATTCAATGGCCTTTTGAGGACCTTCAAAAGGGGCATAATCATAAGGAGTAACCCAAAACTCCAAAACGAGTTTCCCTTCCTCCCCAGGTTCAAAGTTGTAATCATAAGCATAATTGGATTGAGGAAAATCACCTATCCAATGTTGATTTCCCCAAATCAAAACCCATGCGTTATTAACAGGCGGGGTATAGATATGGTAATTCTGAGCGTGGACACCACTGAATGTAAAATGATTTTCTAAATAGGCTTCCGTTTGGCTATCCCAATTCAGGTCTTCTTTAGTATAAACCGGGTTATAAATAAAAGGACCACCGGAAAGGTCGCCATCAACCACTATTTCGAAAATATCATTCAGGTAACCCTTGTTACTAAACCTCCCAAAATCCCAAAAATCATCAGTAGCTTCATACAAAAAGTATAACCTGTTCAAACCCTCTACCCAACCTACTTTGACGCTTACATCCAAATCATTGGTATGATCAATAGCATTTCCCAATCCATCCTCTGTATCTTTCAACATTTCATTGCCATATTCATATGAACTTGGTACTATTTCCCAGTCATCGGATTTCCCATCGATACGTGGCATCTGATCTTTAGGAAACTGAAAAATTTTGAAAAGTATTTCATTTCCGGAGGTCTCATTCGAGGATTCATTTTGCGACTTCACCGAAGAAGTACAAAAAATGGCCAATATAGCTAACAGACAAATTTTCAGTTCGGTCATTGTTGTTCATTTACCAAAAACATTTAAAATGCATAAGAATATTTATTTATCTTTTTTTACCAATCATTTATATGGGTTGCTAATGCGTTGCGTATACATAACCTATGCTTTCAACCACTTAGGTCTATTATTTATCAAATTAAGTATTTCGGTCAAAGAATCTAGGGAGTGTCCACATTTTTTATTGGAATTGCCAATAGTTTGTCGATCCAGTTAGATCTGATTGGCTTGTATAAAGGTATGGAAACAAAAAAGTAAGGATCAAATAGCTTAGTCCAAATGTTATAAACAGTCCAAAAATCAACCTTAAACCATCGGAAAAGTGGCTTTAATCATCTAAAAAAAGCAAAAGAGGGAAAACCTTCCCACATAGTAACCCATATTCCCGATACTATGAGCTGGACCCAATACCGAAAACCGGATCCTGAGCCGGTGGTTTCTGAGCCTGTCGAAGGGTCAAAGAGTCAAAGGTTGTCATGGATTCGTACCGTTAAAAGGCTTGGTTATTGTATCCCGTTATTCTTTCTAATGATTTTTACGATTCGATTAATTGTAATTTCAGATAAATTCCACTCATAACCATTAAAATCTGTGGTATTGATAAATTGAACCACTACCGCATCGATATCTTTGTGGTATTCTGCAAGGCTTTGATAGCCAACCACCAATCCTCCATGATTGTATTCATAAGGATAGATTTCCTTTTCTCCTTCGTCAAATACCGAACCATCGTTTAAGGCTCTCAAAAATATACCCACATCTTTTGCTGTAGCCAACATCCCATAGTCACGAGCTTTGAAATCTTCTTCATACCCAACATAATACCCACTCATAACATCATCTAAATCGACTTCATTAATCGAAAAAAAAGTGTTTTTAAGCTCAAGTGGAATCAATATTTCCTCTTTGATATACTGATTGTGGCTATACCCCAAAACATCATCCATAATCCTCCGAAGCAATAAATAATTCGTGTTGGAATATTCATATCCCTCATTGGGTTTAAAACTAGCAGGTAGGTCGAGAGCAAAATCCAAAGCATTATTGCCATTTTCTTGTTCGTTTTCCCAATACGCTGGATTATCTGTGAAATTTGGAATACCGGAACGGTGTTGGATCATCATCCTCAAGGTAATTTCTTCAGCATTTTCAATTCTACCTATAAGTTCAGGAAGATAATCAGCGAGTGATTTATCAAAAGACAAACGCTGTTCTTTGACCAATTTAGTAGCTGCTACAGCGGTATATAACTTGCTAATACTTGCAATTTTAAACAATGAATTTGGGTCAGCTGGTATCTTATTTTCTCTATCTTTCCAACCACCAGTATAATGTTTCGGTGATTTTCCTGCTTGGTCCACGTAAACAATCATGCCATCAAAACCATGGCCTAGCGCTTCCTCTACTTGTTCTTGAATTGTATCAGGAAGAGGTAAAATCCAGGCTTTAACTAAAATCCATGGCACAAAAAACAAGGAAATTGCCGTTCCACCGAACAAAATGATTCTAATTATTAAGGTCTTCTTTTGAGTCATAATTTACATGAATGACAGTTTTCTTAATCAACCGCAACCATTCTAGATTGGTATATTTAACCTTGGCATTTCGTTTATATCGACAATGCTACCAACCACTTAGGGCTAATATTTATCAAAATAAGTGTTTCGGGCAAAAAACCGAAGGGATAGACCACATTTTTATTGAAAATGGCTTTAATTATCAATAAAATCGAAAGAGGGGAAACCAATCCCGCTATATACCCTTTTTTAAGGGACCTGAGTGGACCTTGAGCAAGTAGAAGGGGAATACTAGTGTTTTCCCCAAAAACCGAGATCAAAAAACTCCCCACTTTCAGATACACTACTCGAAGCTTATAAAGATTCATGCTTATGGGTTTTAACGCTCAGCACCTAATAGATTATCTATTACTTATTTCGGGTTAAAGCTTGCAAATAAAACCGTATAGAAAATTCGCGAGGATTTTCATAAATAGGCTAGAACCAAGCAATTAACTATCCACGTTCTTGGAGGTAGTTTTTTTTTAATTCCATATGTAAAGTTGGAAAAGGTTTTCCGGATGAATCTAAATCAGAACGTTTAATAACTTCAAACCCGAAATGCTTGTAAAACCCGACAGCTTGTTCATTTTGTTCATTTACATCAACTTTTCTCACGTTCAACTTGTGTATTGAATAATTTAATAGCGCTTTTCCTATTCCTTTTCCTCTAAAGTCAGGATCAATAAATAACATTTCTAGGTTTTGGTCAGCCACGCCAAGAAAACCTACTATTTTTCTGTCATTATTCCTAATACATTTTAATTCAACTGCATCTAAATAGGTATTTAAAATTAGTGGTTTAAAATATTCAATATCTTCCTCTTTTAGAAAATCGTGTGTCGCTCGAACAGAGGCCTCCCAAATTTCTACGACTTCTTTATATTCTTCTTTACTAATATTATCTATTGCATTCATTTTGTTTTAATTACAGCCAGCTTGCACATTTGAGCATACCGAGCTTCAGCGAAACCCTCACGAATTTAACTGTCGGGAGTTCTTCTAAATAAAAAGCAAATTATTTAGGTAGGATTTACGCCTACTGGATTACCATAGCTTCGTGGCAGGCTAACGTTTAGTAGAAGAATAGTAGCCGATAAC
>TARA_R110001599_G_scaffold84952_21_pt1 | contig 15855 bp, 12 predicted proteins | sample TARA_R110001599 | Tara Oceans TARA_R110001599 (sample SAMEA4398360) | marine metagenome | biome: Polar Biome; feature: [MES] marine water layer (ENVO:01000295) within the mesopelagic zone...; material: water (ENVO:00002006), including particulate matter (ENVO:01000060) such... | reverse complement strand
TGCCTTTTTAGAACAAAAAACGTGCGCGCAGATCAGTGCTCAAACTCGCATGCTTCATGGGTAAAGGATATCTGCTGGGGGCGGGAATTTTACCCGGATCTTCACACGCATTGTCGAGGTTGACCGCTCGGGGCGAGTTCCCTATTTTTCGCGCGCGTCGTTCAGTCGGTACAGCAGCTAGATTGTAATCAGCGGGGTCCGAGGTTCGAGTGCTTTCGCGCTCAGCACGCAGTCCCAATCCCGGCTCGCCTTTTCATGAGCTAACTGCTAGATCCATGAACATGCCAGTATCTTCCGTCACAGTGAATGCCGCCGCAGTCAAGGCTCCGTCTTTTATCGGCTCTGCGCTTGGACCCTATATCGTGGTCTGGCGCAATCCGTTGCTGCTGATTCGCATGGTTGGCCGCGAGGTGGCGTCGAAATATACCGGCTCGTTCGCCGGGTTGTTCTGGGCGGTATTGACGCCCTTGCTGATGCTCGCGGTTTTCACGTTTCTGTTCGGGACGATGTTCTCGCCGAAGGCGGCAAGGATTGATGCGACGACGGACCTTACGACCTTCGCGAAGTTTCTGTTCGCTGGTCTGGTCCTGCACGGTTTTCTGGCCGAAGTGATCACCCGGGCGCCGAACGTGGTGCTGGGCAATCCCAATCTCATCAAAAAATTCGTTTTGGCGACAGAACTGCTGCCTTTGGCGTCGGTGATCAGCGCCGCGACGACGGCATCGATCGGCCTTCTGGTTATGCTCGTCGTCCATGTGGCGACATCGGGGACCCTGCCCCTGACCGCGCTGTTGGCGCCTCTGGTCCTGCTGCCCTTCGTGATCATGATGGCCGGGGTTGCATGGTTTCTTTCGGCTGTTGGCGTGTTCCTGCGTGACATCGGGCATGTGACCGGATTGATGGCAACTGTGCTGTTGTTCCTCGGGCCGGTTTTTTACAAGATCGAAACCTTACCGGAGGTGATGCGTGACGTGGTTTATCTCAATCCTTTGACCGTTCCGATTTTGGGGTTACGGCGCGTTCTGCTGGACGGAATGCCCCCGGAGTGGCTGGGTTTGACGATTTATAGTGGTGCCGCATTCATTGTTGCCTGGATCGGTTTTTACGTCTTCGTCCGGTGCAAGAGGACTTTCGCGGATGTCATCTGACGGGGCTCTTTTGCCCGACGACGTGGTGATCCGGGTCGAGGATCTCGACAAGGTTTACCGTACCTTCACGACCCCGATTGACCGGCTCAAGCAATGGGCGCTGGGCGGCAAGCGCCAGTATTATCAGGAATCATGGGCTCTCAAGGATATCTCCTTCGATATCCGGCGCGGAGAAGCCGTGGGGCTGGTGGGACGGAACGGAGCGGGAAAGTCCACGCTTCTGCAGGTTCTGGCCGGTACGTTGCGCCCCAGCAGGGGCCAGGCGCTGGTACGCGGGCGGGTTTCCGCCCTGCTGGAACTCGGCGCCGGGTTCAATGGCGACTTCAGCGGCCGTGATAATCTTTATATGAACGCCGCTATTCTCGGCCTCTCTCGCGATGAGATTGATGAGCGTATGGATGCGGTCATCGATTTTGCCGATATTGGCGATTATATCGATATGCCCGTCCGGACCTATTCAAGCGGGATGTATGTTCGCCTGGCCTTCTCTCTCGCCATCAGCGTTCAGCCTGACATCCTCATTGTGGATGAGGCACTGTCGGTCGGGGACGAGGGTTTTCAGAACAAGTGTTTCGCGCGGATACGGGACTTCCAGGAAGCCGGCGGCACCTTGTTCTTCGTCTCGCACAGCCCGCAGGCGGTGATTCAGTTTTGCCGGCGTGCGCTCCTGATTGATGACGGCGGAGTGCTGCTTGATGGCGAGCCGAAATCGGTGATCGACCAGTTTCATCGCCTGGTCTTCGCACCGGCGGAAAGCCGCCGCGAAATCATTCGCGATATCCGCTCGGGCGGCGCCTCCAGTGGCGCCATTGAAGATGATACCGGCACTGGATCAGGAATGGCGCCTGAGACCGCAGTCGGCGAAAGCCATGATGTCAATCTGACGGCCAAGGGCCGGACGGAGTTGCCGGAGAATGGTGCCCGGATCCTGAATCCCCGGATCGAAACTCTGGAAGGGGTGCCGGTCAATACCCTGATCCGGGGAAATCAGTACCGGTTTTGCTTCGATGTCGAGTTTCTCGCCGACGCCTGGCAGGTGCTGTTTCAGATGATGATCCGGACCCATGCCGGATATCCGCTGGGCGGCAGCCGGTCTGCGCGGCCGTCGGAGCTGACGCTGAGCGTGACCGAAGGGGAGCGCGCGACGGCATCCTTCACTTTTACGTGCCGTCTGTTTTCCGCATCCCACTATACGATCAGTTGTGGGGTGATGGGACGCGCGAACAGCGAATTCGGGTTCCTGCACCGCATCATCGATTCCGTCATGTTCCGCGTGCAGGCCGATCCGGACCTGATGCCCCAGGGACTGGTCGATTTTGAACTCGACCCGGATATATCCTTCTCTACAAACCGTGACGATAACCTGAGCACGAGCGAACCATGACCCGACCTAGCGCGACATTACTGCCGACCGGGATTGGCCAGACGCTTGCCTGCATGCTTGGGCGGGGCGTTATGGCGGAGCCCGTGATCATCTGTGCGACCGGGGGATCTGGAACCCGGGCAATGCGGGTTATTCTGGAACGGGCCGGAGTCTTCATGGGCGATGGTGACGCCGTCAACAATGTTGGCGACGCGATGCCTTTCGAACAGTGTCTCGATGATTACATCAACGCGGTGATGACGGAGACACGCAGTCTGGATTACCGGCTGGACTCGCTGTCTGACGGACTGCGTAAGCGGGTTGTCGGAGATTTCAGCAGCTGTGTGCGTCACTGGCTTGCCGGGCGACCGAGGGCTGCGGCGCGATGGGGCTGGAAGAACCCGCGCGCCATGTATGTGCTGCCTGTCATCCGCGCCATATTCCCAAAAATGCGCGTCATTCACATGGTGCGTGACGGCCGTGACATGGCCGTGTCCACCAACCAGTGGCAATTCATCAAGCATTACGAGGCGGTGCTTGGCAGGGAGAGGGTTGGCGACGACGACCCGATTGAATCATGCCGGCTCTGGAGCAAGGCGAACCTGGACGCCGCGCGCTGGGCGGAGCGCGAGCTTCCCGGCCGGTATCTGCGGGTACGTCTGGAAGATCTGGCGCAGCGGCCCTGGGATGTGGGCCGCGAGGTTCTGGCCTTTCTGGATCTTGACCAGAGACAGCTGGACCATGCCATCGGCGAGATCGCCGAGCCTCCGAGCCTTTTCCGCTGGCGGCGGATCATCCCCGAAGACGTGCTTGAAACCATCCAGAACGAGAACCACGCAGCGCTTGAGGCATTTGGGTATTTGGCGGATGGGATGAGCGAGCGCGCGCCCTCCAGAGTACCAGCCGCCCCATGACGGACGGAACGGCGCCGGCCCGCCGAGCCTTGATCGTGCTGGGTATGCATCGCAGTGGAACTTCCGCGCTGAGTGGGACCCTCTGGCGTCTGGGGCTGGATCTCGGATCCAATTTGATGCCGCCTGAGGAAGGCTCCAATTCACTCGGTTTCTACGAGCACAACAGTATCGTGCCGATCCATGAAATCCTGTTGCGCGCCATGGGCTCGCACTGGAGCAGCACAGATCCGTTTCCGGAAAACTGGTTGGAGAGTGCCGCGGCGGATGAGGCGCGGGCTTCTATTCGTGCTGTGCTGGACCACGACTTTCCGCGCGGAACGTCCAGCGATTGGGGGCTTAAGGACCCGCGGCTATGCCGGTTTGTTCGACTCTGGCGTCCGCTTCTGGATGACGTTGAACCCTGTTTCATTCTGGTGCGCCGGGATCCGGCTGAGGTTGCCGCGTCCCTGAACACGCGTGACGGTATGGCTCTGGAAGACGCGGCATGGCTCTGGTGGCGTTATATGTCGGAAGCGGAACGCGACACGCGTGGGGCGCATCGCATCTTCGTGGATTATGACCAGCTGCTGAGCGATTGGCGGGGGCTGATTGAACGGATAGGCGCGGCATTCATGCTGCCGGGTATGTCAGCTCTGGCTCTTGATCAGAACGGACCGGGGGCACAGGAGGTCGACCGGTATCTGGATCCGGCGGAACGGCATCACCGTGCCCGTACCATGCGCGACCACACCGGACTGCCGGAGAAGGTCGCATCCTTTGACGCGATTTTCCGGGCGGCGGTCCAGGGGAATGCCGGGGAGATGGACGAAGCCTTCGCTGAGTTGGATCACGACGCTAAAGCATAGTGACGAGCGGCCCCGTTAGCGCTGTCACTGCCCGCGAAGTGTGAGAAGGATAGGAGGTGGGGGTTGGTTGACAAAATTTTATCGTTCTGTCACTACCCGGCGGCTAACCTTCTTTTTTTATTACTTTCGTGGACCCGAGCGTGGCCCTTTCAGTAGTGATCCCGACCTATAACCCGCGTCGGTCGCTGGCCGACCTGCTCGATAAATGCATGGAGCACGCGGGAGGGATCGAGCTGGAATTCGTCGTGGTAAACGACGGCTCGACGAACGATGCCGCCGATCAGCTTGAAAAATGCGCCGAGCGTTTCGACAACCTGGTCTGGACAACGATCGAAAACAGCGGTGCCGGCGTGGCCCGGAATGTCGGTGCCGACATGGCGCGGCACGATGTTTTGTTGTTCCTGGGCGATGATATCACGCCGGTCAATGACGATTTCTTCCGCGCTCACGCCGAGTTGCACGAGCGGATGCCGGGCGACAATGTCGCGGTTCTCGGCAAGGTCGTCTGGCCGTCGCCAGATGACTTCGACGTGTCTTTCGTGATGAGCCATATCCAGGGCGGCGGCGGCGAGCAATTCGGGTATGCGCATATCCCACCCTATACCGAACTCGACTGGCGGTTTTTCTATACCGCGAACATCTCGGTCAAGAAGTCGGTCGCGAAGAGCTGGGCGAAAGACGGTTTCAGCGCTTCTTTCCAGACTTATGGGTATGAGGATATCGAGTTCGCGTACCGGCTGTTCAACCGGTCACAGGGCCTTACGATCATCTACGCGCCGCTTTCGGTGGGCACGCATCATCACAAATATGACGTCGCAGGGTTCCTGCGCCGCCAGGTCAGCGCCGGTAACGCGGCGCGGGAATTCGTGCGCATTCACCCTGACGTGGCGGCCATGGTGGCGCCCGAGCGGGTTTCACAGGCTCTGAGTGAACCGATCCTGCCGGAAGAAGATCTCAAGATCCCCGATCAACTGTTGTTGATCGAAGGGCTGAAGGCCTGGATTCGTTTGCTTGAGGGAAGCGGCCGGATGGGCAGCGAGCATTGGCATGCGGCGGCATTGTCGGCCATGTTCCGGTTGGCCTATGCGCAAGGCTATATCCTGGCCGAGACCGATCCTGAGGCCAATCTAGGCGCCGCTTATGACGTGGCGCTTACCCGGTTCCGCGATGACATGAACCGGACCGCCTTCATCGAATTCACCGGCTCACTCATTCCGCCCGGTCAGCTTTATCCGGACGGGAACTCCGGACTGCCGCAGTTGATGGGAAGAGGGCGCCTCATGTCGTCACTGCGCCTCTGGGCAACGCGCCGCCCCTTCGTGGTTTCAGTCTACCGTATGCTTCGGCGCGCGGTTGGTGGCTGAACTGGAGAGCGCGGAGTGTTTAGTGTTCTAATTCCCGTCTACAACCATCAGGACTATGTCGCTGACGCGGTTCAGTCGGCCCTGGCCAGCCCGCTGGTTCATGAGGTTTTGCTGGCGGATGACGGATCCAGTGACGAAAGCCGCTCTGTGATCGCGAGGCTCGCGGCAGAGCGCTCGGGACGGGTCAGGGATCTTACACCGCCCGAAGGCGGTAATATTGGCGCGCATGCGCGGTTGAACCAGTTGGCGGAAGCGGCCGGTCAGCCCTGGCTCGCAGTGCTTAACTCCGATGATATCTTCGTACCGGCTCGTTTCGAGGCGGTACAGATGGCGGTAAACCGGACGCGGTATGATTTCGTAACCGGGCATATCGCGCTTATGGACGATGGCGGTGCCCCTCTTGGTATCAAGCGGGGGCCGTTATCTCCGGAATTTCCGTTTCCCCGGGAGATGAAGGTTCGCGATCATCTTGCGGAACATGATCTTCTGCCAATACTGGCCAACCAGAACTTCATCGCGACCACGAGCAATATGCTGTTCAGCAAGCGGCTGTATCAAAAGATCGGCGGTTTCCGCGACTATCGCTATGTGCATGACTGGGACTTCGCGTTGCGGGCCGCATTGCTCGGCAATGTATTGTTCCTTCCGCAAATTCTGGTCCGGTACCGGACACATGCCTCCAACACGATCAAGGAGGATGGCAGTGCTGTCACCACCGAGGTCCGTCGTCTGTTCAAGAAGATCGCCGGAGAATACGCCGAGTCATTTTCGATGACGGATGTGAAGGCTGGCCTGGCCGGTAATCGTTATCTCCGTGAAGAGGGCGTGTGATCATGGCTATTCGCGCCGCGCAGCCGCTTCTGGGGAAAAGCTGTCTTGTCCTCGGGGCCGGCGGGTTTATCGGGTGGAATCTCGTTCATCGGCTTCGCGACGATGGTGCGGCTGTGATTGCGTTCGATATGCGGCCGGCGCCAGACGGATGCCCTGGAGATGTGGAGTGGGTCGAGGCGGGACTTGATGACCATGAATGCCTGTCGGCTCTGGTAAGGCGGGCGGATACGGTTTTCCATCTCGCATCATCCTCGACACCCTCCTCGGCGAACGCGGATCCCGCAGGGGATGTGGGCAATTCCATTCTGCCGGCCCTGGCCCTGCTCGATATGTTGGCCGAGTCAGATGCGCGTCTGGTTTTTGTTTCTTCGGGCGGCACTGTGTATGGCCCGGACGTTCCGGTCCCGACGCCTGAAACCGCGCCGACAGATCCGATCAACGCCTATGGCGTCAGTAAGCTCGCAATAGAAAAATACATTGCGATCAGCCGTCGTCAGCGTGGTCTGGACGCGATCATTCTCAGGGTGGCCAATCCCTATGGTCCACATCAGAATCCTTTGCGGGGACAAGGCGCTATCGCTGCATTTTTGCATCGCGCGCTGACTGGTGAGGTGATCGAGATTTGGGGGACGGGGGAGGTGATTCGCGATTATATCTATATCGGGGACCTGACCGCCGCGCTCTCCGCATCAGCGATTTACGATGGCCCGCACGGGCTTTTCAATATCGGTGGCGGCAGCGGATTGAGCCTGAACGACATCATTTCCAAAATTGAACCCCTGTTCGATACGCCGCTCCAGGTTGAACGCAAACCGGGCCGGCCTCTCGATGTCCCGGCCAGTATCCTTGATATTTCGCGTGCCCTGGAGCATCTGGGCTGGCGTCCGGAGACCCGGATCGAAACGGGCCTTTCCCAAACGCTCGACTGGTTGCGGGGGGTGATCGCCCCGCGTTCCTGAGCTCGCGCCGGGGTTTGGATCCGATGCGGTGCGGCCGGCTTCTCTCCGCTGATTTCGGTGCGCCCCGGAGTTTGATATAAACTAGGCTCAAAATGGGGGGCAGAATATCATGGCGGCTGAAGTCTTCGCGGTACACGGGGTAGCAGCAACGGAAGCCGGAACGGCAAAGGCCGATGCGCTGATAGCACTCTGTGACGATGCGATGCCGTCGGACAGGCGGTCATGGTTGGTTTTTGCAGACGGGATTGATGCCGCCGCCGTCGCGCATATCGACAAAATTATTTCATTCTCGCCATCAACCATTGCCGAAATCGGCCCGGAAAAAATCGTGACGGCGCCGCTCGATGGCCCGGCGCTGGCCCTGTTCGAGCCCCTGCCGGAAGCTCCGACGCGGGCCTTGTCCTCGGTATTGATCGATGCAACGGGGGATGAGCCCTGGATGCGGAGGCTGGTCGAGCAGTTGCTCGGGAAATACACATTGACCGCAGCCTCCCGAAACCAGGAAGACCTTGCCGGGATGCTCCGCAACGATGCTGTGTGGTCGTTGGTGGCATCGCGACGCGTGGACTGGGTTGATCTTATCAGTAGGCATGATCTCGTCATCACCGCTGATCCGTTCACGGCGGCGCTCGCGAACGGGATCCTGAAGCCTGCATTATTGATTGACCATGATCCGGTTGAGGGGCTTCCGGCCTGCTTTGCCGCGGAGTTGGACGGTATTGCGGATCAGCTCTCCCGTCTGGACATGGTGGCGGCCGGGGCAGATCTTTTGAATGCCAAACGCCGGGCTCACGGGCGCGCCCTTGATGACATGCGCGGCGCGCTTGGCGGGAGCGGCGCATGACGCCGATATTCGACCGGTTCTCCCGGCATGGAGAAGATCCGGACCCGGGAGCCATATCGGGAATTCATAGCGGAAATATCGGCGATATCATTTACGCACTGCCGACGGTTCGTGCGCTCGGCATTACCCATATGATGCTGAACGTTTGCGAGGATCCCGGTGCCGGCGGTCGAATTCTCACGGAGGCAATGGCGAAATCCCTGGTTTCCCTGTTGCTGGAGCAACCGACCATCAAAACGGTGGATATTGTCGGCGTGCCGGTCCGCTTGGGGGCGGGGTACGGGTATCAGGCGAAAGTGTCCACGCTGGTCAAGGGGCTGCCACTTGAGCACATTGCTCCTGCGACATTGGGTGTGGATTATATTCTGGACCAGTTCCGGTTGCAGCCTCTGGAGCGACGGCACCTGGTTCATGCGCACGCAATGGCTTTTGGAGCCCGCGTCGATCCTGCACGTGCCTGGATAGAGCAATCGGTGTCAGCAACACCGGGTAAGGGGATCGCGGTCTCCGTCACACCGCGTTATCGGAACCGTCCGAACGAGCGGCTTGCGGAAATCCTGGATGGCTTTGGTCCGGTGACCCTGATCGGTTTCAGCAAGGAGTTGCCAAACTATTTTGGTATCGAAGGGGAGTTGCGGGAATTCTCGGACGCCCGGGAGCTGTCCACTTTTCTCGCTGGCTGTTCAGCTTTCGTGGGCGTCCCCTCGTTTCCCGCCGCGATCGCGGAAGCGATGAAAATACCGCGGCTGATCGATCTTGCCGATGATCTCGTCAATGTGTTCCCCGTTGGTCCGAACGGATGGGCGATGCCGGAGGCGACGGAAGGTGCACGCCACCTGCTTGCCGGTCTTTTGCGCGAACCGGAAACGATCGCCAATCGGGTTAAGCCCGCCGTCCAAATTGCTCCCCCTGAGCCCAGGACATCCTGCCGGTTCACGCTGGAGTGGGAACAGGCGGGGGCGGTGATCGGCGGCACGCATCGGGTGAGAGCTGAGGCTACATTGGGCCGGGCGCCGGTCCGCGTCCATATCGAGGTGCCGCGTCTGGTTGATACTCCCGCTGCTTTTGAGCTGGTGATGGAGGCGCGCGCCGGCGCGCTTGAGATTTCCAATCTCAGATGCGTGGAAAGGGGGGCTACATTGTGGACCGCGCGGGAGGCGGGCGCCATGACCATGGTCGATGACAACAACGTGTCGGCGCCGCCCGGAATCTTGCGCTGGCTACGGGAGAATGACAGCCCGAACCGCGTTCGGATAAATGTGCCTGAGACCATTCGGGATCGGGTCAGGGAGGGGCATGTTAGTTTCGTATTCGATTTCCGGATGCCGCAGATATCTGAGGCTGGGCAATGGGCCGCGCGCACGATCGTCGGGTTGAGAGACGCCCTGTCGCGGGAACGGGCCGGAACTGAGCGTCTGCAGAAAGAGTTGTCGTCCGCCCGGCAGGAGCTGTCGGATTCCGACGACAGGCTGGCAAATGTCTATCGATCGACCTCATGGAAAGTAACAGCTCCGCTCCGCAGGGTGACGGGGTTATTGAAGCCGAAACAGGGCAAAGTGCGTCATGACAAATAAAACGGCGGCCGGGCTGAACCGCACGGCGGTCTTCACCAGCATTGTCGCGAATTATTTACCCAAAGCGCGCGTTCTCGCCAAATCGGTCAAGCGCCAGCACCCTGAATGCTGGTTTGTCGCCGTGGTCTCGGAGCCATGGCCGGATGATTTGGATCTTTCGGAAGAGCCTTTCGATGAGGTTATTGGTCCTGCGGAGCTCATGGAGTCCGGGCTGGCCCCGGGACGGTTCGAAGCCTGGGTGTTCTCACACTCGATTGTCGAGGCGTCGACGGCGGTGAAGGGAACGGCTCTGAAGCGCCTTCTCGCCGATCCGCGCCATGACAAGGTCATCTTCCTTGATCCCGATGTTGCTGTATTTGGAGATCTCTCTCCTATCGCGGCGCGCCTGGAAGAGCGACCGATCCTGTTAACGCCGCATGACCTGACGCCAATCCGCACCGGAGACAGCGGGGGTGATTATCTTCAGGCGATCCGCGATCACGAAATCATCCTGCTGCGCCATGGCGTCTATAATTTTGGTTTCTTTGCCGTCGCCGACCAGCCGGAGGGGCGCCGCTTTGCTGAATGGTGGGCCGACCGGCTGACCCATTTCTGTATCGACGAGGTTTCCGAAGGGCTTTTTACGGATCAGCGGTGGGGCGATCTTGTTCCCGTGTTCTTCCCCGATACCGAAATACTGACGGACCCGGGCTACAACGTGGCTGCCTGGAACCTGATCCACCGTAAAGTGTCCGGTTCCGTGGAGAATGGCCTCGAGGTGAATGGAACCCCCTTGCGGTTTTATCACTTCACCGGTTTTGACTCTGGGGCGCACACGACCGTCAACAAGGCCTATGGCTCGAGCCAAACTGCGGTTGCTCCCTTGCTGGACTGGTACGAGGAGGCTTGCAGGGCTGAAGGACAGGAAACCGAAGGCCGCCGAGTCTGGGCCTATGCCTGCTATCTGGACGGAACGCCGATCACCATGGCCGAGCGCCGTTTCTTCAGACATCATCCCGATGTCGAAGCGACCTTCCAAAATCCGTTCCAGGTTGCTCCCGATCCGTCCTTCAAGGACTGGTATCGGGATCATGTCGGCGCGCCGTGAGTGCAGGAATTATGATGTTCAAACGGCTTATTGCCAGGATTTTGCTGTCACTGCCGGGCGGTGATCGCATGCTTTCGACATTGCGGGCGCTGGTGCGCGGAGCGCCAATGACACCGGCTCCAACCGATCATGACGAGCAGGTCCCCTTCGCCGTTGTCCTGCCCGGATCAACCGATCCAACGGGCGATTATGACGGTTTCACGATTATCGATGAAGCTGCACTCGTCACCTTCTCGGGGGGGCTGGTTTATGCGCCGGACCCGAATGCACCACGCCTCGGTGCGGCTCATCTCAGAAACATGACGCTCGCGGCGGAAGTGAACGGCCTTGATATCGTGCTTGCGTCTCACGGGCTGGAGGAGCCGCCCGCGATGCGGTGCCTTTCCGGGCCTAATCATTCGCTGCGCCGGTATGGAGCCACACCCGGTCCGATGACGGGGCGAGTCTTGCGCTTGTTGCCCGAGCCGGGCGAGGGGGTGGGGAGCACGACCCTCGACGCATTGTTCCCGGAACAAGCGGTGACGCATCCGGCCGGGACAATCGCAGAATTTCGTGTCGGCAATGCTTCGCCGAAAGCAGCCTATTCGGGTGCCTGGAGTCCGACGCCGCTGACAGACGATCGTCCTGTCGTGCTTGTCCTGCCGATCTTTCTCGCGGTCGGCGGCGTTGAGCGCAATACAATCGAGATCATCCGCGCGCTTCGCGACAAGTATCATTTCGTGGTCGTGACCACCGAACGTCTGCACAAGGATCAAGGCAGTCTGCATCATCAGATGTCGACGGTTGCCGAGGTGATCTACGATCTCGCCGAGATTGCGGAAAACCATCACCATATGCAGCTGCTACAAAAGCTGAAGGAGGGTTACCGGCCCGATCTCGTCTGGATCTGTAACGGCTCGCCATGGCTTGCCGACAATGCCAGGACGCTGCGTGCGCTGTTCAGTGACGTGCCCATCGTCGACCAGCAGGTTTATGACACGAATGAAGGCTGGATCCAGCGATACGGTGAAGCGGGCATCCAGTCCTTCGATCGCTTTATCGCGATCAACAGCCGTATTCGCGATGTCTTTACCGACAGACTGGGCATGGCGGCCGGGAGTATCGATCTTATCTACTCGGCAATCGATGCGCCGCGCTTCGACAGACCGGAGCCAAGCGCGGAGGAGAGAGCGGCACTCGCTGGGGCACACGGTCTTCCCGCCGACCGTCCGTGCTTTGCTTTCATTGGCCGGCTTGTGGAGCAGAAGAACCCGCTTGCGTTTCTTACGCTCGCGGCAGAGTCCGCCAAAGCTGGAAAGAGTGATCATTTCGTTCTTGTGGGCGACGGCGTGCTTGGGCCGGACTGCGATGCCTTCATTCGTGAGAAGGGCCTCGCGAACGTGACGCGCATCCCGTTCTGTGACGATCTGACCCGTCTCTATCCCGTCCTTGCCGGCCTCATCGTGAGTTCACACTATGAGGGATTACCGATCGCGATGCTGGAAGCTATGGCGATGGGGGTGCCGGTCTACGCGACGGATGTCGGTGATATCGGCCCGGTTCTTGACGATTATCACACTGGCTTCGTATCGAGCGATATCGCCGGTGGTGCGGAATTTGGTGCCGGATTTCTGAAATGGCGTGACCAGCTCCCGGCGTTCACCGTGGCGGCACGCGATGCCGCACCACGCATGCGCGCAAGGTTCGGCGTTGCCGCAATCGCCAGAAACTACGAGGAGTGCTGGGAAAGCGCCTGGCGCGAACGGCGGCAGGGGTAGGACCAGCGAGCCTTACCGGTCCGGCACGTCGATTTCCACGGGCTCAGTGGTTGCCCAATCAAGCAGGCCGACCTTGCACATCCATACAAGATGCCGGGCCAGGAACTCATGCGGCACCTGGCCGACGGCCGCGACCAGCTCCATCAAGGATATCTCGCCGCGTTCGGTGACCAGAGTGCGGATACGGTCGGTGGCTTCGGGGGGCAAGCGCCAGATACCGGTGAGGTTGTTCAGCGCTGTATTGTGATGCGCCAGACTCTCCGTTACCGCAGCCGGCGGTGCCGGGCGGAACAGGATATCTCCGTCCAACCGGGTACTGGCGAAGCTGGCGAACGCGCCGAACGGGTCGTTTCGGACCGGGTTGGCCCGGGGGGCGCCGTCGGCCTCGTAGGCTGACGCAGACTGGCGGATGGCTCTCAGCTCTTCGAACAATGCCGCATACTGGGCAATCACCACCGGCCAGTCGAAGGTCTGGCGCGCGTGCACGGCTGCAGCCGCGCCCATTCGTGCAGCCAGTGCCGTGTCCGTCGCCAGGGCGGTCAGGGCATCCGCGGCTGCCCGGACATTGACCGCCACATGGGCGGCAACCTGGGCGACGTAGATCTGGTAGTTGTCCATGCCGAGAGCATGGCGTTGCGCCATCTGTCTGCCGGTCCCGCCCGGCGCCATCATGGTGGGGATGCGGAAGCCGGTGACGCCGTGACGTACCGTTGCCCGGTAGCCGTCCCAGTCGCTGACGACCACTGGCAGGCCGGCGGCCATCGCCTCGATCGGGGTGATCCCGAACGTCTCCTGGATATTGTCGACCAGCGAGACGAAGACATCCGACGCTGCCCAGATCCGTTCGAGCACGCCGCTGTCGTTTCCGTCCAGGAACCGGACTTTCACTGACGGGGCATACAGGGCGGCAGCGGCCTCCCAATGACCGCGTCCCTGGCCGCCATCGGGGAACCATCCTGCCATCAGGAATTCAACGGCCCGGCCAGTGCGCCGCGCGGTCTCCTCGGCGGCGGCGAACATGGCTTGGGGATAAGCCTTTTCAAAGAACGAGAGGCGTCCGACCCAAAGCAGGGCGAAGGCGTCTTCGGCGACGCCAAAATACTCCCGCGCCTCGCGGCGCCGGCTTGCTTCGCCGCGAGCGGCGAAGGCAGCGGCGTCTATCCCCAGCGGGATCACGGGCAGGTGTGGCAGTGGCAATTGTCGCTGCGCACCGGGGCCGGCGAAGCGCGCCGTCATATAGTCGCTTGTTTCTTCCAGCAGTGTGCGTAGGTGACGTTCAACCGCCGGTGATGTGCATATCAGGGCATCCCATGGCTCTACCGGGCTTGTCACGGCTTCGGCCGTATAGGCCCGCATTGCCTGGGGCGCGAGAGAATGGACCAGCCCAACAAGGCTGTAGGCCCGTTCGTTGGTCTGACGCCGCTGCCACGCCAGGTCCCCGATTTTTGCCTGGCCACGGAACAAGGTGCCGCGAGCAGAGATCGCCCGGTGATTCAGAATGGAGGTCGAAAGGATCGGTTTTGGCGCCGGCCCACCGTCAAACAGGTTTGACGCCAGTTTCACATCGTCGATTTTGTTGTGCACAAGGAACAGCTGATCGTCCCACGGGCCATGCTCTGCAAATGCCCTGAACAGTCCGCGATTTGCGATATCCTTGCCGAATGGATTGGTCTGTTGCCGCATCGGGTTGTCGCCGATGTAGATGGCGCAGCCGCCCGCCATAAGCTGTTTCCCGGTTTTTGTAGATGCAGGGCGAAGAAGGTTAGGTGTTTGATATAGTTCCCTAACGCTGGTCCGTAAAGCGTGGCCGGTCTCGATGGAATAGCAGACCGGGAACAAAATACGGCCCTTACGCTCTCTTCTTGCAGAGCAGCACGATCATCAATATCGGCCCGCCAATCAGTGCGCTCAAAAGCCCGGCGGGGAGTTGCCAGGGGAAATAGATGGTTCGGCCGAGGAAATCCGCCGCCACCATTAGCGTTGAGCCGATCAGTGCCGCGCCGATGATTTGTGGCAGGCATCGTTGCAAGCCTGCCTGCCGGGCGATCTGCGGGGCGATGAGGCCGATGAAGCTGAGGGCGCCGACGCCGAGAGACGCGACCGCTGTCAGCAGTCCGGCGAGTGTGAGTGCGAGGAGCTGAATGCGTTCCACCCTTGCACCGGTCGCGCGCGCGAGGACGCTGCCCACGGAAAGCAGCTCCAGCTGGCGGGCCAGTAGCGGCAGAAAGGGCAGTGTCAGCACAGCCGCCCCCACCAGCGCGGCGGCACTCGTCATATCGGCTTTGTAGGTGGATCCCGCCATCCAGCCGAGCAGGATGAGCGCGCGCGGATCGCCTGTCGCGGTCACAACCGAGAGCAGTGCGAACAGGAAAGTGGCAAGCGCCACGCCCGCCATGAGGGCCCTGTTGCCCGACAGCGCGGACTTGCGGATGCTGAAAATCAGCAGGCCGAGGGCCGAGAGGGCACCGATCGCGGCGCCGGAGGTGAGCGCGAGATGGCCGGGCGCGGCGGCACAGAGCAGAACGACAAGCAGCCCCATGCCAGCGCCAGCATTAACACCGAGAACTTCCGGGCTGGCCATCGGGTTGCGCAGCAGTCTTTGCAGAATGACACCGGCAATGGCCAGCAATGCGCCCGCGGTGCCGGCGGCAACCGAACGCGGCAGGCGCCAGATCAGCAACCGGTCCAGCATTTCCCCGGTATCCAGCACCCACTGTCCGCTCCCGTCCCGCCCGATGACTGTTGCGCCCAGGAACAGGCCGAGCAGCAGAATGCTGACGGGAACCACGACACGGAGGAGAGGGCGCCGGGCCAGGGTGAGGGCTGTTGCGCCCATAACCGATGCCGGCGCGGCCGGCAGCTTCCGGATCAGCAGGAAAAGCACGGGTGCCCCAAGAACGGCGGTCACCGCGCCTGCGGGAAGGAACATCCCCGTCGCTTTGCTCAGGAGCTGGAGGGACTGGTCCGTCGCTGTCAGCAGACAGGCGCCGACCAGGGGCGCAAGGACAAGACGGCTGCGAAAGGTCCGGGCCCCGATGGCCCGGGCGATGGCCGGTGCGGCGAGGCCGAGGAAGCCGATCACACCGACCGCGCTGACGGTGAAGGCCGTGAGGATGACCGCGAGACCGAGCGCCGCCGCGCGGATCGTCGCAATGCGCAGGCCGAGGCC
>TARA_R110001599_G_scaffold346424_2_pt1 | contig 15876 bp, 17 predicted proteins | sample TARA_R110001599 | Tara Oceans TARA_R110001599 (sample SAMEA4398360) | marine metagenome | biome: Polar Biome; feature: [MES] marine water layer (ENVO:01000295) within the mesopelagic zone...; material: water (ENVO:00002006), including particulate matter (ENVO:01000060) such... | reverse complement strand
CTCTGCGTGCTTAATTAGTGCCTGGATGTCTTTGGGGAAGCAGCTTCCGCCAAAACCAAACTTTCCATCCGGTCCAGGCACAGATACATGTGAATGGCCGACCCTTCCGTCTCTGACGAACCCATCAACGGCTGCCTGCCAGTCCACATTGCTCCTATCGGCTATTAATCTCATTTCATTCATAAATGATACCTTGGTGGCAAAAAAACAATTATTCATATACTTTATAAACTCGGCAGTTTCAAAATTTGTTTGCACCATTGGTGTTGAGCCCCCAAACCTAAAAGTAAACAAGTCGGCCACCTTTTGGGTGTCCTCCGGATCTCCTCCAAGGATAAACCTAGCTTGATTTATAAAATCAAACTTAGCGGATCTCTCTGTGAGGAATTCAGGGTTGAAAACAAAAGTGACGTTGTCGTACTCCTCCTTAAACCCGCGAGTTGTACCAGGGACGACCGTGGACCTAACAAGAACTACCGCACCATCTTTCGTGCCATGAGAATTTATTTGTCCCAAAACGCTATGAAGAATTGATAAATTGATAGACCCATCAGTATTAGAGGGCGTCGGAACGGATAGAAAAATAAAATCCGACTCGTCTAGAACCTCTTCAAGAGAGTGTGTTGACTTGCTGGGGTTCTTATCAAAAATCCTAATGGTAGCATGATCGAAACCCGTTTGAGGCGAAAACCCAAAAGCAACGGACGACCCAACAAAACCAAATCCAATAATTCCAATATTAATTTTATTCATTTTTATCCTCTAGTTCTTTCTTGAGGAGTGCAAAACACTCCGCGATGCCCTCTAAGATATCGTGCTTCGGCACCCACCCAGCATCTCCGATTTTAGATATATCTGCCTTCGTACACAGAACGTCTCCTTCGCGTGGAGGAATATAATCGAAAACCACTTTCGGGAAGCGGCTTTGCACAATCTCTCTCATCTCATTCAGGGAAATATTGTCACCTGTGCCAACGTCATAATGCATCCCACCGAATTTGCCATCATAGTTCATGCAAAATATATTTGCTGAGACTGCGTCCAATTTGTGGGCCATGTCCCTACGCTGTTCTCCATCACCAGTTATGAATGGATTCTTATTATCTCTTATGTGCTGCATCCAGTTAGCCACTGCTGTTGCGTATGGGCCGCTAGCAGTCTGGTCTGGGGAGTACACATTAAAGTACCTCAGGCAAACCGTATCTATGTCGTAGAGTCTGCTCCAGACCCCACACATGCTCTCTGGCATATACTTAGAGGCCCCGTAAGGATTCTCTGGCCCTCTGCCGTCGCCCCGGACAGAAGAAGAGCTTGAATATATGACTCTCTTAGCACCAACCGATCGAGCAAACTCAAGAATATAAAGAGAACTCAAAACATTATTCTCAATAACCTCCACGGGGTGCTCGACGCTGTAAGCGACTCTAGGTATCGCTGCTAAATGAAAAATATATTCTGGCTTAAAGTTTGCCCAGTGTGGGTGAAACTTGCCGTCAGAATCTGGCTTTAACTCACATAAAATATCATGGCCATCTTTCAAATCTATTCCCATAACTTCATGACCCATCTCTTCAAGCCTCTTGAAGACCTCTGACCCGATATAGCCTCGGTGACCTGTTACTAAACATCTCGACATACTAAACTCCTATCCTATTCCTTTCCAGGTTGCTCCATTGGGTGTCCAATGGTGGTGACACTTCATTTTGGGCTCGTAAAAGTATTGTAGCCCGTTTTCAACGATATCTTTCGCCCAATACCTATCCTCCTTCGAAGACAGGTTTTCATCAAACTTGTAAGCCCGCAACGTCCCCTTCCTGTAGAAGCAAAACGCGTTATGCAGAAAATGTCTATTCTCAAAATCAGACCACATGTTAACACAGGGATCGTCCACGAAATGAGACCATACGTACCTCTTATTTATTTTACGGCCTCTGTAGACGGGTGTCTGCTTGCCAAAAACAGCAACATACTTGTCTAAAAGAGCGTCTACCTCCGCCATATCAACCATCTCGGTAACCTGGCTGTGTGCGGACAAAACCAAAATATTCTCATGTGATGCAACAGAGGCCCCTAGATTCAAGGCCCTTCCGGGCGTATAATCACGAATCGTATGAATTTTTATATTAGAAAAACAAAAATCCCTAACAATGTCCATAGATCTGTCGGTGGAGTGGTTGTCAATAACAATAATCTCCGGATCCTTAAAGTGATCGATACAGGATTGAATTGCGTGACCAATCCATCTTTCCTCATTTTTATTTCTCAGGACAATACTAATCATTTATTAAATCTCCCGGCATACTGATCTCTCGAAGACTCTTCGCACGGCTGAAAGTCTAGACCGTGAAAGACATGCATATCATCATGCAATTTAATATAATCCGATAGCTGTTTCATTTCTTCTGGGAGAATGGCAAACTTATTATCCCTGCCTGGGAGGTCCCTATCTATAGTAAAATGTTTTTCGATCACTTCTACACCATATGCCATTGCCACCTTGCAAGATTCAACACCAAAAATGTGATCACTGTACCCAATGTTCGAGCCAAGCATCTTAAGGAACCTTAATTTAGATATATTCGCGCTACTGTACTCTGCCGGGTAAGAAGAAACACAGTGCATCAGAACGAGTCTAGTATTTGGGAGGAGTTCCACGCTATCCTTTAGCTCGGACCACTTGGAGGTACCGGTTGACATATAAACAGTTTTAAAGTGATCATTACAATATTTAATTAAATATTCATTGCGGCACTCAAAACTTGGTATCTTAACCTCTTCGACTCCGAGGCTCACCAGCAACATCGCGTCATCTACACTAAACACGGAGGACAAAAATTTAATGCCCACTTCTTTACAATAGTCTATCAACAGAACGTGATCTTCTTTCGATAGCTCCGCCTTCTCATATATTTGACGACGGCCATCGGAATCCCACTCGCCGTCCCTCAGTCTGCTAACAGACCACGTCTGGAACTTGGCGTAGCTTGCCCCGCTTTCGTGAGCAGCCTTTATCATCTTCTTGGCTAGTTCCATATCACCCATGTGATTCCAGCCTATCTCAGCAATTATCTTAGTCATTATTGCCCCCGATTTTATTCAATATTAATCTTGTAGTGTCTATGGACTGGTTGTAGTGTTCAGGCGGCAGAGGAATATTATTTTTGGCATGGTGCAGAAAAAACTTAACCGAATCAGACAAAGACATATCGTAGTATGACTTTGAGTCCTTGCAACTAAACAGGACCTTTTTCGCCGGACGTTTAAACCTGCCATCTTCGTCGAAGGTGTTTCTAGGCGTCTCAACGGATATGGTGCCGTCGCGCAAATACACACACCCATTATCAAACATAACTTTAACCTCATTTTGAAATGAGGACGCATATGATAATAAAATATCCCCAAAAACCTTCTTACATTTAAGGGTTATCCTAGATGTATCGGGCATATTCTTGGAGACAACATTGAGGTTCTCAAATCTCAAGTCGTCAATACTGCCAAACATATTTGCCATCATATCAATATAATGTATTCCTACATTTCCTGCAACACTGGAGAACAGATTTTTTTCAGTGAATCTCCAATTATTTGGCTTAGTAAAGGCGATCCCCGTGGCAGAGACGCAATTCATATATATTGGTTTACCAAGATCCCCATTGCTAATATATTTGCTAACAATTTCAGATAATTTTGAAAATCTATAATTAAAGTTAAAGTATAGCTTGGAATTGTATGACTCTATTTTCTGCAAGTCAGACAAGGATACAACAGGGGGCTTTTCACAGAAAATGTATTTTCCCAGCCCTTGTAGTTTGTCTATCCAGTGATAGTGTGTGTCACTTGGAGACGCAATAAAGAATACATCACAATTTTCTATAGACTCCTCGGAATCCTCTTTGTGATTGTACAGGAGCGCGTCGGTGTAACCAAGAGAAGACACGATGTGCTCTAATCTCTTGGCGTGATTTTTGTACCCTACTATGCAAGACTTCATCTAGGCGCTCACACATCGATTGCATGGCTCTATCTCAGACCTACGCTCAGCAAGATGCTTTTTCCTCATATCATCATATTCCGTTGAATTCCAAATATCTGTGATTTTCATGTCATTCGAGTTCCAACGACTAAGGGTTGATTTATAGTCGTAATCACACGGGTTAACTTTACCATCCCACCAAACAAATAATCTTCTCCAGAGTTCAGTGCATGGAAGGGCAAGATCATTAATGGCATTTTCATATGAACTTTCCCATGGCATGTAGTTAGTGAACGCAACGATGTCAGCATAAGATGACCAAAACTTAATCATAGATTCAACATCCTGCATCTCATTAACTTTGACACCAGAGATTCTTGTTACTAGCCTTGAATTGGGATATTCTTTTTCTTTAATCTCGTTAAATCTTTCAACATTTTTTATTGTTTTTTCAAATTTTCCGTTTACTCTCAGCTTTTCGTATAACTCTTTATCCGACGCATCTATCGAAAAAACCATCGTTTGCACATCATTGGATAATATTGAGCGTATCTTTTCATCCGTCAGCAACGAAGCATTACTGTTTATCTTGACGGCAAGAAACTTACCCTTCATGTACTGGAGCATTTCATCGAAGTGGGGATGTAACGTAGGTTCTCCCCTGGAGGCGAGAGTTATTGACTCCACGTTGCCCTCCAATTCATCTACAACCTTCTTGAACGCGTCAAGATCAATCCGCCCAAGATAGCCTGACTTTTTGTTGTTAAACGATAAATCAGACTGGTAGCAAAAAACACACCTAAAATTACATATGGATGTCGGCTCTATTTGAACGCACGGCGGATAATCATCTACAATCTTAAGGACCGGATACATGTTGTACTTATATCTGTAGACTAAGTACCTGAACAACTCCCAATCATGTATCCCCTCGATCTCCACTAATTCGTGCCCAGCTAAAACATACTCGTCATGCTCTAGGGGCTTTCCGGAGGCCCGGCTTTCGTAACCGCTTAGGAATTTTGAAATTATTTCCTTGTGGGTGCCTGACAGCCCTGTGTAATACTCCGTGTTCAGAAGTCTGCCCACCCTTTGCTTTATTTGTAGGTCCTCTTTCGTTAAAGAAAGAATACCTAAATTATCTGGCTTAAAGCCTTTTACTTTGATCTTGGCGTCCACCGTAACGAGTGAATCGTTACCTGTCGATCTGGTCATAGCTCCCCCAATTTATTAATTGCAGCGTTATAGGCGATCTCTCTAGCATCCGTGGTCATCCCTCCGATATGCGGGGTAACAATTATATTTAGATCGTCACACCTTTTTAATATCGGACTCCTCGATAGATCTCCGAACTCGTCCTCTAGAACATCAGTGGCATACCCAGCAAGACTCCCATCTTCCAGAGCGTGAATGGCGGCCTCTTCATCAACAATCTCCCCCCTAGAGGTGTTGATCAAGTACAGGGGCTTAGTGGTCTTCTCAAATACAGATTTGTTAACAAAGTGTCTTGTGTCTTCGGAAACATGCACATGAAGCGACACAACGTCGCTAGAGGAGAAGAGTTCACCCAAGGAATCTACTGTCGCGTATTTGCCGGCATCGACATGTGGGTCGTAAACCAAGACTTTCGCGCCAAATGAATCGCAATATTTTGCCATCATCTTTCCAAGCCTCCCGAGCCCAACTATGCCAATAGTCAATTGGTTTATTTGACGGCCCGTAAAATTCTCCCAATCCCAGCTTCCGCCCTTCGCGGAATCAAAAGAGGTTGGTATTTTTCGTATCAGACTCATCATTAAAGCAAATGAATGTTCAGCAGTTGAACTAATCTTTTCGAGTATAACATAGTCTTTGGTAATTGACAACACTTTTATATCATTTTTTCTACAATACTGAATGTCTATGTGATTAAGGCCGGTAGAAGCGGTGCAGATTACTGACACTGTGCTCCCACGCAGAACCTCCTCGTCTAGCATAAAGTTCTGCTTGTTTGGATTTGTAAATACAACATTGTAATCTCCACCAGCCAACAAAGACTTAACCAATATTTTATCCGCCCTTGGGTGATAATCCACGTTTCCCTTGCTTTTAAGGTTTTTCATCATAGGTTCAGTCACCGGTGTGATGCATAGTATTTTCATTTTAAAAGTAACCTCGCTAACTCTAAGTCAATTGGCTCGTCTATGTTAATCGTTTTGGATTCCTCCATGATATACGGCCTAGTGTCGGGACCCAGTCTTACCTTATTCTTCAGAAAAGAAAACATAGTTGTCGCATATATGCTCCCATTTCTAACATAAGCGGCGGGTGTTAGATCTTGTCGACGACTCTCTGGGACCTCTGGGTAGAAATCACACAGCTTATCATTTAGAATGTATTTAACTCTAGACGGATGATGGTCCCAAATGCGAACAACAGAAACAACAGAGTCGGCTTTTGTTTCGTGCAGTTTCTCCAACACACCATCAATATCGCCAGAATCTTTCAGAGGGTTTGTCGCCATGATTTCCACCAAGTAATCAAACTCTCCCTCCACAGAATCCAAAACATTTAATAGAGAAGCCGCCGAGGAGGTTGTATTTTCAGCAAATCTCGGATCTCGATGGTGAACGGTTGCCCCGGAGTCTTCCGCTATTTTTGCTATATCGTTGTCATCAGTAGAGACAATATAATTATCTATATACTTACTTGCTAAAACCTGTTCTGCTGTATAACACAAAAGAGGTTTTCCATTTACATCGGCAATGTTCTTTTTTGGTACGCGAGTTGAACCACCTCTAGCTAGGGTTATTGCTAATACTTTTTTATTGCCTATCATTGTTTCCTCAAAATATCGCCAACAATCTTAGAAATATTAAATATTGAGTGCTCTTTTGAAATAAAATCAGAGCACTCCTCTTTATTCACTGAAAATGGCTGGAGGGCCTGCTCTACTCTTCGGACCTCGTGGTTTAGGAGTTCATCCGGAAATCTTATATAATCAGGCAAATAGGGAAGCTTTCCAAAATATGGTTTATTTTTATAGTTCATAGAAAAGCTTTTCGCCTGTGTAAACACTGTCTCCCAAGCCACATGGCTTCCTGCGATGTTAAAAATTAAATCGCAATACTTAATGGCAGAAAAATGATCCTGGCTCTCTACAGCCTTAACTTGCGGGAACATGTCACTTATGTATTGATATTGTGAGCGCTGCGATTCGACAACACCACCTTGGTGTGCGCCAGAAAAGCCTGTCCCCCTTTTGTACACGCCGGTATAGGCTGAGTCGTCCTCATGAAATAAATAATCATGCGGATATGTTTTGATTAACACATCTATTTCTTCCATTTCGCAAAGCCCCTGAATTGCGGACATATTCTGCTGAAGCTGTTCGTTATGCCTAGCCGATCCGGGGTTGCTAGGTAATACTAAAACCCTCCTTTTTCCTTCGGATAACCCATATTTAGACACGAATTTGTCTTCAGATATGGGAGTTCCAGCAATATTGGGACATTCATCTAGGTAATAGTCGTAATGGGGGGTACCAGTAGTATATGCGTTCTTTCCCATTTTCTCTAACCACTTTGTCCAAAGGGGACCCTTTGTGAAGAAATGATCTGCGAAATGTGTCGCGTTTGATAGCATATCTACGCCTCCAATATCCCAGACGGCAAGTTCACATTTTATATGATCCCTAAAAGACTTAAATCTATTTGCTTCACCAAGAAATGGCCACCTAGACTTTGGCGCTAAATGACTAGAAAGGATTATTAAATCATAGTTTGAAGAAATTTTTGCCAGGTCATCCCAACTATCTAGTGTTTTTAAACCTGTTGCCTTTTTAAATTTATCCGGGTCGAAATAGAATTTTTCATGGCCCTGGAACTCTTTATTCAGGCGAATGTCCTTTCCAAACATCAGAAAATCGCAGTTATAGCTCTTACAGAGTTCTAAATAAACATTTAGACTCTCATAAGGTATACTGCTCCAAAACCAATCACTTGCAAAAACAGCTATCTTTTTATCACCCAACATTTAGTCTCCCTTAACCAATCGATAACTATCGGAATCAAAATGCTGTGTAGAAAATTCGAATAGCTCCGTATCTTCGAGTGCATACATTTGATGTCGTAATCCCCTATAAACGTGAAATCTATCCCCAGGCCCCAATTCTATTTCGTTAGCATTGTTCAGATCATCGTCCTCCGAATACCTAACCAGCATTCTTCCCGAGTGGATATAAAACACCTCGTCTTTTAATGTGTGATAGTGCCAAGAGCACCTCTTATCCTTAACAAAATAAAGGAGTTTGCCACAATATTCTTCACAATTAACAATCCACTTTTCAAAGCCCCACCCTTTTGGTACAAAATGCATCTTAAAATCCTTATAATAGCCTAAAACTAGAGGCGTTTATTGCCTTATCATCAACATAAACATCTGCGTGGGGCTTCTTGTTCATGATTAGCTCATGATATTTTACCCCCCACTCATGTAATTGTTTCGCAGTAAGTTCAGTCCAATCAATCTCCGTTGTCGAGCCCCTAGCTGTCATCATAATAATTGTATTTCCCAAGAGGTATAAATTATTTATTTTCTCTATCATGTCTGCGAACGGCTCGGCAGACTTATAGTCACCATCTGTGTTTGTGCATATCGTACCGTCTATATCAAAAACATAAATCTTTTTCATTTGTAATTCGCCATTTCATAGTAAAATTTACAATTTTTATAATGCTCTTCTATCGTACAGAGACCTTCCCCGTTGCCTAAGAAAGACTCTACCTGCTTAAAAAGCCCACATTTGTATTCAGTGTCTATGCTATCGAGTTCTATCTCTACCTGGTCTAGGGAGCCCTTTTCCTGAAAGAACAATTTTTCAAGGGGTTTTAGAATAAACTTACCGTCAGTTGTGTTTATTTCTATACCCCAGCGTCCTGACGACAGCCAATTGGCATAATAGTTAAATAATATATCTTTCTCAGTTATACCTCCACCAGAAAAAACGGCAGCAGAAGGATGCCAGTCTATGGACCCGGCGGTATTCGCATGCATTGTCCTTGGCCTACCTGCTAGATAAAAAACAGTATCAGCAACATGCGAAGAATTACACAAGAAGAAGTGCGATAGCTCTTCTTTCGTATAGTGATCAAAATTTATCTTATGGGTCCATTCCGTGAATTCAAAAACGACATTAACCGGCCCGGATGATTGGTCGATAATCTGCTTACACTTTTGTACAGATTGATAAAATCTCCGGTTATACCCAACATATAAACCGACACCTTCTGCCAAGCCGCATAGTTTCTCAATATTTTTGATATTGAGGGCAGCGGGCTTTTCGACCAGGATGTTCTTTACGCCATGATCTATTAAAGATAAAACGTTTCGGTACAGATTATGCTCGTTAACGCTAACGATAGCATAATCTGGGATGTAGCCTGACTTTTCAATAAAACTATCCAGACCACTAGGATAGACTTTGGTCGGCCAATCGTTTTTTTCCGACCTTCCGATCACTTCGATCTCAACATCAAAGTTTGATAATATCTTATAATATTCTCGGCCCATCTTACCGGGACCTACAATCCAAACTTTTCTTTTCATGTTATATTAACTCTTTTAATACCAAAATGCTTTCGGATACTCTCAAACATAACTCTATGAATCTTGAAAGATTCTTCTAATGTCGGCAAAGCACATTTATTGTTGTTGACAATATCATTAATATAGAGATTTGTCAAGCTATTTTGCCACAAAAACTTGCTCTCAATTACAGCTTTGGGTGTACCCGAATTGAGTGTAAAGTAATCTTTATTCTCCGAGCACACATACTCCGTGTCTTCACTTCTTATGGTATAGGTTAGACTGTCAACCGGTGCCGGCATAATAACCAGGCTGTCGCCTAAGTTATTTTTTGCTTTTATCGTGCCCCTAAACTCCGAGTACCCCACATGTTTAGAACTTATTAGCGTATCCTCTAGACCACTCAAATCTAGATCAAGTTGATAATTGTCTCTAAAGTAACAAAATAAATCTATGCTATGTATGGCTGAACTTGCTAGATTAAAATTTGGAGGATTAGGATAAGCGGCCTCCATCTTAAGAATTTCGTTTTTTGAAATATTATCTTTAATATATTTGTATCTTTCTTCGGCTCTAGAATAGCAATTCACCCAACACTTAATCCCTCGGCTGGCGAGCGTCTCGATGATTAATTCAAATTCTTCCTCTTCTTGGAACACGATCTTCTCAAGTATAAAGGACCTAACTGTGACCTGTTCTAAGACATCGAGCAAAACTTTTTTACGGACCCCGGAAGGCGTTGCTATTATACAAACGTCAACGTTTCCAGTTAAGTCAGTAATTTGTCTATAAAAATTTACTTTCTTATCGTGGTCTATCTCTTTGAGTCTACTCTTGGAAAGGCTTATATTATCTTCACTTATCTCCACACAATCAATTTGGGAAACCTCTGGGCACTTTGCGGCACCCTGAACATGTCGGCTCCCAATACCCCCGCATCCAACAACCACAACTCTTACCATACTGTTCTCCCACCATCAATTATTAAATTCGCACCCGTCATGTAGGCGCTAGCATCCGAACACAGAAACACTATGGCCCCTTTATATTCATCAACACTAGCCATTCTCCCCATTGGTATTAGATTAGCCAGCCTCTTCACGAAAGACGCGTCCTGGTCGGTGTACACGCCAGCGGGACTTAGGCAGTTAACTCTTATGCCCTTATCGGCAAAATATGTTGATAAATACTTAGTCAGTCCAACGAGTCCATGTTTTGTAACGCTATAGTCTACTGGCTTTACGTCACCTTCGTAGATTCTTTGATCTGGCGCGATAATACTAAGGTCGGAGGCGATGTTAATCACAACTCCTTTAACCCTATCTTTTACCATTTTATTTATAAACACCTGGCTGCAAAGGAACGCGCCAGTAAGATTCGTGTCAATACCTTGGTTCCAGCGTTTGAGGGAAAAGTTTTCAAAACTATTTTCACCTTTTTCTATCATCTTGGGGTTTAAAGCAGCATTGTTTATTAAAATGTCTACACGACCAATAGTATTAGCGACCTCTTGTATGCTATCCCTGTCCGTAACATCCATATAGATACACTCCGGGTCCTCTGCTATATCTGTTAGAACCACGTTCCCGCCGGCAGACCTGATGGCTTCTGCGTGCTTTTTTCCCAGCAACCCAGCGCCTCCTGTTATTAAAGCCGTTTTCCCAGTTAAATCAAATAGCTTCTGCATACAAGTCCTCGAATATCTTCTTATGTCTTAAGATGGTATCCTTTTCACGCCCGTCAATTGACCTAGCGGTTTGCAAGATATACGGGCCATCATAGTTTATTGTTTTTAGATTTTTAAAAATTTGCTTGAAGTCAGTGTCACCTTGCGTCGGCTCCACAGTCCGTGCTCCAAAGGTTCTGTCTTTTAGGTGAACATTGTTTATCTTCTTAGAAAACGTGCTTATATACTCCGCGTGGTCTAAGCCATAAGACGTTATATTTCCCGTGTCGTAAGTCACATAAAAATTATCACACAGTGACACTATTTCATCTAACTCTTTAATTCCGAGTTCCGCTTCAAATGAAAAATTAATATTTGGATATAATTGTGCAATTTGCACCATACAACCTAAAAACTTCTTTCTTTTGAAACCATCCTCCATGCTACTTTCTTCCAGGAGTGGGATCGTTATCGTTTTAACAAAAGGGTGCTCGCTTATTAATCTGCATAGAGGCTCTAAAGTTTCACGCAAGTATTCGGAATCATGTATGCCTTCATCAACCAATGTATCTACACAAATTGATGATATTGGATACCCAACAACCGATTGGGGGTCTCTCAGGGCAGGGTTAAACGAGATACTGCCTTTGGTCAGTAACCATTCAACGCTATCCAACCCGCACTCATTCAGAAGAGCAAATTCATCTTTCCAGTTTTTTGGAAACTCCTGTATGTGTCCGCCTACGGGAGGCAATAAACGGCCTTGCATTAAACCCAGTCTCATTGCACAGTAACTCTGTTCAGTCTAACCTCTTCACTTACCATGTTTCCATCCCAAGAAGAATTGTAAACAACATATTTTGCGACTTCTTCCGGTTCCATAAACGTATCATAAGTTTGCCCAAGAGCTTCAACCTTCTTGCCCATATCAGTCTTGATCGACCCAGGAGAAACGCAGATGACCCTTACATTGTTGCCTTTAAGCTCCTTATATAAAGACCTAGAGAGCCCAAGGAGGGCGTGCTTTGAAGCACAGTAGATTGATGTCAGCGGCGAACCACCGTAGGCCGATGAAGAGGCGATATTGATAATTCTGCCCCAATTGTTTTTGACCATATTCTTTGAAAGCTCCCTTATCAGTAAGAACGGAGCCCTGACGTTTATGTTCATACACTCGTCATATTCCTCCAAAGACACCTCGGATATTCCCTTAACCGGAAACACCCCCGCGCAATTTACGAGAATATCAACATTAGTGTCCTTCAAGGAGTCAGTCAATGCCAATACAGTTCTAGGAACTCGAAGGTCACAAATACTTGTCTGAACCTCTACGCCGAGAGCACACAGGCTTTCCTCTAGCTTCGCTAACCTATCTGCTGACCGACCGACTAAAATCAAATCACATCCTTGCTTTGCATACTCTTCAGCTATGCTCGCCCCAAGACCTCGCGTTGCCCCTGTAATTAAAGCCCTCTTACCCTGCAACATCGTTGACCTTCCGCAACTTACTGATTATCGGTACCTCAGAATCGTACACTCTTTTGCGGCCATCGCCAAGCATTAGCTGCATGTTTCTGATGGCATCGGCTAAGGAGCGGGTGTCTTCAATTGATGCTGCCTGGTCGGAGCCGTAAGACGTTCTATCATTCGTAATGTGAAATTCGACGCATTCTGCTCCGACTGCAACGGCCCCTACGCAAGCGTCTAGGCCGCTATAGTGGTTGGAAAAACCAACTTTTAAATTAGGGTATTTTTCCTTTAATGTGGTTATATGTCTCAGGTTGACTTCTTCAGGCTTGGTCGGGTAAGTACTCGTACAAGCTAGCACCATCTCAACGTTATCAAGAACCTCTACGGCTGCCTCAATCTCTTCCGGCGTACACATACCAGTTGATAAGATAACTGGTCTTCCGGTGGCATTAAGCTTCTGTAGGAACGATTTGTCAGTTGCCAGGGCTGAAGCGATCTTGTGGTATCTAACATTAAGATTGCCCTCCACTACGTCCACGCTATTAGTATCCCAACAAGAAACAATAAAGTCCATACCGAGAGATGTGGTGTAGGACTCTAGCTCTTTGTATTGTTCCACCGACAACTCTAAGCCCTCTTTTTGCTGTCTGTTGGTTGTGCCCCACGGCGACTCCCTGTACCTATCCAATTCCTCAGCGGTATACACCAAATCAATGGTTCTCTTTTGAAATTTAACTGCATCGGCTCCGGACATGTGCGCCTGGCTGACCAGGTTCTTGGCAAGATCCATACTTCCATTATGATTGATTCCAATCTCTGCGATCATATAAACACTACTCATTTCATTCCTCCATAAAAGTTAATTGTTTTTCTTAAAGCATCGGCCTTTGAGCGAGCCAACGCCATATCTCTATAATTTGTTTTAAACTGCATTAGTTTCGACTGTATAGATTCAGCAACAGGGCACAGGCCCTCCCGATAGGATGTGTCCTCATATATTTCCGGATATCTTTTCACATAAGCCCTACTTGCCATGACTGGCTCCAAATACGGTACACTCCATGCGCCGTAGAAACCGTCTCCGCCAAAACTAATATATTTTTTTCTAAAGTCTTCCCAAGTAACATCTATTTTTTCCGCACCTTCGTAAAGAAGTCCAAGAGTAAAATAAGAATGCTCATAGCCCTCGGGAACAAGTTGTGGCGTTATATAGCGACACCCCGCTATCGCATCTAGAAAAAGCGAAGCCACCTTTATTCTAAGGTCCACTTTCTGTTCCAAATCTTCTAACTGTGCTAATGCAATGGCCGCATTAAATTCTGGCATGCGGTAGTTCCAGCCAATTGAGTCGTGCCTCTTATAATTTGGATTTTGATAGACGCTTTGATTTAATTTTATCTGACCATAACTGGCTCCCAGGTTCTTGTACCCGTGACCAGCAACTTTTCTTGCTACTTCTGCGTATTTATCGTTATTTGTGGTAATAATGCCGCCTTCGCCGCAACTCATGTGTTTTGAGTTTTCAAAACTCCAGCTTGATACGTGACCAGAGGATCCAGCCAGCCTACCCTTATATGTGGACAGGAAACATTGTGCGTTGTCCTCTATAACAGCTATATTGTGTTTGTTGGCAATTTCCATAATCCTGTCCATGTCACAAGGCAAGCCGTATAATGAAACCGCTATGATGGCTTTTGTTTTGTCAGTAATTTTTCTTTCTATATCTTCAGGGTCTATATTGAACGTTTCGGGATCAATATCAGCATACACAGGGACGGCATTTGCATGTATCGTAGCTGTCGTATCCATAATTACTGTTAGGGCAGGGGATATGACTTCGTCACCGGCTCCCACACCAACAGCTTCGAGTGCAGCATGTAGGGTTGATGTCCCCGAATTCATAGCAACCGCATACTTAGACTCAAACTTTTCTGCGAACTTCTCTTCTAGGGTTTGGCACCACGAGCCCCCCGTTGACGACCAGTATTCCGAATCTAAAACTTTTTTTAGATACTTAATTTCATTATTAAGATATTTGTTGGGGTTGTTTGTCTCATCCTCTTGTTTTAGTTCGGTTTGTATTTTAAGATTTTGATTATTTTTCCACGCCTCTTGGTAGTGAAAATTCATATCTTTAAGTTCTGGGTTCCTGTCAAATAGCTCCAAAATAGTTTCTGTGTCCGGGTAGGCCTCAGATTTTGACTTCTCCAACAACGCCTCAAACATTCTTAGATCGTCTTCGTAATCCAGGGTAAGCCTAAGATCGTTCCTATCAAACCGATGGTCGTCAAGGACGGTTATTTTGCACCACTCTGACTCAAGAAAAAGTGGCCACATCATCTCGGTGTTACTTGTTCTCTTCTCGCGGCAGACCCTCTTTAAAGCCTCTGTCGAAATACCATATGTAAAGAGCCCGCACGCAACGTCTGGGGCATGACAAAAATCAAACCTTTCATTTGAGTATTGTTCGAAACAAGAATCTACAAGCTCATAAGAAAAGGTTAGGTCGTCTGCGTCTACAGTCACAAAGAAATCAATATTATGCTCCTCCGTCGTCTGAAGCCACCTAGCTACCTTATCTTCGGACGGCCCCCTTGTGTACAGAGCCCCGCAAGATTCAGCTATACGCACAATTTCATCATCTGTGTCGTTTTTTGTTGTACTAACAACAATAAAATCTGCCAGATTGCACTTCTTTGCTCTTCTTATAACATGTTCCAAAGAAGGCATAGTGCCTATCTTTCTATAACACTTTTTTGGTAATCTAGTGCTGTCTGACCGAACTGTTATCACTACCGCTGTGCTCATTCTAAGCCCTTTTCCAACAGGATCATAACCTGTTCGTCTAGCAAGTCAAGAGCCTTTTTATCTTTGTCGTAGAGGATTTCAGTTTCATAAAAATCCCTTAATCCCTCAATGGGCATTAAATAGTGCCTATTATTTATGAAGTTGCTAACCTCTGGCAGGGAACGCCTATGTGCAAGAGAAGTAAAAAGTCTCTTCCAAGGCATATTGGCCTTCTCTACGTCAATATATAGAAAAGGAACCCTATACGCCAAGAATTCTACAGAAACGGACGACTGAAAGGAAATGCCGCAAGAGGCATACTTGTAGCACCAATGGGTGTCTATAGGATCGATAACTGGTGTCTGCTCGCACCCAAGCAGTTCCGTGGAGTGTTTATCACCAAACTTAAAATACT
>TARA_R110001599_G_scaffold192761_1_pt1 | contig 15884 bp, 13 predicted proteins | sample TARA_R110001599 | Tara Oceans TARA_R110001599 (sample SAMEA4398360) | marine metagenome | biome: Polar Biome; feature: [MES] marine water layer (ENVO:01000295) within the mesopelagic zone...; material: water (ENVO:00002006), including particulate matter (ENVO:01000060) such... | reverse complement strand
ACTGTACGTCGAAGCGAGGAAGGCAGGAAGCAGTTGAACACTAAAGTCAAAGACTTTGAGACGAAGGTCGCACCTAAATTGGTCGATTACGTTATGAAGACTTATGGCTGGGATCAAGCTGTGGCAGACAGGTGGGATCAAAACCCCGACATGACTGACATGGCCCGAAAAGCAATGTTATACGATCAAGGGCGAGCCAAGATGAAGTCAGCATCTAAATCAGCGACAACGACAAAGGCTACACCAGTTTCCGCTATGAAATCAAAAGGCAAGAGTTCTGGATCATCTGACCCAGAATCCATGTCAATGGCCCAACTGTCGAAGCATTTGAAGTTGTCATAATGTAGAAAACTTTTAGGAGGCCAATAATGGCTAATACTACCTTAACGGCTGACATTATCGCAAAAGCGGCGGTACTTCAGCTTGACAACAATCTCGTGATGGCGAAGCAAGTTTTTCGTGGGTATGAAGAAGAATTTAGCAAAAGCATTAACGGTTACGAGATCGGCTCATCCATCAACGTCAAACGCCCAATGGACTTCACGGTTCGTGACGGCGCAGTGATGAATGTGCAAGACACCACAGAAGGCAAGTTCACACTTTCCGTTGACAAGCGTAAAGGCGTGGATTTCAGCTTTACATCTCAAGAATTAACTCTTGATATTAAAGAGCTTTCATCTCGTGTGATTAAGCCTGCAATGATTCAATTAGCTAACCAAGTCGATTCCGATTTGATGGCTGAATACACGAATGTTGCAAAATGGGCTGGAACACCGGGCCAAACCATCAACAGCAACCAAGACTTTGCTAAAGGGCCAGAAGCGTTAGACCTTGCTTCTATTCCTCAAGATGGTCGTTCTGCTACTCTATCCCCCGCAGATCATTGGGGATTGATTGGCAACCAGACTACGTTGACTAATGACCGTCTGGTTGGTGATGCGTACACTCGTGGCTCACTTGGCAATATCGGTGGCGTTGCTACTTTTATGTCTCAGAACGTGCCAACGCACGTTAATGGCACATATAGCGGTACGCCTTTAACTAACGGTGCAAGCCAATGCACAACCTACGCGGCATCCAAGGACACTGGGACTCAGACACTTATTACTGATGGCTGGGGTTCTGGCGCGACACACCTAAATGCTGGTGACGTTTTCACTATAGCTGGTGTGTATGACGTAAACCCGGTAACGAAGGCAACTTTGGCTCACTTGAAGCAGTTTACTGTTGTCAGTGACATTAGTGACAGCACGGGAGACATAACATTGACTATGGCTCCTGCCGCTATCTTAACTGGCGCACATCAAACTGTGTCGGCTCAAATTGCTGACGGTGTAGCTATAACCATTGCTGGAGCATCTGCAACAAATTTTGTTCAGAACATGATGTTTACCAAAAATGCTTTCGCGTTGGTTAGTGTTCCTCTTGTATCTCCACCGGGCGCAGTTGATGTGTCCCGCCAGAGCTACAAAGGCACAAATGTTCGAGTTATCCCGGTTTATGATGGCACGAACGACATCTCAAAATGGCGACTTGACATACTCTATGGCGTGAAAACCATAGATCAGCGTCAGGCTGTCCGTGTATCTGGAACCGCATAGTAATAGGAGTAAAAAACTATGGTTGAATATATTGGTGACGGAAATGACGCAGGGACTTCCTTGGGTCAGTCAACGACTGAGAAAATAAGTTTTCATGGGGTCACGCCTATTGCCCAACCTTCAGGAGCCGCACAAGTTGCGGCCCCGGCAGGCGGCACTGGCGCAACCGCTGGAGCTTATGATACTGCGGCACATCGCAATACAATGATCGCTTTGGTCAATGAAATGCGCGACGTGCTAATTAACGCAGGACTTATGAAAGGTTCCGCATAATTTATAAGTGGGATAGGGGTGGCGTAAAGCCACCTCTACCTATTTAAAGGAATCGTTTTATGACCTTATTGACAATCGCTAACGCAGTTGCAGATGAAACTAAAGGCCCACGCCCAGCAACAATTGCAACAAACACTGACCCAGCCGCGCAAAATATCCTGCGGTTAATTAACAAAGTGGGTAACAGGCTCCAGAAGTCTTTTGCTTGGAATATCTTATCAAAAGAGGGTACGGTAACGGCAAGCGGCTCTGAAACCCTTATTGCGGCGGCGGCTTTGCCAGCAGACTTTGACCGCATTATCCCAGAGACTTTCTGGGACAGAGGTACAAATAATCTTATATCTGGCCCTATCAGTCCAGTAGAGTGGCAAGGGCTTAAAGTTCAAACCTACGACAGCCAAAATAAAAAGTATCGCTACAGAGGCGGCGACATTATAACATCCCCGGCAGTAGCCGCTGGTTCTACTTGCGCTTACGAATATGTTAGTACGAAATGGGCCAGAAATGCCGCCGCCACCGCTAAAACATCTATGACGATTGACACAGATTACTCTGTCCTGAGTGAAGAGTTAATAATTTATGGCACTATCTTTGAATGGCTAGACGCTGAAGGACAGCCAAGCGCAAATGCCGCCAGACAATACATGGACGAATTTAATATTTTAGTTTCTGCCGACGAAACCAGTGACAACATCTTAACTTCTGGCGATATATTTGCCCAGAACTCAAGACATTTCACTGGTGAGCCTAAAGCGTCAAGGGCTAGTTACGGAGGGGATTTCTAAGTGCCTTCAACATCGTCAGCCTTACCGCCGCCAACTAAGGGGTGGGACACCCGTGAAAGTTTGGCAGATATGCCTGTGGACAGGGCCATAAAGCTGGTGAACTGGTTTCCAGAATCCGACAAGATTACAGTGCGCCGTGGCAGTTCTGACCACGTTACTGGAATGACAGGCGCTGTCGAGACTTTAATAACTTACACGCCCACAACGGGAACTGGAAGGCTGTTTGCGGCGGCTAACAACGCTCTTTATGACGTAACCGCCGCTGGAGCAGTGGGATCAGCCGTCAGCACTGGACATTCCAACAACCGCTGGCAACACGTTATGATGGGTACGTCTGGCGGTCAATTTGTCAGGCTATTCAACGGGGCAGACACGCCATTGCTTTATAATGGTAGCAGTTGGGCAACTACAGCCATCACTGGCTCTGGCCTAACAGCGGCTAATCTTATATGGGGCAACTTGCATCAGAGGCGGTTGTGGGTTGGCGAAGAAGACAGTCTGAGCGCGTGGTACTTAGGTGTTAATAGCGTTTCAGGCGCGGCCACTGAATTTCCCCTAGCAGGTATTGCCAGCAAGGGTGGATATATTCAGGCAATGGGTACTTGGACACGAGATTCAGGCGCAGGCCAAGATGACGTTGCCGTGTTTTTAACTTCTGAGGGTGAGGCGATTGTCTACAGCGGGACTGACCCTGCCGCCGCCGCAACTTGGCAACTTGTCGGTGTTTTCGCTATTGGTAAGCCAATTGGACGTAGATGTATCGTAAAAGCTGGCTCAGACATCATTTTAATGACGCAGGACGGCTTTGTGCCTCTCAGTGGCATACTATCTATGGATCGGTCACAATCGCGTCTGGTCGCTCTCTCTGACCAAATTGCTCAAGCCGTAAATACTGCGGTCAGATCGTATGGCGATATTTACGGCTGGCAACCAATATTGTATCCGAAATCAACAATGTTGATCTTTAACATTATGCAAAGCACTACAACCAGCCATCAGTACGTTTTTAACACCATTTCAGGTGCGCCGTGCCAATTTACAGGCATGAACGCCGTTTGTTTTGGAATGTTGGACGATGATATGTATTTTGGAACTTCAGCAGGCAAAGTTATTAAATTTGACGATGGAACAAGCGACAGCGGAGCCGTTATTGAGGCAGATGCGTTGCAGGCGTTCTCCTACTTTAAAAGTAGCCAAAGCAACAAAGCATTTAAACTGGTTGAACCTATATTTGAGAGTGACGGAAACCCAAACGCCGCAATTGATCTCAATTTAGACTTCCAAGTTAAGACCCCGACTGGAATTGCCTCCGCTAGTCCTACTCGTAGTGGGCTGTGGGGCATCTCTAAGTGGGGTGTCGGCATCTGGGGTACTGACGGCCAAGTCTACAGGGGATGGCGTGGAGTGCGCGGAAAAGGGCGTTCAGCGTCACTTAGAATCCGTATTAACACTGCAACCGCCAGACCATCGTGGATTGCCACCAACTTTACTTATCAACTTGGTGGTCAGTTATGAATTATGATGTGCCAGACGTATTTCAACCGCTGTGGAGTAAGCAGGGTCGGTATAAGGCGGCTTGGGGCGGTAGGGGTAGCGCAAAGTCATGGAACTTTGCCGCAATGATGATTGTGAGGGCGGCAACGACTAAAGGCTTCCGTGCAGTTTGTGTTCGTGAAGTCCAGAAGTCTCTCAAAGAAAGCGCACACAGACTATTGTCAGATACGATTGAAAGATTAAATTTTGGTTCAGTTTTTGAAGTTCAATCTAGCCAAATCAAGACCCCCGGCGGTGGCGTTATATCTTTTGTCGGTATGCAAGACCACACGGCAGATTCCATAAAAAGTTACGAAAATTATTCTGTGGCTTGGTGCGAAGAGGCTCAGACGTTAAGCTCTCGCTCAATCGAATTATTACGCCCGACTATTCGCGCTCCCGGTTCTGAGTTGTGGTTCTCTTGGAACCCAAGAAACAGCACAGACGCAATAGAGAAATTGTTGCGCGGTTCAGATGTGCCAGAAAATGCAATTATTGTTAAGTCTAACTATAGCGACAACAAGTTCTTCCCTGCCGAATTAGAGGCAGAGCGTTTACATGATCTTAAAAACAGCCCAGACAGGTATAGCCACGTCTGGAACGGCGACTTTGAGCCGCAGGCTATTGGCGCGATTTGGACACGGCAAGTTATTAACGACAACAGAAGAAGCGAATACCCAGACGATTTAGAGCGTATATTGGTGGCGGTCGATCCCGCCGTTAGTGACACTGAGCGCAGTGACGAGCATGGCGTGGTAGTTGTTGGGACTGACGGAAGCGGTCATGGATACGTCCTAGAAGATGCCTCGCTTCATGGTTCGCCACACCAATGGGCAACCAGAGCCGTTGCGATGTACGATAAGTGGGAGGCTGACGCTGTTGTCATAGAGAAAAACCAAGGCGGTGATATGTGCCGCCACACTTTACAGACAATTAGAAAGGGTCTACCTATAATTGAAGTTCATGCGACAAGAGGGAAGCACGTCAGGGCAGAGCCAATTAGTGCTTTATATTCTGTTAATAGAATATCGCACGTTGGAAGTTTTCCAGAACTTGAAGATCAACTTTGTTTATTTACTTCAAGTGGCTGGGAGGGTAGCTCAGACAAATCCCCAGACCGGGCAGAAGCTCTAATTTGGGCTTGCAGTGAATTATTTCCTGCGATGACTACAGAAAAGTCACAACCACAAGAATATTTCAACTATAGTGAAGCTGGCGGTTGGATGGGTTCCTAAAAGGATTGAAACATGGCTAAAAAAGATAAGACCTCAGACGCTCTGATTAAAGACGCGCTAGAAGAATTTGAAGATAGTGAAGAGGCGAGTTCTACTAACCGCACTCACTATGCTGAAGATACGGCGTTTGCCCGTGGCTCAGACCAGTGGCCTGCCGCCGTAAGAAAACAGCGTGTCCAAGAGGCCAGACCTGTTTTAACTATTAACAAATTGCCAGCCCTGATTCGGTCGGTTGTTAATGAGAGCAAGCAGAACAAGCCAGCCATTGAAGTGTCGCCTGTCGATAATGGCGCAGACGTTGACACGGCGGAGATCATCAACGGCATTATCAGGAGCGTTGAGCGCAACAGTAACGCAGGGGTCGCCTACGGCACGGCGGTAGATCAAGCCGTGACGGGTGGCTTTGGGTTTTTCAGGATTGACATAGATTACGCCCATCAGAACAGTTTTGACCTGCAAGCCCAGATTAAACGTATTCCCAACGCCTTGTCAGTCCATTGGGATACGGCTTCAAGTGAGTTTGATGCCTCAGATTGGCGGTACGCATTTATTAGTGACCATCTAAGCAAGGAAGAATACAAGAAATTATACCCCAAAGCCTCAATGATAGCGTGGGATTCGGCAGATATTGGCGGCGACACGGGTAGCTGGATCGACGATGACCAGATTAGAATATCTGAATATTTCAAGCGTGTAGAGACAAAGCGCAAACTTTTCAAGTTTTCTGTGCCTAATCCTGAGACGGGTGAAGCTGACATTCAGACGGCTACTGAAGATCAAATGGGTATTTTAGCGGCGGCGTTCTTTGAGAGCCAAGGCGCAGAAGTTCCCACCAGCAACGAGGCTGGGTTGATGGAGGCGTTTATCCAAGCGTCTGGCATACAGATATTAGCCGAAAGAGAGGGCCAGCAATTTAAAGTTATGCGTTACATCATTAACGGCGTGGAAGTTCTTGAGGAAGAGACTTGGCCGGGGATGTGTATTCCTATTTGCCCAGTGTGGGGAGATGAGTATTATCAAGACGGGAAAAGATACTTTAAGTCTTTGATAGGTGACGCCAAAGACAGCCAAGCCATGTTTAACTTCTGGCGTTCTGCCACGACTGAATTAGTGGCGTTAGCTCCCAAGACACCTTGGGTCGGGCCTAAAGGCTTTATACCTAAAGGCCATGAAAGTAAGTGGGCGAGTGCCAACACACGATCTCACGCCTATTTAGAGTTTGACCCTGCAAGCGGCGGCGCACCACAGCGTCAGGCATTTGCGGGTGTACCTGCTGGAGCCATGCAGGAGGCGTTAAGCTCAAACGAAGATATGCAGGCAATTACGGGCATTTACCCGTCATCAATCGGAGCGCGGTCTAATGAAACAAGCGGCAGGGCAATTATGGCAAGGGAAAGACAGGGCGATGTCTCAAACTTCCATTTCCTCGACAACCTCTCCAGAGCCATCCAATACGCAGGCAAAATCCTCGTTGACATTATCCCATCAATCTATTCTGAGCGTGAAACGATCAGGGTTCTTGGCGAAGACCAAGCTGAGAAAGTCGTACAACTTACGCAAGAGGCTGGAGGCGCAATCGAAGAAGGCATGACGGGCGACAAGAAACTTTATAATTTGTCAGTAGGCCGTTATGACGTAACCGTTAAAACCGGGCCATCGTTCTCTACCCAGCGTGAGGAAACACGTGAAACATTGATTGAGCTAATGAGGGCAGTACCCGGCGCGGCTGGTGTTGTCGGTGACGCATTGCTGGAGCATATGGACTTCCAAGGCGCAGACCGTATCGCCAAACGTCTAAAAGCCATGCTACCTGAAAACATCAGGTTCTTGGAAGATGAGAAAATATCCGATTCCGAAAATCCAGAGGCGGCGGCACTTCAGGCGCAACTAGATCAAGGTCGCCAGCAAATGCAACAAATGCAACAGCAGGGTCAGGCTTTGACGCAGGAACTTGAGCAAGTGAAGAATGACAAAGCCTCAGAAGCCCAGCTTAAACAGGTTGAGGCTCAACTAAAAGGTAAAGAAATAGAGCTTAAAGAACTAGAAATGCAGATTAAATTGGCTGAAGCTCAAAAAGACCCACCAACCCCAGAGGACAAGCAAGCCCAGTGGGATTACGACATGATGATGCTGAACGATAAGCAGAAGCATGAAGCCATCCAAAAAGATGCAGACCGCCAAGTTCAGGAAGAGAAGTTTCAATATGATGCCACGCAAAGAGACGCAGACAGGCAGGTTGAGCTTGCCAAGGCTATACTTGCAAAGGCTTTACCAGAAGAAGAAATAAGTCTTGAAGGCGCGATGGATCAGGCGGCAATGATGGTATCAAGAAATCTCTCTGGCGACGAAGCAAAGATAGAATACAACGCTATGGAGGCAGAAAAGGCGTTGGCGATTGGTGAATTGTCTGAAAAATTAACTGAGGCAATAGCGGCCAGTGCTTCAGCCTCCGCGCCTAAGAAAGTTTTACGCGATGGCAACAACATGATTATTGGTCTTGAGACGGTTATTGAAGAAGTTAATTAATGTGGGGAACAGGTAAATGGGGCGTTGCCAAGTGGGGTGCTGAAGCGGCTGGAATTACCGCCTCTGGAACCTCTTGGAACCCCAACTGGGCGAAAGAATACGGGCCTGACGTAGATAAGGCAAAGAAGGCTCCAAGGAAAGAAGTGCAGGCGGCGATTAAGACTTTAAAGAAGAGCAAGGCCGTCGATAAGCACTTCGAGGAAGCAGTTGAGATTGCGAAAAGGTCTCTCGCTTCCGACTTAATGAAGGATGAGCAAGATTTGATTACTGTTATGACGGCATATTACGCACACAAACGCATGATGCAGGACGAGCAAGATATGGCGGCAATAATACGGTTACTATAGGAGAAGAAGATGGCAGAAAAATCAATAACCAATTCATTGCTAAGTAACATACCCGGCGTTACTCCTGAGTTAATAAAGGGTGACGTTGCAGGCCACGTTACACGCAATCCCGGTAGCACCGCCGCAAGTTTACTTAAACTTGGTACTGGTGCTGGAATGTTTACTCCTGCTGGTTTGGCACTTGGTGCAATAGGTTCAGGTATTGATAGCTATAACCAAAGCAACAGAGCAGACGAAGGGCTACAGGCCACCGGGATACAATCCACGGGGCCTATGGGCCAAGATTGGACTACTAGTGGAGTAAGAGATTTTTTTGGCGATGATGCTAGAGATCAAGCAAGAGATATTGAAGAAGAAGTAGCTGGGTTAAGAGACGAATGGTATGAGCTAGACCAGAGAGACGCAGACGGCGCAGGGACGTTTATTCCTAGATCAATTATGAGAAACAATTCAGACTATGGCTCATATACTGATCCAACCAGACCAGACCAAGCCTTTAGCACACCGTTACAGGGGCCGGGTAGAAGGGCAAGCGATACTGCGGCTGGTCAGTTTTATAATAGAGATACTAAGCGATTTGAAGACGCATACACAGGGGGCGATATAGGCCCAAATTGGGACGGAAACCCTGTAATTGGCCCTCAAAGCGTAGTTCCTGTCACGACAGCACCTTTAGCACCACCGGGAATAGACGGAGACGGTGGGCTTTGGTATGATGAAGGCGGCGGCGGAGGTATGGACGCAGACGGCCCCGGCGGTGATGATTGGTCTGGTTGGGAGGAAGATTATGGTGGTTGGGATTATTAAAAATGGATATTAGACCCGCAACTAACGAAGACACAAACGACATTTTCTGGCTGTTAATGGAAATGGCAAAAGAAAATACTAGCCGTGAAGTCAGTGTTTCTGGTACTGTTGACGAAATTAGACGCATTACTGGCATGGGGGGATGTATTGTTGCGGAGAAAGATGATAGTATCGTTGCATCGGCAGGAGTTAGTCCACAATCGCCTTGGTTTACGGATGAGGTATTTTTAGGAGATAGCTGGTTTTATGTACACCCAGATCACAGAGTTAGTGACGCGGCGGCTAAGATGAAAAAGTCGTTGCAACAGTTCGCCAAACACGCAGGCAAAGATTTAGTCCTAGCTGTCCACTCTACGGACAACGCAGAGCGAAAGAATAAGTTTTTTGCGAGGGACATGGAATTAATGGGAAGTTCTTTTATTTACAAAGTCGAGGAGACATAAAATGGGTTGCACTTGCGAAGATGATCCAGCCCCACCCGCACCAGTAATTATTAACGCGGGTCAGACGGCTGGGCAACAGGCTGAATATAATCAAGAGGCCGCTGAAAAGACACGTGCCTTAAATATGATTAACCAATACACGCCAGAAGGCTCTAGTGTATTTGCACCAACGGGCAAGACGTTTGACGGCATTGAGCAGTTTGGCGTGACACAAAGTTATTCACCAGAGCAAAAGGCTTTATTTGACAGTCAAAATCGAATGAAGCAAGGCTATGCTGACTTTGGTGAAACACAATTAGGAAATGTGCAAGATGTTTACGGCACGCCCTTTGACTACAGTCAATTTGGAGCCGCGCCTACTTTAGACGAAAACAGCCGATCAGCGGCAAGGGCTAACATTATTGCTAGAAACCAATCTCAAATGGACAGAGACAGGGCGGCGCAAGAAACTTCCTTGGCTAATCAAGGCTTTACCGTAGGCTCTGAGGCTTACGATTCTGCCATAGACAACATCAATCGTCAGAACAATGACTTCTATTTAGCGGCAGATGCGGCGGCTGGCGGCGAGATGGCTCAAAGGTATGGCTTAGACATTAACGCTAGAAATCAAGCAATTAACGAAGCCATTAACCAGCGCAATATGCCCATGTCGGAGATGTCTACATTTATGAGTGGATCGCAACCTGTCAATCCTAGTTTTCTTGGAACGCCTCAAGGTTCTATTACGGCTCCTAATTATGCTGGTATGGAAGCGGCTAATGTTCAAGCCAAAAATTTAGGTAACATGAACGCCTACAATCAGCAAGTGGCATCGGCGCAGGGTAATAGGGCTGGCTTGTATAATATATTAGGCTCTGCGGCACGTGGATATAATTGGGGTCAAGGATAATGGTTAGAAGTTTGACAGGGAGCCTCAACGAATACCAAGACCCTAATATGCAGGCTCAAATTCAGAGGTTGTTAGCGCAGAAGGCTCCAAGCAACAAAGTGCAGGGTCTGGCCTACTTGCTTGATCAGGGCTTGGCTGGTTTTATGATGGGCAGGGACAAAAAACAACGTAGGGTGACAGACGAGGCATTAATGCGTGGATATTCGGCAAAGCCTTGGGTCAATCCAAATACTGGATTGGCTGGATCAATGGAATCATTGCCAGAAGGTCAAATGGGGCCACCAGAATTTAGCCCATCTCCAGATGCTGGAGGAATTAAAGGTGCGATTGAGGCTATTAGTAAAGTTGACGGTGGGCCATATGCAAGGGGTTTGGCTAAAGACTTGATGTTTAAGCAAGCAGAGCTAGACACGGCGGCTAATTTAAGGAAAACAACTAGAGCGCAGAGACTTGAAGATTTAGAAAGTGAACGTGGGTTTCAAAGAAGCCAAGCCGAAATATTAGCTGGAGGAAGAAAAGATGCCGCTGATTTGTTATTTAAAAGACAAGGAATAACGGCAGGCACTAAAAAAGACGCAGAAATAGCAAAGGCAAAACAACTCTTTCTAAGAACGCCTAGGAAGGGTGCGGATGGATTTATGTATTATCCAGCAGACCCAGATGTTCCGGGCAGTAAAACTCGTAGGGCTTTCCCTAACGCTAGAAATCTAGAGTTAGAAAAATTTAAAGAGAACAAAAAATTGATTGAGCAATTAACAGGCCCTGACCCTGCGCCTGAACAGAGTTCATCATTAAACGCAATTCCCGGTGGCCCACCGTTAAGACAACTAGCAAGTTCAACTATTGATCTTGGTAGATATGTACCTTTTCAGATGGACGATAGAAATAATGTGACCCTTTACCAAGACAAGACTACAGGTGACATTATCCCTGCTGACCAAATGCCTAATGTTATGGCTCCCACCTTGGCTGGTTCGACTACTTCAACCGCAAAAAAACCAACTTTAAGGCAACTGTTTCAATCTTTTCCTTACGAAATACAGCAAGGCATTTTACAATCAGGCGATGTAAAAAAAGGTATATCAAAATATTTACTCAGGCAAAAAAGTGGCTTTGAAATTAAAACTAATGCAGACGGTAGTGTTACAGTTACCCAAGGAGACGGTATCAAAGGGGGTCTTACAAAGACAGTTAAGTCTTCAACTCAAAAAAATATCCTTGAAGGACAGTCAAGAGTAGACGCACAAAATTATGTTTCATCATTATATAGGCCAGAATTTTTAACTTATGGGGGAGAGATAAAATCAGGGATTATGACTAAACTTAATAAACTTACTCCTACATTAAGAGATTCTTTTACTAAAGCCAGAGCCGCTTTTCTAAGTCAAACTAATCAGGCTTTTATTGCTTATAGAAAGTGGGCGACTGGCGTGGCTGGTGGTGAAAAGGAAATGTCTGAAATCAAGCGAGCGACTTTTAGTGAAGACGACAGCCCACAAGATTTTGAAGCAAAGTTGCAAGCTGTTCAATTCATGACTAGGAAGTTATTAGCTAGACAGCAAATGGCTTTACGACAAGGCGTTACCCCAGAAAATGATGCTCAAGGTAATCCCATTGGTAAAAAATGGAAAGACTTTGTAAAACTTAATCCAATAAGTGACGTTCCAACCTTGCAAAAACGTGGGGTAGAATTAGAAGGATTGGGATATTCAAAAGATAAAATCAAAACAATCCTCAGACATGAATATGGGTTGACGCAATGACAGATTGGGCAAAAGAGTTAGGCATTAAAAGTTCAAATGTAGGTGGAACCAACGCCACCGTTGAACCACCAAAAAACCAAAACATGGTTGAGGGTCTTATTGACAGCCTCACAAGTGGATTTATGTATAATTGGGGCGACGAACTTACAGGAATTGAGGCCGCGTTACTTGGAAGAACCCCAAAAGGTGAGTGGTTTAATTATGAGCAGGGCGGCCCTTCTCTCTTTGGCCCAAGATACGATGCCGCAGTGAAGGCAGAACGAGCGCAACAAAAACGATTTTCAGATGAAAACCCAGTCACTGATTTTGCTGTCAAAACTGCTGGAGCTATAGCTAATCCATTAACAAGGGTAGGGGGCCGTTATATTGCTGGCGGCAAGAATATGGGGGCAAGGGCTTTGCGTTCTACTGGAGTTGGTGTCCCTATGGGTGCTGTCGCTGGCAGTGGAGATGCAGATGACAGGGCAATGGGGGGACTTTACGGTGGCATAGGAGGCGCATTAATGGGTGGCCTAACCACACCAGTAACTGAATTAGGGATCGCTGGCGCAAGAAAATTGTGGCAGGGGGTTTTAAATAAATATCAGGGTAATTTTTCATCCGCAGAAAAACACATGATGGACTTGTTTAAGAGACTTGGTGATGGTGACCCGAAGCAAGGGATTAGAATAGCCGCCCAGAAAATTAAAGAGCAGGGCGACGACACGGCCCCAGTTGATGTGTTAGGGCCAAAAGGTGAATTTAAAGTTGAGATCGCTGGCACAAGGGCTGGAAGTGACGCGGCTGGAAAAATAGATGAGTTTGTTATGAAGAGGCAAGCGGGCCGTGGGGAAAGGATGCAAAGCGCGGCTGACGCGATAGGGCCAAGAACGAATATGGCTACGTTAAAAGCGGAGCAAGAGGCTTTAAAAAGGGCGGCAGGGACAGAGAATTATAAGACAGCATTTAAAGAAAACCAAAATGTAGACAGCGCACAAATAGACAAGTTGCTCAATACGCCTACTGGTAAGCAAGCACTGAAGAACGCCATTATAGATATGCAAGATGACTTAGCTAACCCGGCACTGGCTACTCCAGAATTAACGGCGGCATTAAAGGAGGCGCAAGCTCTTGGCTCGTTAGTAGTTTCTCCCGGTGGCGTTGCAAAAGGATTGAAACTAAGAACTTTAGACTATGTTAAACGTGCATATTATGACATGGAAAGAGCGGCCAAGCGTAAGGATAAATCAGACAAAGCTAGAAAAATAACTAAGCAAAGAAGAGATTTAACAAAAGAATTGGATAATTTAGACCAAACGGCAACGCCGGGAGTGCCTAAGTCTGGGAGTTACGCCAAGGCCAGAAAAGAATTTCAAGTTGTTGCAAGAGAGGCAAATTCTGTAGAAGCAGGAAGAAAGTTTATTAGTGGCGACACAGATATTTTAGAAGCTCAGTTCGCTAAAATGACAGCAGGAGAACAACAAAACTTTCTAATTGGCGCAAGGCAAAAAATTCGTGAAATAATTAACAAAAACACAAAAAATGCCCCAAATAAATTTGATCCTTCACAAGAAGATTTCTTGTCAAGATTAAGGAACATACTAGACAAAGATACATTCGATAATTTTAGTAAAAAAATACAATTTGAGATAAATAAAGCAAGAACAGACAAACGCATGGCCCCATTTGGTAAGTCGCGCACTGAATATTTAAGGCAAGGCAACATAGACCCACTATCAAGAGTGCCAGAACCTTTACAGCCTGCATTGCAAAAAGTACAAGAAGGAGAGCTTTTTGGGGCTGTGAGAGTTGTTCCTGATCTTTTAAAGGCTGGCTGGAGAAAGGCTATTCGTCCTAGAACTGACGTGGCTCGTGATTTGGCAGGGTTGCTATTGGAACTTGACCCAGCAAAGCAAGCCGCCTTACATTCAAGATTATTAGGGCGAAAATTAACGACAGACAGACTAACTCCAGACGGAGCAAGGAGGTTAGCTGGTCTTTTATCAAGTACAGGTGCAGGCAAAAATATATTGCCTAATTATCTTGGATTAAAAAGAGGAGACTAAACAATGGCACGTAACGGATCGGGTACTATGGTCAAAGTCGGAGATGATGCCGTTTTCGACACGGTAATCAGCGAGACTTATTACAACAACCAAATTAACGACATTATAACTGCGCTTACGCAGTCAGTAAGTAAGGATGGTCAAACAACCCTCACAGGCAACATAAACGCTGGTAGCCAGAAGCTAACGGCTTTGGCGGTAGGAACTGCCCTGACGGACTCACTGACGCTAGGACAGGCGCAAAACGCCTCCATGAACTATGTGGCATCCGACACCGGGGGAGCTAACGCGGCAGTGATTGCCCCAGCCCCAGCCGTGACTTCATACGTTGCTGGTCAGGTGTTTCATTTTAAAGCCGCCGCAAACTCCACAGGCGCGACAACTTTGAATGTCAGCGGCCTTGGGGTTAAGGCGGTTCAAGTGGCTGGCTCTGCCATATCAGGTGCGTCTATCACGACTGCTGGCATAACTTCAGTCATCTACGATGGGACGCAATTTCAGTTAATGAGCGAGGACGCGACTACTGGAGGCGTTCCAACCTCAATTACCGTAGCTGACGAAAGCTCAGACACAACTTGCTTCCCAATGTTTGCGACTGCCGCCACTGGCAACATAGGCCCAAAGACAGGCACTAACATTACGTTCAACAGTAGCACTGGCGAATTAGCGGCAACCAAGATGACACCGACTAATTTAGGCGCGACAACACTGACAGCCGCTATTACTGGCGGCGATCAAACAATAAGTGCTGTCAACTTAAAAGATTACGGAGAAGTGACAAATGCAATTGGTGCTACAGGCGGTGGGACGCAAGCTATTGATCTTACTCTTGGTAATAGTGTTACTGCCACTGTGGATACTAGTGCTAACACCTTCACTTTTACTAATCCTACTGCTAGTGACGAGTTGTGCGGTTTTACATTGGGCCTCACCAACGGGGGAAGTCAGACGGTAAATTGGCCCGGTACGGTCGATTGGGCTGGGGGTACTGCTCCGACATTAACGACTTCAGGCGTGGATTGGCTGGTTTTCTGGACGGTCGATGGCGGGACAATCTGGAACGGTAAATTAGTGGGAGCGGCCTTTGCCTAATTTCATAAGAGGAATGATGGGTGACAGTGGTACTGCCTTAGTCTCAGTAGGCAAGTCTGCTTTGTATCAAAGTGCTAACAACGAATATTTATCTATGTCACCCTCGTCTGGGAACCGAGATATTTGGACGTTTTCTTGTTGGCTATATAGGGGCTTACTGGGCAGTAGTGATAGGTTTTTTGGAAGTGGAGCAGATACAAACAACTATACCGCAATTAAATTTGAAACCACTAATGCTTTAAGGTACGAACAAGCTGATAGTGGATCATTTACAGATATAGTCACGACTACTCAGGTTTTTAGGGATATTGGTTGGTATCATATAGTATGCGCCATAGATACAACTAGTGCGGTTGAGGCAGACCGTGTAATATTATATGTAAACGGGTTAAGGATGACAGCCTTCTCCACTGCCAATTATCCAGCGCAAAATGTGGATACTGATCTCAATTCGACAACTCCTCATCACGTAGGAACAGGGCCGGGGACAAGTGGGAATACCTACGATGGTTATATGGCTGAAACGGTCTTTATTGACGGAACAA
>TARA_R110001599_G_scaffold74547_4_pt1 | contig 15890 bp, 12 predicted proteins | sample TARA_R110001599 | Tara Oceans TARA_R110001599 (sample SAMEA4398360) | marine metagenome | biome: Polar Biome; feature: [MES] marine water layer (ENVO:01000295) within the mesopelagic zone...; material: water (ENVO:00002006), including particulate matter (ENVO:01000060) such as...... | reverse complement strand
GCTTCACCCCTGACATTGTCAGGGCGGAGAAATCCTATTACATAATCTGGGTTAAAGGTTTTCTGGATAATTTTTCAATGAAATCAAAAGATTGAGTATATTGATTAATTATTTATATCCTGAAACAGTAGCGATGATCATGAAAAAAATATTCCTTAGTCTTTTTGTAGTTTGCCTATTAGGAAAGGTAAATGCGCAACAAATTCCTGATAAATCTACTCAAATAAAAACTGCGGTTTTGGCTGCCCCTGATGAATTCAGGAAAGATGCTAAAGTATATGGCTACGATAGTAGTGGGGACTGGGCAGTATTAAGGGAAGGTAGTAATGGGATGATTTGTATTGCGGATGATCCAAACTCAGATGGCTTTAGCGTATCCTGTTACCATGAAGCCCTTGAGCCTTTTATGGAAAGAGGCAGGGAGTTGAAAAAGGAAGGGAAGAATTTTAAGCAAATATTCGATATTCGTGAAGAAGAAGCCAAGAGCGGAAAATTGGAAATGCCATCTGCCCCTTCCTCTCTTTATGTGCTATCCGCTGAAAAGTCTGATTTTGATGCCAGCAAAGGTAAAGTGGACAATACCTATCTCAGGTATGTGGTTTATATTCCTTGGGCCACTCAGGAAAGTACTGGATTGGCTTTAAAGCCTGATGTGCCAGGAATGCCTTGGATAATGAACCCTGGTACTCACAGGGCTCATATTATGATTAGTCCTCCAAAAGATTAAACGATTGACGGCCTGACTTTTTTTTGTTTATTGCTTTAAATAGCCTGATAAAATTGGAGCAAATGATGTGTCAGGAGATGAAAAGCTTTTCCAACTATTATGATTATTAATGAAAGCAACATTTAAAACCTGGAAGACCAGCAGGAGTCTATACCTGAAATTCCTAGAAGGTTATACTGTGGAACAATTAAATAAAATTCCAGAGGGTTTTAACAATAACCTTGTGTGGAATATTGGGCATGTAATTGTCGCCCAACAAGGGCTAGTTTACAAAAGTACAGGGCTAGAAGCTCATGTGTCCGATGAGATGTTCGGTAAATATGGGATTGGAACAAAGCCTGACAAGCCTGTAGAGGCTGAGGAAATAATGGAAATGAAAAAGCTGTTAATTGATTTAATAGCCCAAACAGAATCAGATTATAATAGTGGGAAGTTCATTTCTTTTCATGAGCGAACTACCAAAACCGGTTTTCATCTGAGTTCTGTAGAAGATGCTATTGTTTTCAACAATTTCCACGAAGGCCTACATTTAGGCTATATGATGAGTATTCGTAAATTCGTTTAAATAGCAAAAGACTTTTTTAATTACAAATTATTAGAGGTGTTAACAAAGGGATGTTGAATAGGTGAATGCTTTATTTCCTCCCCCAAAACTAAATAAAAACAACAATGAAAATTATACGTATTCTTTTGCCATTGTTTTTTGTCACACTGTCAGGTCTGTTTGCTCAGGAGAGTAGGGTGTTTGATGCCTTAACGATGGATAGCAAGATTCTTGGTATGGAGAGAAAGTTTGCTATCTATTTACCACCGGGTTATGAGTATTCCCAGCGATCCTACCCAGTGCTTTATTTATTACATGGGGCAGGAGATGACCAAACAGGATGGGTTCAATTTGGTGAGGTGCAACGGATCGCAGACAAGGCTTTTGAAGATGGAACAGCTACCCCAATGATCATTGTTATGCCAGATGCCAATACTGGTCAGAGAGGTTATTTTAATGATATAAAAAACGAATGGCGTTATGAGGATTTCTTTTTTGAAGAATTAATGCCTTATGTAGAATCACAATACCGTATCAAAAGTGTGAAAAAATACAGAGCCATATCTGGCTTGTCAATGGGTGGTGGTGGCACCTATTTCTATGCCATGCATCGGCCGGATTTGTTCTCCTCTTCCTGTCCACTTAGTGCCTCATTGAGAAATACTTCGTTTGATGATTTTGTTAAAAGATATGAGGGAGAAGTAAAGGATAAAGGACAATTAAAAGCATATTTTGACAAGCATCAGGCTTTAAGACAATTAGAAGTTAATGATATTGAAAAGATTAAATCAGTAAAATGGTTTTTTGATTGTGGAGATGATGATTTTCTTTATGAAGGAAACAGCCTAGTGCATATAGCAATGAAGAAAAAGGAAATACCTCATGAATTCAGAATTCGTGACGGAGCTCATAATTGGACTTATTGGAGAGCATCCCTTCCGGAGGTACTTGGGTTTATTTCACAGACTTTCCACCAATAATAAAGTAACTGAAAAAATATATTGTAGGAATACAGTTACAGTAAATGGCAAGCATAAAAAGTAAACGGCTGGATTTAATTCAGCTGTTACTTTTTATGCTTGCTTTTTTTCTTCATTTGATTTCTGTTCCTTTTGGCTTTACTGTTTTTATTGCCTCGCTTCTCTTCCTTTTCCTTAAAGGGTTTGGCATACCCCTTTTTTTCATGAAAAGCCCCTTTGAAGTCAGGGTCATCGCCTCTTTTCTGCTTGTCTATTTCTCTTTCATACCCCTGTTTTTCTTCGAAAGGAGTTTCATGTATGGTAACGTCTGCAGGGATTGGTTCTTCAGGCACTAGCATTCTTATGATCGTTTCTATTTTCTCGAAGTGAAATGCTTCGGCAGGATTGATAAAGGTGGCCGCCTTGCCAACATTTTCAGCTCTTCCTGTTCGTCCTATTCGGTGGACATAATCCTCATATATCAAAGGAACGTCAAAATTGATAACATGACTCACCATACTTACATCAAGACCCCTGGCGGCTACATCGGTAGCTACAAGGATTTTGACTTCTCCTTTTTTGAAGTCGTCCATGCTGTTTATTCGTGTATTCTGGCCTTTATTGGCGTGAATAACCCGGATTGTTCCTGAATGATGACCTTGTAGGTAATTGTGTACGGTATCTGCATTTTTACGAGACTTGGTAAAAATTATGCCCCTTTCAAAATCCTCTTCCATGACCAGTCCTTCAAGCAAGCTTAACTTAGTCCTGATATTGGGAACGAAATATTTTATTTGTGCGATGGTTTCAGCTGTTGTAGCTTGAGGAGCTACTTCTACTCTCTCAGGAAATTCTAAGAATTCATGAGAGAGATTTTCTACTCTCTGGCTAAATGTTGCTGAAAATAAAAGATTTTGACGTTTGACTGGGATGATCTCAAGAATGGCCTTTATTTGGGGAAGAAAACCCATGTCTAGCATCTTGTCGGCTTCATCCAAAACCATTGTTTTAATGTCTCTGGTATATATTTCGCCTTTTTGATAAAGGTCATTGAATCTGCCTGGTGTAGCGATGATTATATCTACGCCTTCCTGAAGCTTTTCTATTTGCGGTTTTGGGCCAAGGCCTCCATAAAGGCATACATATCTCAGGTCGGTGTATTTTCCAAACTCCATTATGGCTTCTTCGATTTGCATAACGAGCTCTCGGGTTGGCGCCATTATCAGCGCTCTAGGATGATGACCTTGTGCGTACTTTACCTTATAGAGCAAAGGCAGTACATAAGCTGCAGTCTTTCCTGTGCCTGTTTGAGCAATACCTAAAATATCATGTCCTGCCAAGGCCAAGGGTATGGCTTTCTGCTGAATGGGAGTAGGTTTTTCATAACCTATTTCCTTCACAGCGTTCAAAAGTTGGTTGTTAAGTTTAAAATTATCAAAAGATGATAGCTGATCGGACATGATTTTATAAATTTAGGGAAATTTTAAGAGGTGTTTCGACCCATGCACCCACCCATTAAAAACAAATGCTATGAAAAGAATACTTATACGTGATGCAAATATAGTAAATGAAGGTAAGATTATACCTGGTGATGTGTATATAAAGGAGGGCTTGATTTATTCAGTTGGTGGAGATCTCTCAGGTAAGGAGGCAGATATAGAGATAAATGCCAATGGGAAATACCTTTTGCCAGGATTGATTGATGATCAAGTTCATTTCAGAGAACCAGGGTTGACCCATAAGGCAGAGATCTATACAGAAAGTAAAACAGCCGTGTCGGGAGGTGTTACCAGCTTTATGGAAATGCCTAACACGATTCCACAAAGTACAACACATGAACTTCTGGAAGAAAAATATTCAATTGCAGCACAAAGATCTCTAGCAAATTACTCTTTTTATTTGGGGGCTACCAATACCAATATAGAAACCATTAAAAGTGTAGATGCTGCAAATGTCTGTGGAGTAAAGGTTTTCCAAGGTTCCTCTACAGGGAACATGTTAGTGGATAACCCGGACAGTCTGGAGGCTATATTCAAAGAATGCCCTATTTTGATAGCTACCCATAGTGAGAATGACAATATAATTAAAGCTAACCTGGAGCGCTATAAGAAAGAATATGGTGAGAATATCCCTGCCAAGCTTCATCCTAAGATCAGAACTGAAGAAGCCTGCTATGATGCATCAAAAACTGTCGTTGAAATGGCTAAGACGTTTGGGACCAAACTTCATGTATTGCATATAAGTACTGGTAAGGAAGTTGCTTTATTTGATAATAGTCTACCTCTTTCAGAAAAAAGAATTACAGCAGAAGCCTGTATCCATCATTTGTGGTTTTCTGAAGAAGATTACAAAACGAAAGGGAATTTTATTAAATGGAATCCAGCGATCAAAACTTCAGAGGATAGGGCATTAATTGTAAAAGGCGTATTGGAAGGGAATATTGATGTTATTGCTACAGATCATGCCCCTCATACTATTGAAGAAAAAGAACAGTCTTATCTCAAAGCACCATCTGGAGGTCCACTTTTACAGCATGGATTGCCTGCTTTACTGGAAATGTACCATGATGGAAAGATTAGCTTGGAAAAAATTGTAGAAAAAACAAGCCATAATGTAGCCATACTGTTTGAGATTGAAAAACGTGGGTATTTAAGGGAAGGTTATTTTGCGGATTTAGTGTTGGTAGACTTGGACTCCCCATGGGAAGTAAAGAGAGACAATGTGTTATCTAAGTGCGGTTGGTCTCCTTTTGAAGGACAAACCTTCCGATCAAAAGTCACTCACACCATTGTGTCCGGACATTTGGCCTATGAAAACGGAGTGTTTAACGAAGAAATAAACGGAAGAAGACTTAAATTTTCAAGAAATGTGGGCTAATCTATTGCGTGACTGAAAAAAGGATATTACCTTTGCATTCCTATCTGATAAAAGAATCAGAAAATGTTAAAAATGGTGATTGTAGCTCAGCTGGTTAGAGCGCTGGTTTGTGGATCCAGAGGTCGCCGGTTCGAAACCGGTCTTTCACCCTCAAGCCCTCCCTTTTATTAGGGAGGGTTGTTTTTTTTATAGCCATAGCCTGTTATTTGTTAATCCATAAAATCCGTTTTAAGGTGAATACAAATAGATGAAAAGCGATTATTTTTTACCTTTGAATGATTGAAAAACAGTAAGTTAGGATATGCCTTAAGGAGTGTCTGCAATTTGTTCGTATTGAAAACGCTATCTTTAATTAATGGCATGTTATTTGATTAGCGTTTATTATAGATTCATTTAATTTTAGTAGATCATGTTTAAGTTACTTCAGCCTTCAAAAAAAATTCCCCAAATCAGGTATGTTAATCTAAACCACGTTCAGATGTACATGATTAAATTTGAGGAATCAATCAGGAATTTTGAGAAAATTCAAAAGGAAAGTGCCTAATAAGTAGTTGAAAATATTTAATTCCGAAAGAACTCTGGTTGAGTTCTTTTTTTTTGCTCAAATTTTCGCTCCTTAGCTATCATTTAACTTATTTACTCTAGTTTTTAAGTCAAATATTTTTCTTTACGAAGTATTAAAGTATTTTTATAAAAACCTCAAACTTTTGTTTAAATGAGCTATATACACTTCGATAAGACTCAACTCATCAACCTTAATTATTCTTTAGATAAGGAGATAATACGATCCAACCCATTGGGTTGCTATACGAGTACAACGATTATCGGCTGCAATACCCGAAAGTATCATGGACTTTTGGTCGCCCCACAACCTCAAATAGATGGGCAGTTGCATGTACTGCTTTCTAATGTGCATGAAACCATTGTTCAAAAAGACGCTGTCTTTAATTTGGGCATCAATAAATATCCAGGAACCTATTCTCCTCGAGGCCATAAATACCTTGAAGATTTTGATTCTGAACCCATACCCAAACTTACTTACAGGGTAGGAGGAGTGATTTTAGATAAGGAAATTATTTTAGATTCAACGGAAGACCGGGTAATGATCAGGTATACCATGGTCGAAGCAATTATTCCTACCAAGTTAAGAATTAACCCATTTCTTGCCTTTAGGGGCTACCATGCTCTTTCAAAGGCCAATACGTATGTAAATAAGAAAATTAAAAAAATTGACAATGGGGTTCAGGTACAGCTTTATGATGCCTATGACCCTTTGTCTCTTCAGGTTTCAATTGGCAACGATTTCGTTCCTGTGCCAAATTGGTTTTATAATATCGAATACATTCGAGAAATAGAACGTGGTTATGATTACCAAGAAGACCTCTATGTGCCCGGGTATTTTGAGTTTGATATGAAGAAAGGGGACTCGGTGGTCTTTTCCGCAGGATTAAAAGTTGCTGATACAGGTAAACTTCATACTAAATTTAATGAAGAAATAAAGAGAAGGATTCCCAGAGATAATTTCGAAAACTGCTTAAAAAATTCTGCAGGACAGTTTATAAGTAGAAGAGATGGGGAGACACGTGTGATTGCAGGATATCCTTGGTTTGGCTGGTGGGGAAGAGATACCTTTATCGCTTTGCCCGGTTTGACCCTGACAATGGGAGACAATCAAACCTTTTTAGATGTCATGGACTCTATGTCCAAAGATTTAAAGGGAGCCATGTTCCCAAATGTGGGGAGTGGAGTATTGACTAATATGAACTCAATTGATGCGCCATTGTGGTTTTTCTGGTCGCTTCAGCAGTACATTATCTTTACAGGAGACAAGGAAACCATACAGTCAAAATACATAGACAAGTGCAAAGGAATTATTGATGGTTTTATTAAAGGAACCGAATTCAAAATTCATGTTAAAGAAAATGGTCTTATAAGTGGAGGTATAGAAGGTGTTGGCCTGACATGGATGGATGCGGTAACCAAAGATGGTCCTGTGACACCAAGAATTGGTTGTCCAGTGGAAATCAATGCCTTGTGGTACAATGCTTTGTGCTTTTACCATGAAATGACAGGTGATGAATCTATTCGTGAGTTAGCAGACAAAGTAGCAGTGTCCTTTGTGGAGGGCTTTTGGTCTGAAAAGAAGGGATACCTGGCAGATGTCATAGATGGTGAAGAAAAAGATTGGTCCATAAGACCAAATATGGTCTTCGCTACCTCTTTGCCCTATAGTCCATTGAGCGATGAGCATAAGGACAAAGTTTTAGAAATAGTGAAAACTAATTTATTCACTCACAGGGGGCTTAGAACCTTGGCTCCTAGTGATCCAAGATACAAAGGCTATTATAAAGGTGATCAATATGAAAGGGACAATGCCTATCATCAGGGGACAGCATGGCCTTGGTTATTGGGCCATTTTGCTGAAGGGTATTTGAAACTACATGGAAAGCAAGGCAAGAAACTGGTGGAAAATATGATTAGTAGCTTTGATGAGGTGATGACACAATATGGGATAGGAACGATAGCAGAGATTTATGAAGGTGACCCTCCTCATAGGCCAAAAGGAGCCATATCACAAGCTTGGAGTGTAGGTGAATTGTTAAGGATGAAATATTTAATCAACAACTTGTAAAGGGACCATATATGAAAGTATTAATGTTTGGTTGGGAATTTCCTCCTCATATTTCCGGTGGCTTAGGTACTGCCTGCTACGGTTTGGTGAAAGGAATGGACCACCACAAACAAGACCTGATTTTTGTTGTCCCAAAGTTATGGGGGGATGAAGATCCATTGGCTGAATTTGTAAATGCGAGTGAAGTTGAAATAGATTATCGGGAACGTCGTTTTCGGGATATATGGAAAAGCCTCACCTACCTTGAAGTAAGCTCTTTTCTTGTGCCTTATCTAAGCCCAGAGGAATATCATAATCACACCGAGCGTCTTTTAAAAGATCAGGATGAACTCGAATCCAGTGTGCTTGCTAATAAGTTTAGTTTTAGTGGTAAATACGGTAAAGACCTTATCTTAGAGGTGTCCCGTTATGCTTTGGTAGCTGCGCAAATCGCTAAGAATAAAAAGTTTGATTTGATTCATGCCCATGATTGGCTTTCATTTCCTGCAGGCATAGCTGCCAAGCAGATAAGTGGTAAACCAATGATAGCTCATGTTCATGCCACAGAGTTTGACCGATCAGGGCAAACCGTTAACCAAAGGGTTTATGATATTGAAAAGGCAGGGATGGAAGCGGCAGATAAAATTATCGCTGTAAGCCAGCTTACAAAAAATACCATTGTCTCTAAGTATGGCATTCCTGAAGAGAAAGTTACAGTGGTTCACAATGCTGTATTGGATGCCAGTATTATTAAGTCAAATGTTGTTAAAAAAGTACCTGAAAAAATAGTCACCTTTTTAGGAAGGATAACTTTCCAGAAAGGACCTGAGTATTTTGTGGAGGCAGCGGCAAAAGTAATCCAAAAGGATGATAACGTCCGGTTTGTGATGGCAGGGTCAGGAGACCTTTTGAATCGTATGATTCAAAGAGTCGCGGAGTTGAGGATAGGTACAAAATTTCATTTTACTGGATTTCTTAAAGGGGATGATGTAGATACAATGTTTGCCCTGAGTGATGTGTATGTTATGCCTTCTGTTTCAGAGCCTTTTGGTATATCTCCCTTGGAAGCCGTAAGACACAATACACCAGTAATCATTTCCAAACAGTCAGGAGTAGCGGAAGTTCTACAAAATGCTGTAAAAGTAGATTTTTGGGACACTGATGCCATGGCGGATGCCATATTTGCACTCTTGCATTACAATGGTATCTCCAAAATGTTTAAGGAAATGGGAAGAGAAGAATTAAAAAGGCTCAAATGGGAGCACGTTGCCGAGAAGGTAATAGGTATTTATAAGCAAACCGTTAACCAATAGAATATGAGAACCATTTGTTTTTATTTTCAAGTACATCAACCCTTCAGATTGAAACCCTATCGCTTTTTTGAAATTGGGGACGATCATGATTATTGGGATGATTACTCGAACAGAAACATCATGAATAAGGTAGCTAAAAAATGTTACCTTCCGATGAACCAACTGTTGTTGGAATTGATCAGGAAATATGATGGTAAGTTTAAGGTATGCTTTTCGTTGTCTGGAACTGTTCTCGACCAGATGGAGGCTTATGCGCCGGAAGTATTGCATAGCTTTCAGGAGCTGGTAGCTACTGGTCATGTTGAATTACTCAACGAAACCTATGGGCACTCACTTTGTGCACTTAAAAGTGAAACTGAGTTTAAAGACATGGTAAGTCTGCATCAGGAAAAAATTCAACATCACTTTAATGGGTACAAACCAAAAGTGTTTAGGAATACTGAGTTGATTTATTCAGATGATATTGGGAAAATGGTAGCTGATATGGGCTTTGAAGGCATCCTTTCAGAAGGCGCCAAACATATCCTTGGCTGGAAAAGCCCCAATTTTGTATATGTAAATGCAATAGAACCTAAACTGAAGGTTTTGCTTAAAAATTTCAGATTAAGTGATGATATCGCTTTTAGGTTTGGAGAAAAAACATGGACAGACTACCCACTTACTACTGATAAATTTATCGGCTGGATAAACCAGGTACCAAAGGAGGATGAAGTCATTAACCTGTTTATGGATTATGAAACATTCGGTGAACACCAATGGAAAGAGACAGGGATTTTTGATTTTATGAGAAACCTTCCTGAAGCAATTCTTAGCCAGACAGATTTCAATTTTTCTACCCCGTCTGAAGTAATAGGGAATGCCTCCCCAGTAGGACAAATAGATGTGCCTATTCCTATTTCATGGGCTGATGAAGAGCGAGATTTGACCGCTTGGTTAGGCAATGATCTTCAGGATGAGGCTTTTGACAGGCTTTTCGAATTGGAAAAGCAAGTTAAAAACGCAAATGATCCTGATATCTATAAGGACTGGCGCTACTTGCAGACCAGTGATCATTTCTATTATATGTGTACGAAATTTTTCTCCGACGGAGATATTCACGCTTATTTTAGCCCTTACGAGAGCCCATATGAAGCGTTTATAAATTACATGAATGTACTCAGTGATTTTATTTTGAGATTAAAGCAAGCAGAAAAAGCGAAGGTGTAAATTTATTTACAACCTTGATTATAATTTGAGCATCCCTGTTTTTCAGGGATGCTTTTTGCTTTTATTGATAACTGTACATGACCTGACTGCCTTTTTCAGCGTCTAAAACAATATTGGCGAAAACTTCGATTTCCTGCTGTAGTTCTTCAACATGACTGATTATACCCACAATTCTGTTTTCATGTCTTAGAGCCTTTAAGGTTTCAAATACTATACGAAGCGATTTTCTGTCCAAGGCCCCAAAACCTTCATCTAGAAAGAAGAAGCTTTGATCAGCCTGGTTGAGGGATTTTACTTTTTCAGCCAAGGCCAATGCCAAACACAATGATGCTTGAAAAGTTTGGCCTCCAGACAAGGTTTTTAACAATCGCTTTTTTCCTTCATTCAGGTAATCTACCACCCAAAAGGTATTGTTGGCATCTATCTCCAGTCTTAGGCTGTTTTTGGTCAATTGGGTAAATCTTTTATTTGCCGTGTTGCACAATTCCTTTAGGTAAATACTGCTTACATACTTCACAAATCCACTGCCTTTAAACAGTTGCTCCAATTCTTTTAAATTTGTGGCCCTGTTTCCCATGGCATCAAGTAGCTTGGTCAAGTCCTTCTTTGTTTCTAGTTTTTCTTTTAGTTCAGAAATATCACGGTCCAGATTTATCGTTTTTTTATTGATAGCATCTAGCTCGGCTTTCTTTGAATCAAACTCTTCCTGAAGTAAATTGAAATGTGCTTGGTCAAAGCTCTTAACTCCTTCTTCTGCTTCTAATGAGCTCAAATGGGATTGTACGATAGAACATTCTTTTTCATATTCTCTAATCTCCCGGTCAAACTTCTCCTCATCCAAGTTGCTATTGAAAAGTTTGTCGAGTAGTTTTTGGTCGGTTTGGCCTAGCTTGGTTTTCAATTCATCGTATTTACTGTTTAAAGTTTCTAGCTTCAAAACAGTCTCTTCTTTGTTCTTTTTGAAATTCTCCAGGTTAGCAAGGTTAGTGGTTTCATCGTTGCGCTTATCCTTCAGGACTTTTTGTTTTCCATCCAATAAATTAGCTGTGTCCTCAATGTCTTTTAGGACAGTGGCTATTGTTTGTTTGATAGTTTCAGTGGAGGATTGCATGTATCCATTGCTGAAGTTTTTGTCGCTTATTTCCTCCTCTTTTGCTTTTAATCTGCTGGTTAGTTCTATTGTTTGTTGCTCGCCTACCTTCAGTTGCTGTTGACCATTTTCTATTTGAAGCCTTAAGCTCTCCAGTTGCTTTCTATATTCTCTGGCAGACTTTTGTAAGGATTCTTCTTTTTCTATTTGACCTTTAAGCTTTTTGAACCTTTCTTTTAAGGCATCGAGGTCCTTAAGGCCGTCTGCCATTAGATCGTTTTTAAGGGAAGAGAATTCAATATTTAAAGTTTTTAAATCCTGTTCCTTCTCAGTGTAAAGTTTGACTTGATTTGTTTTTTGTAAGTTTTGATCGTAGAGTTGACGGGAAAGTTTTTGGATTTTATCGATAGTCTGCTTTGAAGCTATAAGCCGTTGCTTGAATTCGGCTACTTTTTCTTCAGTTTCGTCTGTGCTAAGCGGCATAGGGTGATGAACAGAACCACAAAGAGGACAGGGTTCACCTCTCTTTAAACTTTTGACATGTGCTTGCAATGCTTTGTTCTCAATCAATTGTTCTTTCCCTGCCTCTAATGATTTGAGTTGCTCATTCTCCCAATTGTACCAACTATCTAAGTTCTCAAACTGACTAGGGATTCCTGAGGTGATTTCTTCTTCACGCTCTTTTATGGACTGAATTTCTTTATTGATCTGGGCTAAGGACAGCTCAAGGTTGTTTTTGTTTTCCGAAAGGTTACTCCAATCCTTAATGTCACCGGTGAGCTTTGCCAGCTGCGTACTTGTGGCCTGGCTTCTGCTATTATCCAGTTCTTCTTCAAGTGAAGAGAGCTGTTTTTCTATTGCTGCTAATTTTCCCTGGTTTTCAATAAGGCTTGGCTTAATCGAAGAAACCTTGTTTTTTGCGTCTTCAAGGTCTTTTATGATGACCTGAAGCTCCAATACTTTTTTTAGATCTCGGATCTTGGCCTCTCTTAATGGTCTTTTTTCTGCTTTTTCTCTTAGTTCTCTTTCCTGAAGTTCTAATTTGCGGATATCATCAGAATAGGCCTCTTTAAACCTATTGCAATTGACTATACCCGTGGAGGCTTTTTCCAATTCCAGTTGACAATCCTTTATCTGGTTCCATATTGGGCGCAGGTAGTTGTTTGCTTGAGTATAGGCCTTTAGCTCTTTCTTTTTCTCTTCCATCTCCTGTGTGCGAGATTGAAGAGCATCCCATTTGGATTGAAAATCTATGAACTGCAGGTGCTTCTTTTTCAAGGCCTCAAGGGACTGTAGCTGAAGACTGGTTTTGTCTAAGTTTTCACTTGCTTTTTTTCCTGCCTCTTTGAATTCCTCTCTTAATTTAAATTTCTCTTTTAAAATCTCCTCAGAAGTATCACCTAATCCTTCCAATTGTGTTTCTAATCGAATCAGTTCGTTCTTTACTACCTTCAATAAACCACCTGTTTTGGCCGATAAATCAAAACGTTCTAGGCCAAACAATTCCTTCATCATTTCTGCCCTGGGACCAGGAGTGAGGTCTATAAATTCCCTGAATTTACCTTGAGGGATAATTACCGTTTGTTTGAAATGCTCCTTTTTCATGCCGATGATAGCTTCGGCATTTTGCTGAATTGGGGTTGTTTCTCCTCCTTCTATTAGATAAAATGTGTGTTCTGCAGGCTTGATTTCATTGAAATTTTTAGCGTTTCGCTTTACCGAATACCTGGCCAGGAAATGCTGACTATTGTTTTTGCCAGCACTAAATTCAAAGTTGATCAGTAAATGATTGCTCTGAAGGTTGACCATGCTGTTTTTCTCCCCCCTGTCAGAAAGCCTTTCTGTACTGCCATACAATGCCAATAGTATTGCTTCCAAAATGGAAGATTTACCACTGCCAACTGCTCCGAAAATCCCAAACATTCCTGCAGCAGTAAGTTTTTCAAAATCTATGATTTGTTCTTCCTTGTAGGAGTACAGTCCTTTAATTGAAAGCTTTAATGGAATCATATTTTATTGTCTTGACTAAGTATTTCTCTAAAAATGGACATCAGTTCTTCATTTGGCAATTGTCCTTTTTCACTTTTATAATACATGTTAAACAAGCTATTCATGTCTTTGTCCAAATCCTCTACTTGCAACTCGTCATTAGCATCCTCAGTTAGGTTTTTGATATGAGGAATAAGGTTGATAATGCCATCGTGAGCTTGGAGAAGGCTTTTTCTAGTAGCCGCATCTATGGAGTTTTCCGTTTCATAAGTTAATTCAACGAAACAATTGGGGTTTTCCTCCAGCCATTTTAAAGCTGTATCCAGTTCGTTGAATTTTTTTCGTTCAAGTTTTCGCCCTTGCTTAAGAGGGATTGGCTTGTAATCTACGGGTTTGTTGGGTTCACCAGTAATGAGAACTACTTGTTTTTCCTGACCAGCTTCACTAAATGAATAAGCTAAAGGAGAACTTGAATACACCACTGGAAATGGACTTTTGGTGGTAGCATGGTACCTGTGCAAATGACCCAATGCTGCATATTGGATTTGTGAAGGTATATTGGAGGTGTACAAAGCCTGAGTGCCTCCTACATGTAATATCGGACGCTCGCTTTCAGGTTCTTTTTCAGGTGTTGTTCCTTCCTTTACAAAGAAAAAATGACCCAGAAATAAATTCAAACCTTTTGTGTCACAGTATTGCTTAGCTAGTCCCGTCCATTTTTCTTCCAACACCTTTCTGAGCTCATTTTCTCTATCTCCCTCTCCCAAGTAAGTGCGCAGAGATACTTCGTTGGCATAAGGTGCCAATAATACGCGTACCGGGAAATCCAGATGAGGTAATTTTAATGAGACAAAACCTTTGTCTGAAGCGACAACTTCCACACCACTGTCAAGCTTTCCTGTTGGGATTATGCTGTCGTACCTACTATAAAAGAAGATACCCATCTCCCTTGCCAATGGATCTGGTGCTTCTATAAATTGGGTGCTATCGTGGTTTCCTGAGATTGCTACTATAGGCCTTTGCCCATTTTTCGAGAGCTTACGAAGTGTTTTGTACAATAATTCGATGGCCTCATGACTGGGGTTAAATCCATCGAAAATATCCCCGGCAATCAGCACCAAGTCTACGTCTTCAGAATTAGCGATGTCTGTGATTTCTTCAAGTACAAGCTTTTGTTCCTCAAGCCTGGAAGCCTCCTGAAGTCTCTTCCCCAAATGCCAGTCAGCTGTATGTAATATTTTAATTTGCATTTTTATTAAAGCTCTAATCTCTAAATATGAATTGATCAACCCTGTGATATTGTGTCAGTAATAGCCAAAAAGATTTCTAGGCAATATTATCCAGGTATTGGGAGCATAATTTTTATCCTATTTATTAATTCATTTGGCCATTTTGGGCCAAAACTATTTCTTAGTTCGAAGTAAGCTCGGATAAATTTACGTTAAAGACAGGGGAGGACAAGGACATTTCCTTATTTTTGGGGTCAATTTTATAGAGTAATGAATCCAAGTTGAATGGGTAGGCCTCTATCAAGTACCGATTCGCTTAGTTTCCTAAAATTGTTATGAAATAGATATTCAGCTAATTGGGATGTTGTTTTCAATTGATTCACTATCTCCTTTTTGTGTTTTTATCTATTGTGGGTTTTCAAGTAACTCTTGGTTTTGGCGCTTATTTCTAGCGAATCGATTGAAAATCAGTCAGTCTGAGTCAATTGGAATAATTGTTGTGAGTAAATTTAGTATGAAAAGAATTTTGGCATTATGCCTTGTTGCTACCTTGGGTTTTGAAAGTCTTCTATTTGCCCAGTCCCCTTTTACTTCCCCAGATTCTCTTTTGGTTATTCAGGAAGGAATTGCAAGTTTTTATGGAACACGTTTTCATAATCGAAAAACGGCTAATGGTGAAGTGTACGATATGTGGGAGTTCACAGCAGCACACAAACACCTGCCATTTGGGACCTTGGTGAAAGTGACCAACCAACAGAATGGTTTAGAGGCAATTGTTCGAATCAATGATCGCTTGCCGAAGAGTTCGAAAAGAATAATAGACCTCTCTAAAGGTGTCGCAAAGCATTTGGAAATGGTCAACGATGGCGTAGTTCCTGTAAAATTATCCTTATTGAGTGAACAGGCGGTTGAATGGGTAAGGGACCAATACAAGAAAGTACCTAAGGATATTCGATTGAGAAATTTTCATCAGGAAATAGCTTTTACAAGGGACGATGAAGAGCTATTAAAAATAGAAAACAAAGCTTATTAAATTGGCTTAACTGGGTCCGATGTCTTGAGAGAATTAGTTTAATAATTCACAATTGCACTTCAGTGGGTGATTTTGTTCAGGTACATTTCGTTAATTTCCAGTGGTAAAGACAGTGGGGATGCTTTTATCTTTCTACTTTAATTTTTGATAGATTAAATCACTTCAGGATAACCTTTAATAATAAGCCAAAAAGATTGGAAACCTTAGCAAACGATGAGTACCAACGCCTTTTTCTTGTCTTAAGCAACTTGTAAGTCCTACTCAGTAAATCAGTTTATACCTCTTAATTCAGAATGAATTTGTGCCATGGTC
>TARA_R110001599_G_scaffold219478_4_pt1 | contig 15893 bp, 6 predicted proteins | sample TARA_R110001599 | Tara Oceans TARA_R110001599 (sample SAMEA4398360) | marine metagenome | biome: Polar Biome; feature: [MES] marine water layer (ENVO:01000295) within the mesopelagic zone...; material: water (ENVO:00002006), including particulate matter (ENVO:01000060) such as...... | reverse complement strand
CTAACAAAGAACAAAGAGGTTATATAACTCCTCAAGAATTTAACTTATTTGCCGATCATGCTCAGATGGAAATATTTGAACAATATTTTTACGATTTAGAGCAATTTGAAAGAGATGCTTCAAGCGATATTGATTCGTTAATAGAACAAAAAATACAAATATTTAAAAAGTCTTATGGTGTAGTTACAAATGCCTACGAAATACCTAATAACGTCCATAAAATATCATATATTTACCTTGTTGATACTCAATCTCAACATAGAGAATATCTTGAAAAACGAGAGCCTGGAGAGTTTATAAAAATAAAAAGTGGATCTTTGTTAAACAACTCTTTAACAACTCCAATATACTACATATATGACAATAAAATATATTTTCACGCGGATCCAAGTTTAGGTACTAATTATGCTTACCAGATGGTTGTAGTAGAAAAACCAGTTGCGCCAAATTGGGGGTATGTTATTAGTGGTGAAAACGCTTTATTTAATCCAAATAGCTCTATAAACTTTGAGCTACACTCTTCTGAAGAAAATAAATTAGTTATCAAAATTCTAGCATTAGCAGGTGTTGCTATTAAAGATGTTCAGTTAGCGCAAGTTGCTGCTGCAAAAGAGGCTAGTACAACTCAACAACAAAAACAATAGATAAATGGGATTATTAGACGGAACTACAAATAAAGATTATTATCAAGGCAATAATTATGGTAACTATCAGTTTACTTCTTTAGCTGATATTATAAATCAATTCATGGTTGTGTATGTTGGTGAAAATAAAATAATACCTAAAGCAAGCAAAGTTGACGTTGCTTTTCACGCTCAAAGAGCTTTACGAGAGTTATCTTTTGATACGTTTAAATCAGTTAAATCTCAACAAATAGATTTACCACCAACATTAGTTATGCCACTTCCTCATGACTATGTAAATTACACAAAATTATCTTGTGTGGATTCAGCTGGTATAAAACACCCTTTATATCCAACAAACTCTACCAGCAACCCATTTCAAATAATGCAGGAAAATGACGGTGAGTATTCTTTTCCTGAAGAATTAGAACTAGTTGTTAATGGTGATTTTTCAGCGCCTACCCTTGCATACCAAACACTTCCTCCACCTTGGGGAAGAAATGCAATTCCTCAAATTAACAATTACACGACTCAGTATGCTACAGTTAAAGTGCTTAGCGAAGTATTAACTTTTCGTCATAGAACTAGGACTAGTCACGGTGATACTAGCGGTTGGGGTCACGCTATGTCTTGCTGGCAGTTAATAGATGTTAGCGATCAAGATTATGTAGATATTTCTGCTACGGGAAGCGCTGTAGATATGACAAATGGCCCTGGTGTTTTAAGGTTTGGTTTAAGCACAAATCCAGGTGATTCAAACACTAAAAACTTAAACGACCAAACCTACGCTGATTCAGGTACCAATCATTTACCAGAAATTTTTGATCTCACAGCGCCCGGCGGTGTTGGTAGTTACATAGAGTGGAGGTCAAGCGATGGTACTAATGTATCAAAAGAATTGCTAAAAGTAGACGTTAAGGCGTATAGTCAAGTTTATGTTTTAGTTGTATCTTATCAAGAGTTTTCAGGTTTAAATGGCACGTTTACTATCACTAGCACTCTAGATAATGTATCTGTAACCAACAGCTATGCTAGCACAAAACTACAACCAGCCGTTGGCAATGCGTCAGAGTCTTCTACTTGGAATAGTTACAAAGCTAATACTCCATCTGAAAACCAAGATGATTATCAAGATGACACTTATTGGAAAATGAACGGTAATAGATATGGGCTGGATCCTCAACACGCGCAAACAAACGGTTCATTTTACATAGATCCTAGATTAGGAAGAATACATTTTTCATCTAATATTTCCGGAAAAACTGTGATCTTAGATTATATAAGTGATAGTCTTGGTACGGATGCGGAAATGCAAGTTCATAAATTTGCTGAAGATGCTATGTACAAATTTATTAACCACGCTATGCTATCAGGCTCTTCTTACGGACAACCTTTAGTTCCTAGATTAACAAAAGAAAAGTTTGCCGCTATAAGAAAAGCAAAATTAAGATTATCTAATATTAAATTAGAAGAATTAACTCAAATACTTAGAGGCAAATCTAAACAAATAAAACACTAATACATGCCAGAAATTAAGAATACTTTTATTCAAGGTAAAATGAACAAAGACCTTGACGAAAGATTAATACCTAATGGACAATATAGACATGCGTTAAATGTAGAAGTTTCAACTTCGGAAGGATCTGACGTTGGTACTGTTAAAAATATATTAGGTAACCAAAGAGCTGAAAATTTAGTTGGAAGTGATTTTACATGTGTTGGTAGTATTGCAGACGAGAAAAACAACAAGTTATATTGGTTTATATCTAAATATGATGTAGACGCTATACTAGAATATGACGCTGATAACGATATCGCGCAATACGTTTTAGTAGACATATATGCTGGAACAGAAAAAGCAGTTTTAAAGTTTTTTGGAAACGTTATAACTGGAATAAATATAATTGATAATTTATTGTTCTGGACAGATAATCAAGGTGAACCAAAAAAAATAAACATAGATACTTGTAAAGCTGGTACTACTGTTATTGGTAATCAAACGCAATTAAGCTTTAAAAACGGTAGTTTTAACGGCATGACAGTTGGTTTAACAAGTAGGTATGGTAATTTTACAGCGCCAAGTATACATCCTGTTGATAGGCAGAGGTATGTTTGGTTTGAAATGAAAAAATTTGAGGCTGTTCTTGGTGAAAATTTTGATGATTTCAGAGATCTAACAACTGGTGACGTTGATATATATAGAACAATTAGACATTATAGAGACGGTGAATTTTTAGGCCAAGAATATATAAGAATATTTGACAGTCCTAATGGTACTCATTTTAGAACCAGTCCTGGTCGATCGGGGGTGTTTAGGGTTGGAGATGTTATTTTTGCTGATAATATAAAAACGGATATTAAAGAAAAACACATTACGGTTATAAGGCCAAAACCTTTAAACGCTTTTGCTGTAAAAATAAACCATACTGACAGTTTTCAAAATACAAGTAAAATACCTAATTTATTTGAAACAAAATTTCCAAGATTTTCTTATAGATACAAGTATGCAGATGGAGAATATTCTACTTTTGCTCCTTTTACAGAACCTGTATTTAACGCTAAATATACTAAAGACACCAGCAAATCAATAGATGGTGGTGTTATGTATAACCAAAACACTGCTTACGATATTAAAGAACCATACAATAAAGCTATGGTTAATGCTATTCACTCTGTAGAGTTATCAAACTTTATCACAGCACAAACTCCAGAAGATGTAGTAGAAGTGGAAGTGCTTTATAAACAAGAAAACTCAAGCGTTATATATTCTATACAAACAATAAGTCATGTTGATAAAGAGTGGCACTTTTCTAGTAACCATGAAGGTTTAGGTTTAGATATAGGTGTTGGTAAAGCAAGTAGCTCTAACGGTAGTTATAAAGCTGAAGGTAGTCTTACCGGTGGAAAATACATAGTAACAACAGAAAACATATACGCAGCATTACCAGCAAATCAATTATTAAGACCGTGGGATAATGTTCCAAGAAAAGCATTGGCACAAGAAGTTACTGGAAATAGAATTGTATATGCGAATTATTTACAAAACTACAACATAGGATCAAAACCACAAGTTCAAGTAAGTTATGGTAATAGACAGAACAGATTAGGAAGTTTTGACTCAAAGGGTTTGCCATCTATAAAATCTCAAAGAAACTATCAGCTTGGTGTTGTTTACTGTGACAAGTATGGTAGGGAAACACCTGTGTTTACATCTAATAACGGCGCTGTAAGTATTCCTTGGCAAGACTCAAGTGGTAAGAAAAACGCTAGTAAAAGCACTCAACTAACAGTTGGTGCTGTAAATAATTTTCCTGAATGGGTTGATTCATTAAAATTCTTTGTAAAAGAAACTTCAAATGAATATTATAACTTAACAATGGAAAGAGCGTGGGTTACTAAAAGTACTTATGCTTTAGATAATTCAGAAGGTCATCTTTGGATTTCATTTCCATCGTCTGATAGAAACAAAATATCAGAAGAAGATTATATTATATTAAAAAAGAAAATTGGTGTTGGAGAAGAACAGGTAACTTTTGAAAATAAATTTAGAGTTATTGATATTAAAAACGAAGCGCCAGACGCTATCAAATACGATCTAGTAAACCAAGGTGTTGCCCAGAATAAAACTAACAGTACAAGTCAAAACTTTTTTACAGCGGGAACTGGCAGGCTTTTTGTAAATGGTGAATATAGAATTGACAAGGAGGTTGATTCAATACACATCGAGCATGACTCGTGGAAAGGCGCTCCATCAAACCATCCGGGAACTGGATACAGAACACCGCTTGAAGATGTTGATAGTGGTGTTGATACTGATGAGATGCCACTGAAAACAAAGGATCTTTATATGTCTTGGCGTGTAGAAGACGATGGAAATGGCAATGAACAAACTTCTTCAAGATATAAAATTGTTGGGGGATCTAAATTCTCAAGCGCGTACATATTAAACCTAGAAAGAAAAATAACAGCAGAAGACGCTGCGTTAGCGGCAAATGGAACTAGTTTAAAAACAGACCTATTATTTCAAGTAGAAAAAAGAGTATTAAAAGAAGAAGAAAACTTTTCTGGTAAATTTTTTGTTAAAATATCTAAAAACCAAGTTTCTAGTATAATTGAAACTGGCAAGGAAGTTAGTAATTTAGATAAGTATCAAGTTACAGCAAGGCAAGGTGTTTGGCATTGGCATGATGACATTCAGGGCGCAACAGGTAGTCCAATAGTTGGTCATAATAAGTACGGTCTTACTAATAACTTTGGTTTTGATGCTGGTCATGAAGATGATATAACTTCGTCAAACATAAATCACATACACAGAAGTTACACTGACTCTAACGGGAATAATAACACGAGTGCTGATACTACTTATAGTCCAGCTAACAAGTTAAGAATTTCAGATTGGTGGGAGGTTTGGAACGGTATACGTAACGAATTAGACAATAAGCCTAGGTTTTTTATAGATAGCATGCACATGATTGCTGGGCAAAGCGAGGCGAGTGATTATGCTAAGTACAGTTGTGTAACCTGGTCTGGATGTACAACTGGAGATGATCTTTCTGCTGAAAGCTCAGCTTGGAGTTACCCACCTTTAAAAACTTGGTTGTCAGAGTTTGGAGATACTTCAAATCTTTTAATACCGGAAAGGGAAGTGATAAGTTTCGGAGGCGTGCAGGTTATACCCTCAACATCCGCGTGGTATGAAAATAATTTAATATCAACATCACCACTGTTAAACACCAATATAGACTACGAAGATTTACCAATTGATGGTTGGGTTGGTCCTTTGCAAAATGTTTCTAGACAATGGGATAAAGCGTTCACAAACAATGGGTTAAACCATATTAACGGTTTAGAAGGTTTAGTTACAACAAACGAATTTCATGCAACTGGTCCTAGAAGATGGTTTAGCGGTTTAAACGGAACTGATTACGGCGTTGGTGATGACACGAAAACATACTCAGATAACGGTGAAGAAGATAGACATTTCATGCACTTATCATTTTTTGCTCCGGGTAAAGATTTACACGATGGAGTTTGGACTTATGGCGCAGGCCTTGGTGGAGTTACTTCTATTGGTAGGGCGCTTTATAGTGAAACTGGGTTTATGGCTCACTTACAAGGTATATGGGGTGGTGGTGTTTTTACAGGGGAAGATCCTAATCAAACCTTTGGAGCAACCGGTGATCACGTTCATTTAGCTATGGAGGGAAATTATGATGATGCTGTCAACTACTTACCTGAACCGCCAGGGCCAGGTGTAGGTTTTGGTTATGATTTAGATTATAGAGAGTTGCACGAAAGACAATGGGATCCAACGTTTTTACATGATAGCGCTGGTACTTTAGTTGGTGATCCTGGAAACAAAATACGTGATTTTATTAGAAACCTATATCCAGGTTCAAAGTTTAGATTTCACCATACTAAACCAGGTGTAGCGTCTACAAACGTAGAATTAGATGATGAGGTTTATACTATTAAAAAAGTTGTAATCAAAAAATTATACAACCACACTTCTTGGAGAAAACCTTATAATAGGTATATTGATGGTGAAGGGTACGATATTGTAACTACACAAAATATAGCTTATCGAAGTGTTGAAGAGGTTGCTTTAGATTACTTGAATCAGTTGAACAGTACAGGAAACTCAACGGGAGGGTCGTCATATGTCAACAATTTTAAAGATAAAATAGAGCAATTTGGAGCTTCTCACAATAGAAGACTTTGTTATATAATTGAGCTTGACAAAAACCCAAGGTTTACTACAAGCGTAATGGGTAATCCTTTAGATACTAATTCTAATGGTCATGATGCTATGAGTGGTGACTTAGATTCCGATAACTTTACTGACGTAGAGTTTTTAGATCCAGTTCAAGATTTATTGCTCTCTGATTTAAGTAAATTTCCAGCTATATGGGAGATTGATCCTAAAAAACAAGATGTAGATTTAGATATATATTATGAGGCTAGTAACAATATACCTGTTAGAATTAACGAAAGAACAAACGAGTTGTTTGCTCCTGTTGGTTGTAAAGTTGAGATTATTGACGCGACACCACAACAAGAGCTTAACGATGTTTACCTAGAGTCTTGGGATGGTAACACGGCCACGTTTTACCCGGGTTTTAATAGAGCAGATGGAAATAACGAGATAGATTACACTAATACTTTTTTTAAGTTTATTAGAGAAGATGGTAGCTACACGGTAGCTGAGGCTGGTGGTCAGCAATTAATAGGAGAACTTGCTGGTATTAAATCTGACTTTATATTTAAAGAAGACGTTGGTAGTGTTATTGGAGCTGGGCTTGCTTGGTACAATTGTTTTTCTTTTGGAAACGGTTTAGAGTCTAATAGAATTAGAGATGACTTTAATGAAATGTTTATTGCAAATGGTGTTAAAGCCTCTACAACAACACAGCAAACATACGAAGAGGAACGTAGATCGCACGGTTTAATATACTCTGGTATATATAACTCTAACTCTGGCGTTAACGATCTAAATCAGTTTATAATGGCTGAAAAGATCACTAAAGATTTAAATCCAACTTACGGTACCATTCAAAAGTTATTTCAAAGAAGAATCAGTTTAATTGCTTTTTGTGAGGATAGGGTTGTGCAAATAATATCCAACAAAGATGCTATCTTTAACGCTGATGGTAGTTCGCAGTTAATATCTAGTAGTAATGTTTTAGGTGATGCAAATCCATTTGTAGGTAACTTTGGTATATCTAAAAATCCAGAATCATTTGCATCGCAATCTTATAGAGCATACTTTACAGATAAGGCTAGAGGTGCTGTCTTAAGATTATCAAAAGATGGTTTAACACCTATATCAAAAGCAGGTATGCATGATTGGTTTAGAGATAATTTACCAATGTATACATCATTGATTGGTACTTATGATAGTTATAAAGAAAATTACAACATAACTTTATCAAACACTTACACAGAAAATATTATATTCAACGAAGCGCTTGGGCAAGGTGTTAGTAGCAACGCGATTGAGTCAACACTACTAAACATTATAGAAAATGGCGTAGTTAACAGTGGAGATAGTTATAGACTAACTTACAATGATCCTGGTTTTGAAGCTAGCTTTTTATCTACATCTATTACTGGTGATTACCATTTTGGTAATGCTGATAGTGTATTTAAAAATACAGTCACCGTAACAAACCATCCTGCAATAGGTTCTAATGAGTTTCAAGTATCAAACACTGTTGATAATCCAAATATAGCTGTTGAAAATCCATTTGGAACTGGTGGCGCGCAGGAGTCTCAATCTTTTCAACAAGCTATTTACGATTTAACCCCAGGTACTGATGATGGTTGGTGGTACGATCCTAGATTTAAAGATTCGGCTAATAGTGCTATAGATTTATTTGGTCCAAGTGCATATAATTATGCAGACGCGGAGGTTTATAGTGTTATCAAAAGACATGTTAACGGGTTTGATATTAACGAAAATAGTCCTGGCAGTGATTTGCCAGTAAATAGTACAGGTGCTACTTTTAATTGGGATGTTGGTTACGATCCTAGTGTAGAAAAAGCTATAGGTTCCTACCCTTATTACAGTGGTAATTATTCCACTGGAAATTCTAGAATATCCAAAGCTATTACTAGAACCGCTTTCACCACGGTGAACGCATTTCCAGTCACGCTTGGGAATCTGGGTGCTATTCTTTTTGATAGACCAAATCCTGGTAGTTCTTATGTTGAGTTTAAAAATATTGGTAACAACTCGCCAGATGACGCTGATCATCCATCACTGTTTAACTATAACAACGCCTCTGGAACTCCCGGTGATGCTGATCACAGTTCTTTTTTTAACGGTGATGAAATACATATTCAAGTTAACATTGCATGCTATGTTACTTTAGATGGACCTGGAGGGATTGGAGTAGGCTCGAATAATTGGTATTATGGTTACAACTATATTGAACCAGAAATACAATTATTTAATGGAACTACACCTCTTGATAGTCTAGGCGTGTTGAAATCATACGATAACTTTGGTGTTTCTTTTGGAGGTTTTCAAGCATCTCAAATTGCTAATGGGGGTGTTTACGATCCTTATGCATACCAACAAACGATTGTTGATAATATGGGTAGTGATTTTAAAAACGCTACAAGTCTAAATGTGGGCGGTGTTCCTACTTTTTATAACTCAAGTGATGATGCTATTGGTTATGCTGCTCATTCAAGTGGAGTTGCTGTGTTTCCAAACACTAGCACTATAACTAGTTTAACTGCATCTGCTTCTAATGGCGCAGGACAAGTAGTAGTTACTATTGGCGCAAGCTTTAAGTTTATAGATCCAAACCAACAAAACCCTAATGGAACACCTCTTGTTTTTGGGGCTGATATTGAAGAGGTTAAAGTTGTAGACGACCTTAGAATAAGAATACGTAATTCTGTTCAAGGAAGTGCATCGGATTATGGTTATTCAGTAGGCGTAAGAGGTATGAATAACCCTCTTTGGGAGATTAGCAGCGTCAAAGTAAAAAAAGGTTTTGGTGTAATAGCCCCACACGTTGACTTTGAGCCAGAGATTATTACTTTTGATGATATATTAACTGGAGGTATACAAAGTTATACAGTGGCTGACTTAATAGCAGATCCAAACGCTCAACTTAATCCAAGTGGTCAATGGGTTTTAAACCAAGGTACTATTACAACACAACAAAATGTTTCTACTGGTAGCCAACCCGCTATACCTGGTTATGATATTCCAGCTTGGGTTGAAGTTAATCATAGTTCTATTGCTCCTTGGACTTTTAATAACAACGTTGGTGCTGGTAGTGGTTATAATAATAGCGGTACAGAAGAAAAAATTACAGCCAAAACAGTTGGCTGGTTTGGTGATAATAACATAGGGACGACTGTGAATGCAACTGGAATAGATGGTACAGTTTATAATTGGAGATTACCACCAGGATTTAACACAACAACAGGTTTGGATTCTCAACCAAGCACTAAGCAAACTTGGCCTTTTAATGATACCGGTTTAACTTTAGGTGGCAACAATTTTACAGCTCAAGGGCAAGGAACTCTCGGTCTTAATGATGGTGGTGGTACTCATAGCCCTGAAGAAAAAGATTATGTAGATGTCGTAAGTGATTATTGGAAAATAGATCAAAGTAACAACTCGCCTAACTCATCGTATTCTATTCACTGCCCGTTAGGTACTGGTGAAGAGTATGTTGTTGGTGATTGGTATTTTATCGATATTGAATACGCAGATAACGAATTTGATAACGATAATAAGGATGAGCTTAATAAACCGGATATTGGTAATAGACTTGGTACAGCTACAAACAACGATGGTACGGTTTTTGTACCAGGTGTTGCTGATGGAACTTTGTTTAGTTCAGGATTAAGTAGTGGAGATGTTATTGATGGAAATGGAGTTGGGCTTTTAGTTGGAGGTCCAAGTTCTGCTCACGTAGCTTTAGTACCAACTTACAGAACAGAATATAGTGATGATAGATGGGTTTTAAGAGCCATATATCAAGTTCATACTGATAGTGATGTTGCTAGTAACCATTTAGATTATTTTAGTTTAAGATTCTACAATTTTAAAAACCACACATTATATGTTTCTAAAATAATATCAAAGAAAATAAACTACGTTAATGGTACTGGTATAGCCACAAATTGGGATATAGACCTTGGTAATAGTACTTATGATCAATTACATACTTTTTCAGATGGTATTTACAACACTAGCACAGACGATTACTCAAATGTGTATTTTTATAATAAAAAACTTTGCTGGGATAACGCTTATGGTAATGAAGATTGGTCACAAAATTTCCAAAATATAATACCAACAACAGCTGACACTACTCCAGCTCAAGACCCTAATTGGACACTTAAATTTACTGTTGGTCCAAACCCTATAACTGGATTAGCGATAGGTGAATTAGCAGTTGCTGTCTCAAACTCTATAGGTGATAGTGTAAACTCAGGTCAATTTGACGGTATGATAGTTAAAGGTTTAGATGTGGATTTAATAGGATCTTATGAAATTACGTTTGGAATGAACGGTGCAGACGACGGTGACGCTAGTTGGGACATAGTTCACTCTTCATCACCAAACGTGCCATACACTAGTTATAGTGTGTTTTCATGGTATGATAATCTTGCAACAGCAACAAGTTCTACTTTTGCAGAAATGATTAGGTTTTTCAACGCAAATCCAGCTAATTCGTTAAGTTGCAATGTTAGTGGTGTAACACTAACAAATCAAGTGCAGTTGTTTCAAGGAGGTACCGTTGCGTCTTGGAATTTTGATGGGTTTGAACCCACTATAGACGATTATATTATATGGGATGGTAGTACTTCTACTGATGGTAGAATACAGTTTCAAAACTGCCCAATGTTTGATCTAAATTCAACAGGTGTTACAGAGGTTATAACAGCAAACCAACTTATAGATAAACCTATAAATAGATACGAAAATTATGAAATAAGTTTTACGTATAAAATGGCAAACACAGTTGATGATCCTGGCGCTGGACTTTTGCACATGTATTATTTTAACAGCAAAGGATATGGTTTTAGAATACAAGACATTGGAGATCCTTCAAACCCTGCAATTGCAAGCAATTCTACTGGCATATATTTACCTAGTAATATTGAGGATATAGGTGGTGGCGTAAGAAAAGTTACTATTGTTGTTGAGATTGGTTCTAGTGAAGCATCTTCAGAATTATTGGATCAAGGTGTAGAAGCGTTACTTAACACTTTTGTTATTAGAAAAGATGATTCTGACTTAGACAGCGTTACCGGTTGGATAGACAACGTATCGATGAAAAGAAGTTACAATATAGAAATGACTCCAGAGCCAAATAGCGTGCCTATTTACCCAGAAACAACAGTGACGTATAGTGAAGATGTAAACGGTTGGATTAGCTTTAAATCGTTTTTACCTGAAGCTGGTTTAAGTTTATCTAAAAAGTACTTTACTATAAAAGATGCTATGTTGTACCAGCACTACGTTCCTCTTTCATTAATAGCGGCTGGCGCTACGCCTGAAACAGCTGAAAACTACAACACTTTTTATGGTACACATTACCCTTCTACAATTAAAGCTGTTTTAAACGCTGAGCCTTCTGTTATAAAAACGTTTAACACTTTAAATTACGAAGGTAGTCAAGCTTACGTAACTAAACCTTTAACAGCGTTGGATGTGTTTGGTAATAGCGCTATAACTATTAACAACGTTAAAGCTTGGTCGAATGGCTCTGATGTAGAAGGATGGAACGCTACAGAAATAAAAACCGACATGGATAATGGTAATTTACAAAATTTTATTAAAAAAGAAGGCAAGTGGTTTGGGTATATTAAAGGAAAACATATAATTGAAGGCGATCTAGACACCTCGCTGTTTAGCGTAGAAGGAATTGGTTTTGCTTCTAGCATAACAGGTGGTGGTGGATTAGGTCCTGGTAGTTTATTGCCTACAGGTCCTTTAGGTTTTGGTGATTTACTTACGCCAGATACCGCTGGAGATACTGTGCCTACAGATCCTTTAGGTAGTGGTGGTTTAGTTACTTATTGAGCTTAATAAATAATTTAAAAAAAATAAAGCATGGCAAATGGATATGGTAGTTCAACATCGTCTTCTAGTACTAACAGGGTTTTAAACATACCTAACGATGAATTAATTGTTGATGGTCAAGAAACCGAGGCTTTACAAGTTATAAGTTTAGATTTAAGCATTACCGAAGACGAGATGCCTAACGCTAGAACATCAAGAAGCTTTGTTGTTACAGGTACAGTTGGGGCAAAGTTTACTATTATAGCTCTTCAAACTGAAACTCAAAAGTATTATAATTTTAACAGCGCAGAGTTTGTTGACGGCCACACTTCAAGCTGCAATCTTATAGTAGAGATGAGCCAAAAAAAATATAGAAACAGTATAGTTTTTCCAGAAGGTTCTGGTGATTTTGTTATAAAACTCATGCCTTTTCAAGATATTACAACTAACTTTAGTGTTATAACTAAATCTATAACAAAACTAGGTACTAATGCTACAATAACATTTACGCCTGCAACTAACAACGCCGTTAATTATGCAACGTTTCCAACCTCAACTTCTACCGGAGACGTTAATGCTAATAGTAATGTTGCTTTTAATTGGGATGTTAACAACTGGAATGGAGTGGCTGATGCTGGTAGTTTTGGTTTGATTGTGACTAACGAAAACACTGCTGGACTACCTGTTATACCTCAAAATTACTGGTACTTTACAACTACGGAAAATGTAGCTGATAATCCAGCTGGAGACGGTGAGGATAGTACTACCGTAACCGTTGCTGATGTTACTGATTTAGGGGTTGGCACAGAGTTGTATTACTACAAAGGAACGACAGTACCAACAAACAAAGCTGGTAGCGCTGTTGGGACAACAACTATATCCGCTATTGATACTGAAACAAAAACAATAACTTTTTCTCGAGCAGTTGCTTTTGAAGATGGCGAAACAATGACATTTAGAGCTTATGGTAAAAAAGCAATAAATTTTGCTATTGGTGTAGACCTACAGTTTACCTCTACAGTACTATCAACCACACTGTTAACGCAAACTGTTAGAGCTGATTCAGACGGAGATTTAACACCATCAACAACAATAACACTAAATGACACATTAGGTATATCTGGTGGTAGTACTATAAAATACAGAGGTTTTAATGTTGACAACACGTCTAACAACCGCGTGGTGTCTGTAGCTACACCAGATCCAAACGGTGTGGCTAGTGATGGTGCTATAACGGTAGAACTAGCGCAAACTTTAAAAGCTGGAACGGTTTTATCTTTTAACCAAGTTTATAAAACGGTTAATTTAAAAGGAAACGTTGCTGTAAACAAATATCCAAAAACAAATAGAACGATAAACTTTGATATAGACAAAATAATAACAGTAGGAACTCAATCTTAATATATGCCAAATATAGTAATACAAATAGACACATTCCAAGTTGAAGCATCGCAAACAGCAAATGGTAGCATTGTTTACACACCTATTAATTCATCTGTGCAAGTTGGTGATATAGTGCATTACGCTATTGATCCTGGTTTTGGTGTTTTAAGTGACACGACAGAAGTAGGTGAGATTACTGGTTTTACTAGCGCTGGCTTTATAAACGTAACTGCAGACGCCGCGGTGTTACCAATTCCTAGTAATCCTTTTATTTTATTTTCAAAACCAATAAAAATAAACGAGTCAAGCATTAAGGGTTATTACGCAGATGTTACTTTAGAAAACAATTCTAATAAAAGAATAGAATTATTTGCTTTTAGCTCAGAAGTAGTTCCCAGTAGTAAATAAAGCGCAATAAGTGTGACTATAGAATTACACTTAAATTAAATTAAATGAATGATAACGTAAACTTTAGATCTTTTAAAAAGGGGGATTATGAAATGTGTTGTGAGTGGTGGAAATGGTGGTGGAAACGTACTGGTTTAAATCCAGTTCAAAGAGCTTTATTACCGGATGACGATAAGTGTTTTATTATAGAGAAAAATGGAGTACCAATAGCCGCTTATTTTTTACTAGTATTTGAGTTTCGCGTAGTAGCCTTTACAACATATTTGGTGACAAACCCGAAGTATAGGGAAAAAGACAGAAGAGAATTAATAAAACAATTAGTGTTAAACGTAGAAAATGAAGCAGAAAAATTAGGGGTGATGCAGCTTTTTACCATTTGTATGAATGATCACATGACAAATATACACAACAGTTTAGATTGGATGCTAATACCAGTTCAGAATGAAGGTTTTAAATATCTAACAAACAACTTTATAAAACAAAAATAATATGGGAGATTTTTTTGGAAAGAAGTCAAAAAGGAGCCAAAATGCGGTAATGAATGAGATGAATCAAATGATTCAAGATCAAGTTAAAACATTTGGGGAGGAGCGAGTTGTAGCTCAAGATAGAGCTAATCAAACTAGACAGCAGTTTGAGGATTTTCAATTTACTAATCCTTTTGCTGACGCAAGAAATACTTACGCTGGCGCCCAAAACGCTTACGCTGGTTTACAAAACCAATTTGCTGGATTAGAGAATAAGTATGAAGGTATGGAAAACCGTTTTGAAGATATGACGGTTGACATGCGTGCTGCTGATTTTCAAACTCAGCAAGGGCAACAACAAAGAGCAAACATACTACAAGGGTTAAGAGGTGCTGCTGGAAGTTCTGGTGTTGCTGGTTTGGCACAATCACTAGCTAATCAAGGCGCTATGCAATCTCAACAAATAGCAGCTGGTATATCCCAACAAGAAAGACAAAACCAAATGATGGCTGCTCAAGAAGGTTCTAGAATAGATCAACTACAAAGAGGTGCTGGAATGCAGTTACAACAACTACAAGCGACAGGAGCTCAACAACTACAAGGTCAACAAGCAGCTGGAGCTATGGCAGTTCAACAAATGCAGATGGCCGGAGCCGATAAACAACAACAAATGATAATGCAAGGTGCTGCTGATGTTCAAGCAGCAGAAGCAGGGCAACAAGCAACATTGTTAGGTATGGATTACTCGGCTTTAGCTGGTGCAAACCAAGCTTACCAAGGTTCTTTAGCAAATCAAATGAACGCAATGGGTATGAAGGCCAATATGTATGGATCACGATCACAAAACAATATGTTTAGTACACTCATGAACGCTGGAGCCGAAGCAACTGCTGCTTATTTTGGGGCTAAATCCGACAGAAGATTAAAGAAAAATATAAATAAAATTGGTAAATCACCTAGTGGATTAAACATATATAGTTTTGAATATAAAAATCCAATACATGGAGAAGGATTATTTCAAGGAGTAATGTCTGATGAAATACCACAAGAAGCGGTTATTAATAACGGAGAATATGATATGGTTAACTACAGTATGTTAGACGTAGAATTTAAACAAATATAAATATGGCAAGTAAATTAAATCCAGGAGCAGATGCAACATTAGTAAATGTAGCTTATAGAGCCGCAATGGCTAACACGCCTGCGGATTATAGCAAGACGCTTGAAAGTATGGCTGATAGCTACGAGAAAACAATGGAAGCTTCTAGTACAATGTGGACTAACATTGCTAAAGTTGGGGCTGCTGTTGGTGGTGAGATGATGAAAAACGCACAAGAGCTTACAGATGCGGTTGCTAAGGGTGCTACTTTAAACCCAGAAGATACTAGACTTTTTTACGATGAAATATATGGGGTTAAAGATGAGTTGAAAGCGTTAGGCCCACTAAGTATGTTTGGTGATAGAGAGACTAGG
>TARA_R110001599_G_scaffold145453_2_pt1 | contig 15897 bp, 12 predicted proteins | sample TARA_R110001599 | Tara Oceans TARA_R110001599 (sample SAMEA4398360) | marine metagenome | biome: Polar Biome; feature: [MES] marine water layer (ENVO:01000295) within the mesopelagic zone...; material: water (ENVO:00002006), including particulate matter (ENVO:01000060) such... | reverse complement strand
GTCACCGGCGGTGTTGTTTCGTCTCTCGGTAAAGGCATCGCTTCAGCTTCGCTGGGCGCTATTCTAGAGGCCCGTGGCCTCAAAGTGACCATGTTGAAACTGGATCCCTATATTAATGTGGATCCGGGTACCATGAGTCCATTTCAGCACGGCGAGGTATTTGTTACCGAAGACGGCGCTGAAACTGACCTCGATCTAGGTCATTACGAACGGTTTGTACGCGCCAAAATGGCCAAAGGTAATAATTTTACCGCTGGGCGCGTTTATGAGACAGTTTTGCGCAAAGAGCGTCGGGGTGACTACCTCGGCGGTACGGTCCAGGTTATTCCCCATATTACTGATGAAATTAAGCGCCGGGTATTAGCTGGCGCTGGTGATGCTGATATCGCGATTGTCGAAATTGGTGGCACGGTTGGTGACATTGAAGGTCTGCCGTTCTTTGAAGCGGCGCGGCAGTTAAAGGTTGAATTGGGTGCCAAGCGGTCAATGCTTATGCACCTTACTTTAGTACCGTATATCGCGACTGCTGGCGAAACCAAGACTAAGCCGACTCAGCACTCGGTGAAAGAGCTGCGCTCTATCGGCTTACAGCCCGATATTCTGCTTTGTCGCTCAGATCATGAGATTGACCAAAGCAGTCGCCATAAAATCGCTTTGTTTACCAATGTTGAATCCCGTGCGGTTATTCCATTGCGCGATGTTGATTCCATTTACCGGATTCCCTCACTATTGGCGGCCGAAGGCCTAGACGAGCTCGTTGTTGAACGCTTTGGTTTGGATTGCCCTCCAGCGGACCTCACAGAGTGGGATACCGTTATTGAGGGCGACTTGCATCAAGACCAGACCGTGACAATCGCCATGGTTGGTAAGTACATGGAGCTTCTTGATGCCTATAAGTCGCTCAATGAAGCGCTGAAACATGCAGGCATTCACAGTCGCACCAAGGTTGCTGTGCGCTATATAGATTCAGAAACGATCGAGAAAGATGGCTTAGGTGTACTCGATGGCGTTGACGGTATTCTGGTTCCAGGTGGCTTCGGTAACCGTGGGGTGGAAGGTAAAATTCTCACCGTACAGTACGCCAGAGAAAACAAAATCCCTTACCTTGGCATCTGCCTAGGTATGCAGGTTGCCGTTATTGAGTTTGCCCGCAATGTGCTGGGTATTAGCGGCGCCAATAGCACCGAATTCGATGAGAAATGCAGCGATCCCGTAATTGGTCTAATCACTGAGTGGGTAACGGCAGAAGGCGGCGTTGAACAGCGCAATGAAGATACCGACCTCGGCGGCAGCATGCGTTTAGGCGCGCAACAGTGCCACCTTGTTGAAGGTTCTGCAGTAAATGCTGTTTACGGTAGCGAGCTGATTACTGAACGTCACCGTCATCGCTATGAAGTAAATAATAAATACGTGGAGAACATGCAGGCGCATGGCCTGAAAGTTGGTGGCTGGTCAGCCGACAAGAGCTTAGTAGAGGTGGTAGAGATACCTGATCACCCTTGGTTTATCGCTTGTCAATTCCACCCCGAATTTACTTCTACACCGCGCGACGGTCATCCTTTGTTTAGTGGTTTTGTTAACGCGGCGTATGCCCACAGTAAAGCTTAGTAGCTACTGCGCTGCGGCAGTGTGACTTAGACAGACTTAGGATATAGGGAAACGTAGATGAAAGATAAAGTAGTGAACGTCGCTGGCATTGATGTCGCGAACGATAAGCCGTTTGTGCTATTCGGCGGCATGAATGTTCTCGAATCCCGCGATATGGCCATGGCAGTTGCTGAAAAATACGTGACTGTCTGTGCTGAACTGGGCATTCCCTACGTTTTTAAAGCGTCGTTCGATAAGGCCAATCGATCCTCTGTTCACTCCTACCGCGGTCCGGGTATGGAAGAAGGGCTGCGGATTTTCCAGGAAATTAAGCAGACATTTAATATTCCTGTAATTACTGATGTTCATGAAATTCATCAGGCGGGTCCAGTGGCAGAAGTCTGTGATGTTATTCAGTTGCCGGCATTTTTGGCCAGACAAACAGACTTGGTCGCGGCAATGGCGGCAACCGATGCGGTTATTAATATTAAAAAACCGCAGTTTTTAAGCCCTGGGCAAATGAAAAACATTGTCGAAAAATTTGCGGAATGCGGTAACGATAAAATTATATTGTGCGAGCGTGGCAGTAATTTTGGCTACGACAATCTTGTCGTAGATATGCTTGGGTTTAAAATTATGCGGGATGTCAGTGGCGGTGCGCCGCTGATTTTTGATGTCACCCATGCGCTGCAATGTCGTGATCCGATGGGCGCGGCATCTGGCGGACGTCGCAATCAAGTTGCTGAGCTCGGGCGCTCAGGCATGGCACTTGGGATTGCTGGACTATTCCTTGAAGCACACCCTAACCCCGATCAAGCTAAATGCGATGGCCCGAGTGCCTTGCCATTATCGGCGCTCAAGGGCTTTTTAGAACACATGAAGGCAGTGGATGACGTTGTGAAGTCCCTGCCTGTACTCGATATTCAATAGATCTATTCACTATAGCAACACTGACATGGAGAAGACTCAGATGACAGAGATTGTCGACATTAAGGCGTATGAAATCCTAGATTCTCGCGGTAACCCTACCGTTGAAGCGGATGTAGTACTGGCATCAGGCGCAGTCGGCAGCGCTTGTGCGCCCTCTGGCGCATCGACCGGATCTCGTGAAGCCCTCGAATTACGTGATGGCGACGCAAACCGTTATTTAGGTAAGGGCGTATTGAAAGCTGTTGCGAATATTAATACCACGATTCGCGATTTACTATTAGGTATGGACGCTGAAGACCAACGCGCGATAGACAATGCGATGATCGCCGCTGACGGCACTGAAACTAAATCCAAGCTGGGCGCTAATGCTATTTTGGCAGTATCGCTGGCTGCGGCCAAAGCAGTGGCAATTGAGAAGGGCATTCCCTTATATCAGCGAATTGCGCAAATTAATGGCACTGAAGGTCAGTACTCTATGCCGGTACCAATGATGAATATTATCAATGGTGGCGAGCACGCTGACAATAATGTCGATATTCAAGAATTCATGATTCAGCCCGTTGGTGCGCCGACTTTTGCTGAAGCCCTGCGTCAGGGTGCAGAGATTTTCCACTCTCTGAAAAAAGTGCTAGTCGCTCGTGGTTTAAGCACTTCAGTTGGTGACGAGGGCGGTTTTGCTCCGAATCTACCGTCGAATGAAGCGGCTCTAGAGGCGATCGCTGAAGCTGTTGCCAATGCCGGTTACGAACTGGGTAAAGATATTACCTTGGCGCTGGATTGCGCGTCTTCTGAGTTTTACAAAAACGGCAAGTATGTATTGAGCGGCGAAGGTAAAGAGTTCGATGCCGAAGGCTTCGCGAGCTACTTAGATGAGCTGAGTCAGAAATACCCGATTATCTCTATTGAAGATGGCATGGACGAAAGTGATTGGGATGGTTGGGCGACATTAACACGTAAAGTTGGCGATCGTGTTCAGTTGGTTGGTGACGATTTATTTGTAACCAACACTAAAATATTGAAGCGTGGTATCGACAATAAGATTGCTAACTCTATTCTGATTAAATTCAATCAGATTGGGTCGCTGAGCGAAACTTTAGACGCGATTAAAATGGCTAAAGACGCGGGTTATACTGCCGTTATTTCACATCGTTCAGGTGAAACTGAAGATACCACTATTGCCGATTTGGCGGTGGCGACTTCTGCCGGTCAGATTAAAACCGGTTCACTATGTCGTTCCGACCGTGTCGCGAAATACAATCGTTTGTTGCGGATAGAAGCTGAATTGGGCGCGGTTTACCGTGGTCGCGACGAATTTCGTGCTTGATCTACGCGGGGCCGCGTAAGTTGCCCTTCGATTTGACGCCGTGGACATATGGATTGGTATGGGTATAAGTGAGAAGGCAGCACCATGACGCGCCGGCGATTGCTTTTATTACTGCTGGTCATCTTGGTTGGTCTGCAATTTAGATTGTGGACCGGCACGGGAAGCTGGGAGCAAATTACCAGCCTACGGCGTGATATCGTCCAGCAGAAAAAGGTTAACGAGAATTTGAACCTGCGCAATGAGCGACTTTACGGTGAAGTGCGCAGTTTGAAGAATGACCTCGACAGCATAGAAGAACGCGCCCGCAATGATATGGGCCTTATTAAAAGCAATGAGACGTTTTATCTCATTGTTGAAGAATAGCTGGAATATAATAATAACTTGATACTCACAAGACAGCGGCACTATGGTTGAGCAAAAGGCAGCTGCTTCGCGGCTTTGGGCAGTTGTGCCTGCAGCGGGACAGGGCAGTCGTTTCGGCGCTGAACTTCCCAAACAATATATGTCTCTGGCCGGAAAAACCGTTATTGAACACAGTATTGCTGCGTTGTTGCGCTGCGACGAACTTAGCGGTGTGGTTGTTGCATTACACGTCGATGACAAAATTTTTAGCGGCCTTCCCTGTGCAAATAATGCCAAAGTAATGCAAATTGTCGGCGGCGCCGAGCGTTCGGAGTCTGTTGAATTGGCTCTTGCCGGTTTGTCTGCAGCTGCTGATCAGGATTGGGTACTCGTGCACGATGCCGCTCGACCCTGCCTAAGCGATCAAGATATTCAAGCATTACTTCTGCGTGCTAGAAAGCATCCTGTGGGTGGGCTTCTGGCCGCGCGGGTGGTCGATACCGTGAAGCGCGCTAGCAGCCAAGGCGAGGCGGTGGCTACTGTAGACCGCGACGACCTTTGGCGGGCATTAACGCCGCAATTATTTCGCTATGGCGCGCTGCGGGATGCCTTAATTCACTGTCGGGAGCGCGGCTTGCCAGTAACCGATGAGGCGTCAGCGATGGAGTATATTGGCGGGCGACCGCTATTAGTCGAAGGCAGTCATCGTAACATTAAGATTACTTACCCTGATGACCTGACGATGGCAGCGGTTTTTTTGGCGGGAGGCGTAAATGTCTAAAATTCGTATTGGCCACGGTTACGATGTTCACTGCCTTGGTGAGGGTGAGGGGATACACCTTTGTGGTGTTTGGATACCTTGCTCGTACTGTTTAATAGCGCATTCTGATGGCGATGTTGCGCTACATGCGCTATGCGATGCCTTGTTAGGTGCGCTGGCACTGGGCGATATTGGTAAGCATTTTCCCGATACAGACCCTCGCTATAAAGGGGCTGACAGTGGCAAATTACTTGCGCATTGCTATCAGTTGATTCGCGTTGCGGGCTATCAACTGGCGAATGCAGACATCACAATCGCCGCGCAGACTCCTCGGCTCGCCGATTATATTCTTTTGATGCGGGAATCGATCGCGAAGCTCATCGCTGTTGATGTAAGCCAGATTAGTGTGAAAGCGACTACCACGGAAAAACTCGGTTTTGTCGGCCGTAATGAGGGTATCGCTGTGGACGCGGTGGTATTGCTGGAACATAACGATGTTAACTGATTGGCCGCGCGCCTCGGGCGCCCCGCGAGTTAGTGGGGTGTTAAAAGCGCAGCCTGCAGATTTTGTCGTGGAAGAGGTTTTTCCTGTCGAATTTAGTGACGACGGGGAATTTGATTGGCTGTGGATTGAAAAATGCGGCGATAACACTGAGTACGTGGCTCGACAATTGGCTCGCTTGGCGGGCGTGCAGCCGAAGGCGGTAAGCTACTCCGGCCAAAAAGATCGTCATGCCATTACCCGGCAGTGGTTTTGCGTGCACTTGCCGGGCAAGCACTTTCCTGAATGGGTCATTCCTGAATCGGAGTCTTGGAAAATATTGCGCAAGGGCCGGCATCGCCAAAAATTGCGCTTGGGTAGCCACCGCTACAATCATTTTACTATTCGCCTGCAGTCTCTCGACGGCGATGTGGATGATTTAAATAGCCGCTTGGCGCATATCCGTCAGGGTGTGCCGAACTACTTTGGCGAGCAGCGTTTCGGTCGTGATGGTGGCAATGTCCCCGCCTGCCGCCAATGGTTTGCCAGCGAGATAAAACCTGGCCGCTTTGAGCGCAGCATGTATTTATCCGCGGCGCGATCTTTTCTGTTTAATGAGGTGCTGGGGCACCGTGTGCTCGACGGAAGTTGGAATGCTGGGCTAGACGGCGATATCTATACACTGCGTGACAGTGGGAGCGTTTTTAGCGCTGAGCGCAATGAAGAAACGCTCAACCGTTTATCCAGTGGCGACATTCAGCCGACTGGGCCCTTGTATGGTAAAGCGGGACGCATAGTTGTGAGTGGCGCTGCGGCGTCTGCAGAGCAAGCAGTGTATCTGGAGTTTCCTGAATTATGTGAGGGCTTGCTTAAGCACGGCTTAAGTATGGAGCGGCGGGCGTTGCGTTTGATTCCTCAGGATTTTCAGTGGCAGTTTACGGGTAATAAGTCGCTGGAGCTAAGCTTTTCCTTGCCTAGGGGCTGTTTCGCCACAGCGCTTGTGCGAGAATTAATCAGCTACCCACTGGCGAGTTAGGGCGGCGTGAGAGCCGTTGTTTATTAGCGTTAATAGAGAAAACTGGGTGACAATCTTAAATTTACAAGGCATTGGGATGACTTCCCAGCGGACGAGAGATCGCTTAATTGAGCGCTTAACTGAGCGTGGAATTAGCGATAATTCGGTTCTAAACGCCATTCGTGGCACACCACGGCATATTTTTCTCGATGAGGCCCTGTCGCATCGAGCTTATGAAGACAGTTCCTTGCCGATCGGTTTTCAGCAAACCTTGTCGCAGCCTTATATTGTTGCCCGGATGACAGAATTGCTATTAGCAAATGGCCCGCGGGAACGCGTATTGGAAGTGGGTACTGGCTCGGGCTACCAGACTGCGATTTTGGCGCAGCTGGTCGAGCGCGTATTTAGCGTAGAGCGTATTAGACCATTGCAAGAAAAGGCGCGGCAGCGCTTGCGGCAATTAGGCTTGAATAATGTTCAGCTGCGCCATGCCGACGGCGGCATGGGTTGGAAAGATCGTGGTCCTTATGATGGTATTTTATCGACGGCAGCACCTGCCCAAGTGCCAGATGAGCTATTAGAGCAATTGGCGGTCGGTGGTCGCTTGGTCATTCCCATTGGTCCCCAAGGTAAGCAGCAAGCTCTCTATGTGTTTGACAAAACAGAAGAGGGGATCCAAGAGCAGATTATCGAACCGGTGTTGTTTGTGCCGCTACTTTCTGGTTTGTTGGCATAATCCTCCGAACGTCGTTATCGTAAATACTACTAAGGAAGCTAAATGAAGGGATTTTACCCGGCCGTATTTATTCGCGGAATGGCCATGGGGGCCGCAGATGTTGTTCCTGGTGTGTCTGGTGGTACAGTTGCATTTATAACGGGTATTTACGACGAATTGATAGAGAGTCTTAAATCCTGCAATATTCAAGCGCTACAACTTTTATTTAAATCTGGTCCGACTGCCTTTTGGCAGCATATTAACGGCGGTTTTTTGATGAGCCTTATGCTGGGTATCATTACCAGCGTATTGTCCTTGGCGCGAACGATCTCCTATGCATTACATCACCACCCAGTGCCGCTAGCAGCGCTATTTTTTGGCTTGATACTCGCTTCGGCGCTTTTGGTTTACCGCCAGATTCCGCATGGCGGACGCCAAATGGTATGGCTATTGTGTGGCCTTGCCTTTGCTGTGTTAGTTGGTGAGATTCGCCCAGCAGAGATTGCCAGTACGCCGCTAAATTTATTTTTGTCAGGCGCCTTGGCAATTTGTGCAATGATTCTGCCCGGCATATCTGGTAGCTTTATATTGTTGCTATTGGGGATGTATCAACCGGTTATAGACGCCATTAAAAACTTGGATGCAATTTCCTTATTGAGTTTTGTAGCCGGTTGCGGGGTAGGTTTAATGCTATTCGTGCGATTATTGTCTTGGCTGATGCATCGCTTTCCTGCGCAATTATTAGCGAGTCTGAGCGGTATTTTAATTGGCTCCTTGAGTATTATTTGGCCATGGAAGTTAAATTCTGAAGGAGCATTGCTGACGGAGTCATTGGCGCCGGGCTGGCAAAATGTGTCTCCCTGGGACTACGGGCTACAAGCCGACGCGCAAATGGCAATTTCAGCTGTGTTAGCTGTCGCCGGAGTGCTTTTGGTGCTTTTGATAGAACGAATTGCCAAAAAAGCATGAGGTTTTTAAGACTATTTTTTTCTAATGCCGAAAATTGAAAGGTCAAATAGTACTCAAAAGACGAGTTGGTAACGCAAAGCACCGGCATTACTCGTGACATTTTTTCAAAAAATTATTATCAATTTTAACGAAAGGATTTCAAAACGTGGATTATCGGTCAGTAACGCGATGACTAAATTTTGGCAAATTATCGGCTTTTATAGCTTAATTTGTGTCTTGGTTTCCTGCTCGACCAATGGCAGTTTTGCCCCTTCGTCTGATCGTTATAATCCCTCAGAAAGAACCCCTCCGTATTATATCGTTAGTGCCGGCGACACCTTGTTTTCTATCGCATGGCGTTATGGCTTCGGGCTTGAAGGGTTAGCACATGCTAACAGTATAGCGGCGCCGTACACTATTTACCCTGGTCAGGCGATTTTGCTGAAGGAGAGTGATCAGCCCCATGCGGCGAAGGTTGCGGCGGCGAAGCCTCGTGCAGTGGCACCGACAAGAAAGAATGCTGATCTTGCCCCGAAAGCGACACCAGTCGCCGCTAAGCCAACAATAAAGCCCGCAGTACAAATTGCAAATGAGAGTTGGCGGTGGCCGGTTAACGGTCCAGTCGTTCGACCATTTGTGGCAAGTGGGCAGGCGCATAAAGGTATTGATATAAAAGGTAAAATGGGTGAGCCTGTGTATGCATCAAAAAGCGGTGAGGTAGTGTACGCAGGTAGTGGTTTAGTCGGTTATGGCAATCTACTGATACTGAAACATTCAGACCGTTTTTTAAGCGCCTACGGGCATAATCGACGTATTAAGGTAAAGGAGGGTGAAAAGGTAAAAGCGGGTCAGGCCATCGCGGAGTTGGGAGACAGCGGTACTGATTCAGTTAAATTGCATTTTGAAGTTCGTGTAAACGGAAAACCGGTTGATCCTTTAAGGCTGTTACCACGGCGCTGAAGTTATAGGAACCCAGGCAACACCTTAAGTATCACTTAGTCGAGCAATAACAAACGCAAATAAGGATTCGACGATGCGGGTATATAAAGAAGAAGCACAGCGTGCAAATGTACGCGATGTGTTCAGTAACACCGATGCACAGGATAGTAATGATTCGCAAGAAGACGAACGTTCTGCTAGCGAGAAACCCACCCTAAAGGCAAGTAAACTAGGCCGCGCTCGGCGCAAGTCTAGTGATTTAGACGCTACCCAGCTTTACCTTAGTGAAATCGGCTTTTCCCCATTATTAAGTGCGGAAGAGGAAGTGTATTTTTCACGCCTAGCCCGCAAGGGTGATGACGCTGGTCGCAAGCGCATGATAGAAAGTAATCTGCGTCTAGTTGTAAAAATATCCCGCCGCTATCTAAACCGTGGCTTAAGTCTGTTGGACTTGGTCGAAGAAGGTAATCTCGGCTTAATTCGAGCTGTAGAGAAGTTTGATCCCGAGCGTGGCTTTCGTTTTTCTACTTATGCTACATGGTGGATACGTCAAACAATTGAACGGGCGATCATGAATCAGACCCGCACAATTCGCCTGCCAATCCATGTGGTTAAGGAATTAAACAGTTACTTGCGTGCTGAACGCGAGCTTACACAGAAATTAGATCATATGCCCTCGCCGGAAGAAATGGCGGTGGCGCTAGATAGGCCAGTTTCAGAAGCAAAACGTTTGTGTGGATTGAAAGACCGGGTCAGCTCTGTTGACGTTCCGGTTGCCCAAGACTCAGATCAGGTTTTACTTGATACCCTTGCCGACACGCACGCGCTGAACCCAAGTGACATTCTTCAGGGTGAGGACTTATCTAACAGCATAGATCTGTGGCTAGGCGATTTAACGCTCAAGCAGCGTGAGGTTGTGGTTAGGCGTTTCGGTTTGCGTGGTCATGAACCGGCAACGCTTGAAGAGGTCGGGCGTGAAATCGGCCTAACCCGGGAGCGAGTTCGCCAGATCCAAGTAGAAGCGCTGAAGAGCATGCGAATTCTGTTTGAAGAAAATGGCCTTAGTGCGGCGTCGCTATTCTCCGGTGACTTTAACTAGCCAAAGAGATGTAATTGAAAGCCAATAAAAAGCCCGCAATAGCGGGCTTTTTATTGGCTAACGCTAATTAGCTTAGCGTTCTAAATACTGAAGCTTATTGGGCTTGTTAACCCATTCTTCGGCATCTGCTGGCGCAGGTTTCATCTCGGTGATATTCGGCCATACTTCGGCCAATTCCGCATTTAATTCCAAGAATACTTGCTGGTCTTCGGGCAGCTCATCCTCAGAAAAAATCGCATTAACTGGACATTCTGGTTCACACAGCGCGCAGTCAATACATTCGTCTGGATGGATAACGAGGAAGTTCGGCCCTTCGTAAAAACAATCCACCGGACATACTTCAACACAATCAGTGTGTTTGCACTTAATGCAATCTTCGCCTACAACAAAAGTCATTTTTGGTCAGCCCCTTTTAAATCCTGACTGTGGGTTGGGTAACTCGCAGAGCGCGGTATTGTAACATCAGTAAAAATTATGGGTATAGCTTTAGTCTTAACAATAATTTAGCTGTGTATTATCGCTTTTACGCATTAGAGCATGGTTTAGCCCTTTATTTTAGCAAAGCTTTGAGTTGATAAAGTAACTCATGCGCTTGGCGTGGGCTGAGATCATCGGGCGTAATATCCGCAAGCTCAATGACTGCTGGGTGTTCTGCTGCAGGCGGAGCGGCAAATAAGTCAGTTTGCGGCCCGGCGGTACTGAGCTGGCTATGACGAATGGCCTGGGATTCCAGCTCCTGCAGTTTGATTTTAGCCGCACTAACAACGTTTGCTGGTATTCCCGCTAATTTAGCAACCTGTAAGCCATAACTGCGGTTGGCGGGGCCTTCCTCTACACGGTGCAAAAACACAATATGGTCATTGTGCTCGGTGACGCCTAGGTGGACATTGGCGGCTTTGGGGTAGCTCTCAGGAAGTACCGTTAGTTCAAAGTAGTGAGTGGCAAACAGGGTGAAGCCATGAACCCGGTCGGCGAGATCAATGGCGCAGGCCCAAGCTAAAGAAAGGCCGTCAAAGGTACTGGTGCCGCGGCCAATCTCATCCATCAATATTAAACTTTTGGCGGTGGCATTATGCAAAATGTTGGCGGTTTCCGTCATTTCCACCATAAAGGTGGAGCGACCACCGGCGAGGTCGTCCGAAGAACCTATACGGGTAAATATTTGGTCAACTAAGCTTAGTCTTACCGCCTTCGCGGGGACAAAACTACCAATATGCGCTAGCAGCACTATCAGCGCGGTTTGGCGCATATAGGTCGATTTACCGCCCATATTCGGGCCGGTGATAATCAGGGTGCGACGGTTATCTGCGAGCTTCAGATCGTTGGCAATGAAGGGCTCGTCGAGCACGCTTTCAACAACTGGGTGCCTACCTTGTTCAATATCCAGTAGCGGCGTATCGCTGAACTCGGGTTGGCATAGATCCAATTGTATGGCGCGCTCGGCCAAATTGGCGATAACGTCGAGTTCACAGAGCCCTTGGGCGCAGTTTTGCAAGGCGGCGAGTTCGACGTTTAAGGCGTCTAACAAACCTTCGTACAGGTATTTCTCTCGGGCCAAGGCGCGGCTTTTGCTGCTCAGGGCTTTGTCTTCAAAGGTCTTTAGTTCTGGGGTAATAAAACGCTCGGCGTTTTTTAAGGTTTGGCGACGAATATACTCTACCGGAGCCTGGTGGGCCTGCAGTTTACTGATCTCAATATAGTAACCATGCACCCGGTTATAGCCTACTTTGAGGGTGCTAAGGCCGGTTTTCTCGCGCTCGCGACGTTCCATCGCAAGAAGGAATTCACCTGCATCCGTACTCAGGCTGCGTAATTCATCAAGCTCACTGTCGAAGCCCTCGGCGATGACGCCGCCATCTCTAAGTACCATGGGCGGGTTTTCGGCTACGGCTCTTGCCAGCAAGTCATCGAGTGTTGGGAATTCGCTAATTTGGGTGGCTAATTCTTGAAGATAAGGGATATCCAAGGGCTTGAGCTGGCTTTGCAACTCTGGCAGCGTCGCCAGTGACCGCTGTAGACGCGATAAATCGCGCGGACGGGCAGAACGGAGGCCAACACGGGATAGGATTCGCTCTAAGTCGCCGATCTGTTTGAGCGTGCTGCGCAGGGTTTCAAATTGATAGTTATCAATTAGGCCGACGACACCACTTTGGCGCGCGCTTAAAATGCTCTGATTACGCAGCGGTCTGTGCAGCCAGCGACGCAGTAAGCGTGAGCCCATGGCGGTTTGGCAACGATCAAAGGCCGATGCCAAGGTGTTTTCAATGCCGCCGCTCAAGTTTAGGTCTAACTCAAGGTTGCGGCGAGTCGCGGCGTCCATTGCGACGGCGTCATCGCGGTTCTCGTGTTTGAGTTGGCGGATATGAGGCAGGGCAGTGCGCTGCGTGTCTTTTACATAGTGGAGTAGGCACCCGGCGGCGGCGACGCCATGATGAAGTTCTTCACAGCCAAATCCAGCTAAATCCTGCACCCCAAAATGTAGGCAGAGTCCCCGCGTGGCTGCGTCAAAATCGAACTCCCATGGCGCAAGTTTGCGAAGGCCGGCAAATTTCGGCATGTCTTCAAGATCGAGGTCGTCCGCAATCAATAACTCGGCAGGGCGCAATCGCTGTAATTCGCCAATAAACGCCGCCTGACCTTTAACTTCCAATACTTGGAAGCGCCCGCTGCTCATATCTAAGACTGCAATGCCAAACAAACCTGAATGACCACAGGCGGCGACGAGCAGGGCATCCCTACGCTCGTCTAATAGGGCTTCATCACTGATCGTTCCCGGTGTGACTATGCGAGCTACGGCGCGTTCTACAGGGCCTTTACTAGTCGCAGGGTCGCCTATTTGCTCACAAATCGCCACTGACTCGCCGGCTTTGACCAGCTTTGCCAAATAACCTTCGACTGCGTGGTAAGGCACCCCACACATGGGAATTGGATTGCCGCCAGTCTTACCTCTAGCGGTAAGGGTAATATCCAACAGCTGAGAGGCCTTCTTTGCATCGTCAAAAAACAATTCATAAAAGTCGCCCATGCGGTAAAACACCACTTCGTTGGGGTGATCGGCTTTTATCTTTAAATACTGCTGCATCATTGGCGTATGTTCCGCCTTTTGGGCAGTGTCTTTGTCGGTGCTTTTCGCCATTACCTTATAAAATCCTTTCGATTTGCGATGTTGTTTTTGGGATGCAGAGAATGAATGCTTTTAACCTGTAAGATAGCTTTGTGGTGCGTTGCTCACTTGCACGGTGTTTACGACACCGCAGGGTTAAAATGACCGGCGCAGAATAACAAACCGCTAGAAGATCCGCTATTAATGCTAACTATTCCGAATAAAGCCGCTAGAAAAAGGTCGCGGCGTCAGGATTATAAGCGTTCAGCTGAGCGGAGTGCAGTGGTGACGCGGCAATGCTTCTTTATCCGCCCTAATGCTACGGGAGGCTTTTCGCGGGCGGAATGGGGCATCGAAAACGATTGCTTTCTATGTGTGGAATACTGCAAAGCCTTTAAATTTTTATGTTAAGGCTTTTTCCCTTTTGATTGCCGCAGAAAATGATGCAGTCGCAGTAGCTGGGGATCTGCTGGCACCGCTTTCAGAGCTTCATTGACAAGATCTAATGCTGGCTGCCATTGCTGTTGTTGCGCGTAAAGACTTGCAAGACCTTGAATGAAGTCGACATTGTTTGGCGCCAGCGCAATTGCTTTCAAGTAGGCTGTTTCTGCCATCTTGTGTTTGCTCTGTTGGTGGCGGAGTACAGCAAGGTTATACCATGCGCGCGGATTTTCACCCTTGATGGCGGCAGTTTCGAGTGCCATTTCGGCTTCGTCGAAACGACCTCGTTCGGCGAGTAATAGGCCGAGGGCATAATAGGGTGGGGCAGCGTTTGGTTCCTGCTCGATTACCTTCTGATATAAGGCCTCTGCCGCGTCGTACTGCCCCTGCTGGTAACGGATTTGCGCTAGATTCATACGCGTGGTGTTTTCGCGATCGTTGATTGTCAGTGCGCGGGTAAATTGCTGCGCAGCTACCGCTGTTTGGCCCATTTTCGTCGCATCAAGTCCGCGTTGTCGGGGAGCATAGGCAAAGTCACTGTCGTTAGTGAGTGAGTCTTGGTACTCCTTTAAAGCGTCTCGGTAAGTTTGCTGGTCTTTTGGGCTGAGCGCATCAAAATGCAGCGGATTGGCTTGAATCTCAACCAAGCTGCGCGCTGCGGCAATGCGTACGGCCCTTACTGGATCATCTAGCAAGTGTAGCAACGGGGTGGCTTTATCTTGTAGTGGTAGCACGTAAAAACTCCGGGCGACGGTGGCGCGCACTAGTGGCGATACATCAGCTAGTGCAGTTTTCAATGCGGCATAGATGCCCTGGTCACTTTCGACTAAGGGGATCAGCAGTTCTGCCGCAGTCGCTCTGGCGATTGCAACCTGGGAACGGTCGAGCAATAAGTCGATCAGCGGGTTGCGTGCGGCCAGCGCGTCCTTGGTGGCCAGTGCAAGCGTTTCAGAAAAGTGCTTTGGCCGGGTATTGCCAAACCAATCTTCGACAGCGGTCGCCGCCCATTGCGCAGACTGATCGCTGTGGCAATCGCTGCAGGCATTAGGGGTGCCGAACTGCACGCTGAGGTCGGGTCGCGGCACCCGAAGGCTGTGGTCGCGTCGGAAGTCATTGGTCATATAGACGCGGCCCGGCATATGACAATCCACACATTGATCCCCCGTGCCGGTTCGGCTTTCGTCGGAGGCGAAGCTCTCACCTGCTGGGGTGTGGTGGTGATGGTCGGCGCTGTCATATTTGTCGGGGAGATGACAACTGGTACAGAGATCGTTGCCGATCTTTTTGAGTTGCGCGCTGTGGGGATCATGGCAGCTTGTGCAGCTTACGCCCATTTGGTACATCTTGCTCTGGGTATAAGACCCATAGACAAAGACTTCGTCGTGAATTTGACCGTCGGCATGGTATAGGCCAGCGCGCAGGGTTTCTGGCACATAGTGGTCGAGCAGTGTGTCGGAACCGTGCACAAAGTCTGGGGTGAGTTGTTGGCGACGGGCGTGACAGCGGCCGCATTTTTCGACAAGGTGTTGGGGAAGTTCGCCGCTGATCATGTCCAGTAGGGTGGGGTCTAATGGCTCGTTGCGTGTCATTTGCGAAACATGGGCGCTGCCGGGACCGTGGCAGGCTTCGCAGGCAACATCGATCGCTTTCCAGCTACTTTGGTAGCTGTCTGTCATTTCGTCGTAATTTTTAACATAGCCGGTACTGTGGCAATCAGCGCACATACTGTTCCAATTCATGCCGCCAGAGGTCCAATGAATCCACTCACCAGCTTCAGGTTTTAATTTGAGTTGCAGGTGAAACCATTGGCCTTCTAGGGTATCCCAAGCGAGGGGCAGAGCTTGTAGGCGGCCTTGGCCAACATCGACTAAGTATTGTTGAAGTGGTTCGGTTCCAAAGGTGTACAACACTTGGAATTCTGCTGCATTGCCGTCGCTACCCTCAGTACTTACCCAAAATTGATCGTCGCGCTTGAAAAAATGGTTTTCAAAATCCATTGCGTTCAAGTAGCGGTTATTAAAGTCGCCTTTAACCGTTGCATCGCTCGCATGTTGCATGGATTGGTCATGGTGTGAGTTTTGCCAAAGCGTTGCTTCAGTGCTGTGACAGCCCACACAAGATTGACTGCCGAGATAATTTTGTATGGGTGGAGCCTCAGCCCTAGAACCTCGCTCTTCGCTAGATAACACATTAAGATCAAGTGGCAACGGCAT
>TARA_R110001599_G_scaffold6742_4_pt1 | contig 15908 bp, 7 predicted proteins | sample TARA_R110001599 | Tara Oceans TARA_R110001599 (sample SAMEA4398360) | marine metagenome | biome: Polar Biome; feature: [MES] marine water layer (ENVO:01000295) within the mesopelagic zone...; material: water (ENVO:00002006), including particulate matter (ENVO:01000060) such as...... | reverse complement strand
GGTTGTAAGAATATCTCACCGATCATTTGATTTCTATCAATTACATCAGCTGTATTATTCGATTCATCCATTATTACTTTGAATGCATATATACCTTGTCTTTGTTGTACACTTTCAAAATATGGATTAGCTATATTTAAGAATCTATTTCTTGTAGCTGTAGTATTGTTTTCGAATACTAAGTATTTAGTTGCAGATGCAATAAATTTCTTAGCTGCGATTAATAATCTTCTTACATTGATTCTATCAAGTGCTGAAGGTCTAGCCTGTAAAGTCTTTTGACCCCATACAGATATACCTTCCTTGAACGTTGCAATTGGATTTACTCTACCTTCATATAAATCATCTCTCTCAGCATGTGTTAATCTTGATTCCACTTCAAGGGCTGTAGTTAACATACCTCTATTGAAACCTGCTGGAGCGAACCATTCAAATGCTACATTATCATTATGAGATATAACACCACCTGCTACTACTGATGGCGGAACCCATACTGGCTTGTTAATATCACTATCCATGATCTTAACCCAAGGCCAATAAGTTGCTGTATAATTTGAATCGAATGATTTTACTACGTTTGTTATAGTAGACATTCCTAATCCTTCCATAGATGATTGCTTACCTATTGAATCCATTATATAGAAGGTATCCGCTCTATCCTCAGCTACATTTTTAGCGTATGTAGTTACAGGCGCGTGATCTTTCATATTAGGACCAGGAGTAAGAATCATGTTAATATCTATTTCATCTGGATTAGATATTGCATTTAATGCTCTTTTATAAGCAAGTGCTCCATCTTTTTCCATTGTTGATAAGTCATATCCTAGCATATTAGTTGCTGATATATCAGAACCTCTTGCTATGTATCTAGCTGGATTCAATCCATCAAATCCTCCTTGGAAAGGTACCATAAATTTCTTTGTTTGAAGGTTTATAGTTGTTCCTGTTGGAGTAATTGCTGCACCTGCTCCTGAATCTAATGAAGCAGAAGGATGTTGGAAACAATTAGCTAAATTAAATGCTTTATTATTTCCTACTGTAGGAGCATTACCACCAGCTGGTGAAGAATCAGGTAAAGGCATACAATAATTTAGGTTATCTGAATCTGAGAAATCAAATCCATAAAACACTTTCTTATTATATACGTTATCCATTACTTGAGATCCTTTCTTAGCTAGGTTTTTACCTACCATATCATTATATGTTCCTAAGTGTCCTTCACCGTTTCCAATGAATGATGCACTAGGTAAACTACCGTGTGTTCCATTTAATGGTTCTAATAAAGCTGCAAATCCAAATGGGACTAATTCTGCTGAAGTACCTTTATCTTTTACATCTTCTGGTAATTCAACCCAAATGAATTGAGATAGGTTAGGATAATCACCATACATTGTTACTTTACCATCTGCATCTATTTCTTGGTATCTATCACCAATCACTCTACCGATAAAGTTTGGATTATCCGGATCTAATGTTAAATTGTTCCATTGTTCTACTATTTCAGGTCTTCTATCAGAATCACCTGATTTCTTCCATGGAGATTGAACTGCATGAACTGAACCATCAAGATCTACTCTTCTTAGTTGTACTGAGAAGGTTCCGTATTCTGATCCTGCAACCGTACCTGCACCTTTAACATTAAGTATACCAGCTTTAATTTGGTAACTCATTGCAGGTCCATGTGCTCTTGTATGGAATTTGAATAGGTTAGTTGTTTTTCCACCAACTTTTTGTGAAGTAATCCATGGTGTTCTTGCTTCATATCCATCTTTTACACTATACCCGTAAGAAATATCATTTTGAATTGATTTTACTTGAACCTGTGCTGATGAATCAGCTGCGTAAGATGAAGAAGCATAATTCTTAAACCACATGTAAGTATATACTGGTTTATATCTATCTTTTGGAGACATACCAAATACTTTAGTTAAGTGATTTGAACTATTAGGATTAACCGATGCAGAATAAGCAGTTGCTGTAGTAAGAATATTACCATTATCTGCATGTCCTGTATCAAAGTTAGTATTGTTTGTATATGTAGCTCCTAAAGATCCACCTCCTGATCCTGAGAAGTATAATACGAATGAATCTGCATCAGATCCACCTTGTTGTGTTGTTTGTATAGATGCTGTTAATGATTGTGCATCTGCAGACCATTCAGGAGCTCCAACTGTTCCTCTTCCTGATACGGATTGAGAATAAGCAGCATCTGCTGATCTACCTGTTAAGGTATTTTCAATAGTAAGCGATCCACTACCTGCTCCTAATGTAGCTGAAAATATTTGTTCACTATTTTGTGTTACCGAATTAATTGCATCTTTAGTTATACGTGCAAATGTTCCTGACATATAAGATCCAGAAGCAAAATATGTTTTAGTACTATGTGTTCCTGCAACTATAGTATTACGTCCACTTGATTGTGATACATAAGCACTATTACCTGCTCCACCATAAGATGCTGAAGTAAGGAATAAGTGTATATTAGATGCTGAAGCTTCGTGAGAACCTGTTGTAGCATGAATATATTTACCTAAGTCCCAATCTGCTCCTACATGGAATCCATAATTAGAAGCTGCATCATCTGCATCTAAATTAGGTTGATCACAGTTAATCATTTTAACTAATGATTGTGCCTGATTAAATGCATTAGTTCCTGCTTGGAATGAACCTACTCTAGATCCTGGTGAATCTGCTGCAGGATCATCTGATCCTAATACTGTATATGTTAAATCAGTTCCACCTGTTACTCCTCCTGGAATAAAGATTACTGCTTTATGAGTTGCTGTAGTAGTAGTTGTAAGAACTATACCTCTACCTACTGCCATTGCATCACCAAGTACGTCATTACCAATAGATGAAGATAAGAATGCTGTTCCATGTGCTCTATCAGAAGGACTGGTTACATCACCATTTCCAACTAATGGATCATTAGGTCTTTTCATTGAAGTTGCTACTAATTCATCTGTTCCATGAGTATATCCATGTCTAAATGTTTTTTGATATAAAGATGATGTTACCACACCACTATCTAATATAACATTAAGATCAACTGCATGCACGTGATCAAAATATGTAGCTACTGTTCTAATAGCTCCGCCATACTCTACTCTTACAGGTTGAGCTGCTTGTAATGAAGCTGAGAACCAGAAGAAGTGTGATTCACTTTCCTGATCTTCTCCTCCTGTATATCCTGTTGTAGATATATCAGAGTCTTGTGAGTTATATGAAGAATTAAGTACAAAGTAACTTCCACTAAATGATCCAGAGAAGTTAGAACCACCAATAGGGAAATTTTTACCAGCTTCAGTATCTTTAATAAATTGTGTAATTTGATTGGCCTTATCCGTAGATCCAGTCATAATAAATTTAGTAATTTCTTCCGTACCATCACCCAATTTAGGTGTAAAGTATGCATCACTATCTACATGAGTTGGATGATATACAGCTACAACGTTATTACCGCCGGCTAATGTAGTATCACTTGATCCACTCATTACTAATTCTACTAAATATGGTGAATACCCACTTAGACCTACAACTCTTACAATTGTTACTGTTCCCGCGCTTTTCAAGTATTCCTCTACTGCATATGGGACATAGCTATCTTGCGTCTTAGGCCCAAATACTTGTTCAAATTCACTGAATGATTCTATTACAGTTGGTTCGAATGCTGGACCTTTAATTGTTGGTCCTATGATTGCGGCTCCTATTGACGAAATACCTGCTGGTAAAAATGATAAATCACGTTCGTTGGTAAATACGCCTGGGCTAACTATTTTTTCTGCCATTTCTTAACTCCTCTTTATTCTATTGTTTTATCTTATTCTGGAAAGGCTGCGCCTGTTGGTAAAATGTTAAAGTCTAATATGATGAACTCAGCCGCTTTAGCAGGTTGTAAGAATAATTCACCTATCATTTGATTTCTATCAATCACATCTGGTGTATTATTAGATTCATCCATTATTACCTTAAACGCATACAAGCCCTGTCTTTGCTGAATTGATTCCAAATAAGGATTAACTATATTTAGGAATCTATTTCTAGTTGCTGTTGTGTTATTTTCAAATACTAAATACTTAGTTGCTGAAGCAATAAATTTCTTGACAGCAATTAATAATCTTCTTACATTAACTCTATCTAACGCAGATGGTTTAGCTTGAAGTGTTTTTTGACCCCATATACAAACACCTTGTCCAGGGAATGTAGCTATAGGATTTACTCTACCTTCATATAAATCATCTCTTTCATCATGTGTCAATCTACTCTTAACTTCTATTACTTCAGTTAGAGTTCCTCTATTTAATCCAGCTGGAGCAAACCATTCAAATGCTACTTTGTCATTGTATGCTATTGCACCTGGAACCACAACTGATGGTGGAACCCATATTGGTTTATTGATATCCGTATCAAGGATTTTTACCCATGGATAATACGTTGCTGTATAGTTAGAATCAAATGCTTTTATTGTATCTGTTACAGTTGTAATGTTGTCAGCATAAGATGCAGCATCCATTACATAGAAAGCGTCTCCTCTATCTTCACAAGTGTTTTTTGCATGTGTAGTAATACCTGAGTGTAATCTGTGATCTGCACCAGGAGTTGCCATCATATTGATATCATATTCATCCGGATTAGATACTGCGTTAACAGCTCTTTTATATGCTAGTGTTCCGTCTTTCTGTGCTGTTGAACAATCAAAGCCAAATAAATTAGCTGCTGATATATCTCCTGCTAATCCAACGAATCTTGAAGGATTATATCCATCAAAACCACCTTGGAAAGGAACTGCAAATTTCTTAGTTGCTAAATTAATTGTTGATCCACCTGGTGTAATATTTTCACCTCTAGGTGTTGTGCTTGAATCTAATGAAGCAGAAGGGTGTTGCCAACAATCACTTAAATTAAATGCTTTATTATTTCCAGATGTTGTTGATGCATTTGGTAAATTTGTTAAATAATTTAAGTTATCAACATTTGTAAAATCAAATCCGTAGAATACTGCTTTATTATAAACACCATCCATAATTTGTTTTTTATTTCTTTCCTCATTTCCATTTTCAGATTCACCATATACACCTATTGTAGATGCTGATGGAACGCCTTTGAATGTAGAAGGAACTGGTTCTATTAGAGCTGCATATCCGAAAGGAACTAATTCAGCAGAGATACCTTGATCTTTTACTTCATCAGGAATTTCTAACCAAATATAATTTGATTTATTAGCATAGTCACCATATACAGTAACCTTACCATCAGCATCAATAGATTGATATCTATCGCCAACTGCTCTACCTAAGAAATTTGGATTATTAGGATCTAATGTTAAATTATTAAATTGTTCTACTACCTCAGGTGCTCTGTCTGAATCATTTGATTTTTTATAAGGTGTTCTGTTAGCTAATACTGAACCATCAACCTTAACTCTTCTCAATTGTAATGAGAAAGAACCATATTCAGATCCTGCAACTGTTCCAGCTGCTCTTACATTTAATATACAAGCTTTGATTTCATGATTTACTGATGTTCCATGAGCTCTAGTATGTATCTTAAATAAATTTACTGTTTTACCACCTACCTTTTGTGATACGATAAATGGTGTTCTTGCTTCATATCCATTCTTAGTAGAATAGACTTGATTATATTTTATTTCAGTGGATGTATTACCTGCTGCCATATTACCATTAAATGATCCGCCACCAACAATTACTGAAGGAACGGTTTTTTGTCCTACTGTTGTATGTGCCGCATAAGATGCAGAGGCTGCATTCTTAAACCAATATTTCAAATATACTGGTTTATATCTGTCTTTTGGTGTTGTTCCAAATACTTTGTCAATTAGGAATTCACTTGAAGGATTTAATGATGCTGAGTAAGCAGTGTCACCTGTTTTTGTTGTGTTTACGTGATTTGATGAACCTGCTCCAGCTACCTTAACTGCATGTCCTGTTGTAAAGTTTGTTGTAGAGCTATAAGGTATTGCATTACCAGCACTATCTTGCTCTGTTGGATGACTAGAAGCACTTAAAAATAATAGGAATCCACTTGCATCACCAAAATCTTTTCTTCTAACTACATTATCTTCTGCACCATCACCATTTACACCTGCTTTAGTATTGGATGCTGATATAGCATACCACTTAGCAGTTGGATCTACTTGACCAGGAGCTAATACAGCTACTGTTCTTCCTCCTGCATCTGGAGATGCATCTAGATTGTAACTACCAGAAACAGCTATATCAATAGCTTGTTCTAAATATCCTGATAATCCTAAAATTCTTACTATTGTTACTCGACCTGCACTCTTAAGATACATTTCAACCGTATAAGGAACATATGATTCCTTGGTTTTTGGACCAAAAACTGCTTCAAATTCCTTAAATGATTCAATAATGGTTGGTTCAAATGCTGGCCCTTTCACTGTAGGTCCTATAATTGCAGCACCGATTTCTCCGATTGATGCTGGTAAAAAAGATAAGTCTCTTTCGTTGGTAAATACACCAGGACTAACTATTTTTTCTGCCATGTTTTAGCTCCTCTTAATTTTTGGCCGGAGTGAATGTACCTGTTTGTGGGTCCAATGTTCCAGCTCCGTATTTTTGATTCAATTCCTTAACTAGTTCACGTTCATCTGTTTCTAGTTGTATAATATCGTTGCGGAGGTTTTCTTCAGCTTGATCTATACCATCAAGTTGTCTTGAAACCTGGAACTTTTGCAGACTTAGTTGTCCAAATAGGGCTGTTTTTTGTTGGTAGCCTGTTTGGATATCCTTAATTTTTTTTAATTCATCGTCTGTAAATTTTACTTCTGTGCTCATAACTTTCTCCATTGTTTTTATACATTATTTGTCTTAAATAAATATATAAAATCACCCTCAAACACTCATTAAATATACTTTTTTCTCTATTAACTGATTATCGTAGTAAAGTACCCTGAGTATTGTCCATCATCAGTTACTGTCACAATCATAGCAGTATTAGCTGGTACAGTTGCTGCTGTATCTTGTGATAAAGGTGTTATGGTTCCACCATCAGGAGGAAATACCTTTAATGCTGATGCGGCTGCATTTTGTAACGTAATAGTATGGCCAAGAGTAAGAGTACTTGTTGATGGTAATACCGCTGCTTTAGTTCCATCCGCTCCAGTTATGAATGCATACCCAGTTGCAGGTACAGCTATCCCATTTCCAACTGCATTACCAACTGCAGTTAATGGATTAAATTTAGTAGCAATAAAATGTTTAGCTTTAGCTGTTCCACCTATTTGTAAGGTACTTGTTATACTACCAGTAATATTTCCTGATGCTGATACTTCAGTAACTGTTAATCCACCATAATTAGCTGGAACCGATCCACTACCAATTACTAATGTATTAACGGATCCACTTGTCATTGAGAATGAACTACCACTTAAAACACCATTTATGGTAGTATCAGATGCTATCGATGTTGCTCCTTCAATTGCAACTGCTGCAGCAAATGACCAATCATTTGTGATTGTTCCAACTCCTGCATAGAATCTACCACTAGCACTTATATCACCCGAAGCTGAAACATGAACTACTGATATCGCACCATCTTTAGTAGGTAGAGATCCACTTCCTATTCTTAATCTCTGACCAAAGATATATCTACTTGAACTAATACTATTAGCAGCATAAATTTTACCAGATGCTGTTACGTGTGTGAATGTAGCATTAGCATCACCACTATTTCCAAATATTATTCCTTTACTATCAAAGGCACTTGGCGTTGCTAATTTTCTTTCGCCCATGTAATAGTTAGTACCTTTAATAGTTCCACTTGAACTAATCTGTCCTCCTGCATATATTGTACCCGCTATAGCTGCATTATCATCTCCTGGTAATGAGCCACTACCAATCTTTAGACTAAGTCCTGCTATTAGTGCACTTGAACTAATATTACCTACGGAATATATCGAACCACCTAATAGTTCACCACTGGAAGATATTGTGCTAGCACTTACATATCCCTGTGCCCATATATTTCCTGATGATGTATAATGACCTCTTGTTATTGCTACAGACGAACCATATATTTCTAATGCAGAAGCTGATATCCAACCTGACATTGAAATGTTACCGGCTGATGCAGAAATGAATTCCATTCCTACTCCCGATCCTGCATGATCTTTAACAGATGGATCGCCATGACCGATAAATAAAGCGTTACTTGCACTAATATCACCTTTTACTTGCAAGGTTTTAGTAGGATGCATTCTAGTATGATGTCCTAAACCAAGATATTGAATATCACCTGAACCTGTAGCCCATATCATGTTACCAATATTCATTTGATGACTTGCAGATGGGCTTGCCATTGATATTCTATGGCCAATACCTATATTACCAAATGGAATACGATGTGGATCATTTCTCATACCCTTACCTACCATATTACCACCAGCATGTGTTCCTATAAATATACTACCTGAAAGTGATGTTTCTAATGTTTGAACAGCTGTATATGCATGTGATCCTGTTTGACCACCTGCAAGAGCTCCTATTATTACATTTTGCGAACCGGATCTATTAAGATGTGATGCAGCGTCTCCTACTATTACATTATGTTTTGGATTTGATTGAGAACCTGAAGCTTTTATCAATCTACCTAATTGATGAGCTGCATTAGCACCTACAATTACATTATTAGAACCTGATTGCATAGCTCCTGCTGCAAGATATCCCAAAATAGTATTATTTAGAGCTTCGCCAGCTTGTAACGTTGATCCAGCTAGTGAACCAATTACTGTATTTCCTGATCCTGATAATGTCATGCCTGCTTTATATCCTAATGATGTAGCATATCTAGCTACACGGTCAGTTTGCCATGGTCCTACATGAACTGAACCTATACCAGCATAATTTTGATCTTTAGAAGGATTCCATTGATGTGTTCTTTTATGCACTGGATCCAACACCATCCATGAAGCTTCATTGTCATCCGCTTCATTGTTATATCCTATCTTATAATTAGAACCAGATATCATACTAGCAGAGAATACAGCTATACTTGAATTTATTCCAATGGATGATGATCCCACAAAGAATTTATCTACAAATAAATCTCCACTTGCACTTATCGAACCTTTAATAGTTAATGCCTTTGATGCCGATATTGTTCCTATTCCTACCCTTGCTCCTGGATAATAATCTGTATTTTGATCACCTGCTGCACCATATGTTCCTATGCTTGATTTACTTCCTGATATAGTTACAGCTGGTACTTGATTTATTAATTCATCACTATTTCCATTAGCGGTTGATCCTGTAAAGAAATAAAATGGTGCATTTTCATTATAAAATCTATTTGCATTATTAGTATCTTTTCTAAAAAATATTTTTTCAGCATGAGCACTATCATGAACCATAATGGATGCAGAATTATTAAATATTAAATTATGACTCATTGATACTACACCATTAAATGATGCTGCAAATTCTCCACCTGCTGGCTTAAATACATCTAATGCTATATTAGCTTCATCATTAATCTCTGGTGTAGTAGACCAATGTGCTTTCTGTCCAATAGTTAATACCTTTTCAACCATTGCATTTTCAAATGATCCGGAATTTTGTACGAATATAGAACCTGTAACATCTATATCTCCATGATTGTGTTGTCCTCCACTAATCATCAATGCAGACATTGAAACATTAGATACTATACCATACTTATCTGTTTCCTCATTATTGGAACCACTAATACGCATAGTTCCATAATGGAATGATTTACCATATACACTTAATGCACCACCTCTTGATTTAGGATTCGCACTTGCTCTTTCAGTCCAACCATGTCCTGTGAATCTTTTTGAATCTAATCTTGTTTGAACAAATACTCCTGAACCAGATACTTTAAGTGATCCAGATCTTTTATTATATTTTGCGGTTCCTGTAGAACCTGATATCATTAAGGAACCTGTAAAGTTTACAGTACCTGATACTTCTAATGTAGCATTTGGTGCAGAGATACCACCCATACCAATTCTATATCGTACTCTATGTCCACCATTAGTTAATGATGTATGATGAGCTGGTCCAAATACCATTGAATTACTTTGACTAACTACTGAATCCTTCCCAATTGCAGTTCCATTAGTTATCCTAGCGCCATGTCTGTCAAAGGCTGCAGCTTGGGCTTCTGATCCAATGCAAAGCATATATTCTGCAGCACTATCATTGCTATTCCCCTTACTGGATGTTCCAAACCCAGCTCTAAAGCCTATATATGTATTGTAACTTCCAGAGGTAATTACCCTACCAGCATTTCTACCGATTGCTATATTGTCTTGACCATTTCTATTATTTTGCAGAGTTGAATAACCCACACTAATATTATAATCACCCTCTTGAAGCTGTGACATATTATTGGTTCCTATAGCAGTATTCCCATCTGCATTTAATAATGCATTAGACATACATGCATAACCTACTGCGGTATTCAATCCTCCTACTGTTAATTCATCACCCGTTAATGATCCTAGAAATGTATTTCTGTTTCCAGTGGTTATTTTTTCACCTGCATTATGTCCAATCAATATATTTGCATATCCGGTTGTAAGCGCTTGACCAGCATCTTGACCAAAAATATAATTTGTCTTCGTTCCACTTCCTGATAAGAATAAAGTCTTTGAATGGTTAAAGTGTATTCCGTTTGTAGCATCTGCTTCATGATATGCAAGAATGTGCATTTCAGGACCATCTTTTTTTGTAAAACTAGATGCAGAAAATCTACCTCTAACTACATTAATCGATCCACTAATAGTTAATGCATGTTCAAATACTGATTTATTTGTTGAAGCAAAGCCATTGATGAATGATCCACTTGATGGATTCATTCTTATACCTACATGTGATTGAGATCCTGTTACAATAAGAGAATGGTTAGGTTTATGTAATGCTAATCCTTCTGTTCCATCAGATTGACTAACAAAATGACCAAATATTAATTTATCATCCTTCATTGCTATATATTTTGAATTATGCCCGTGCTTACCCGCTCCTGAATTAGTTTTTAATTCAATTGCTACCTGGTCATAAGATGATTCGAATCTAGCTAATGTGCTATCCGAGTGTGATACATGTAATCTTGCAGATGGTTCTGTTCCTCCTACTTGATTATCAAATACATTTATACCTAAACCTACATCACCTGTATTACTTATCTTAATTAATTCTTTTCTTGCGTATGAGTGTGGACTTGTATATGCTCTAATAGATAAAGATTCAGTATGAGTAGCTCTTCTTGGGGTAGTAGATACAGATCCGCTGCCAGACATTGTAGACATTTCCCAATGGGATAATCCGGATCTTAATACTAATGATGCAGATGCATCTGATCCAGAGGATTCTATTCTTGTTCTAGCATGTGCTGATGAACTTACAAATAAATTTGAATCACTAGGTAGTGCTGATGCTGATGGAGCATTAATTGCTACTCTATATTGTCCACCTTTACCAATACCTTCAGATGTACTTTGATCTGATACGCTTCCTGTTGCTGATCCTAGGAATATATTTGCATAAACCGAATTTATATTTAATACATCTTCGCCTCTATGCTTATCATGAATTCTTACTGCATCATTGGCTAAATTAAGATATGACCAATGAGCTATTCTACCTAACTTATATCCTTGTACTCCAACATCCCCATCACCATAATTATGGCCTGGATCTGCTATTGTTAAAAGGTGAGACATGAGAACAGGATTATCCTGTCCTGGTTCATTATACGTTCCTGCTTTATTACTACCAGTTGTACCAATACCTATACCATTAAGAAAGTAACTATCAGAACCTGATTGGAATATACTACCTGTTACGGTCATTGTATCATCAGACTCAGCTCCAAATTTTGAAGAACCACTTGTATATATAATTGATTGAGATACTACCTCTGAATGAAATTCCTGAGCCCATATTGTATCTAATACAATTAATGAACCAGTAATTACAGCATTACCATAAACATCTAATGCAGCATCCTGTCCACCAAATCTTGGTACATTATATTGACCTGTTCCAGTTCCTCTATTTACCACTGCAGGTTTTTGATCTTCAATTACTGGATTATCTAAATATATAAATTTAGCTTGACCAATATTTCTAAATGTACAAGAATGACTTACAGTAAGAGATCCTGTTATCCAAGTATGTCCTGTAAATTGATGCTTGTCATCACATATGCTATCGCCCAACCATGTAGATCCTGAATTAGATAATTCATGGGATATGCGGACATATGATGCTGTCAAATTAGTAACCTCTAGGTTGCCTAATGACATATTACTACTTGTAATTGAATTTGGTATGTTGAGGTCGTTTACTCTTGACCCTGTGCCATCATACATTTCAAAATCACCGCGCTCGTATTGTACGAGTCGGTTAAAACTATTTTTTATCTTATTACTTGATAAATCGCCTGGGTTTGCCATATTATTACTTTATCCTAATCTTTATTATATAAATATTAACCAAAGATCTTTTTCATCTCTTCTGCAGAAGCCGTTCTTGTTCCAAACCTCACATTAGTAGCTGATATTGTTTTCTTCATGTTAACTTCCTTTCCTATGTCTTTTGGTATGAGTCCTGCATTAACCGTAAGTCCTAATGTGCATCTTGTTACTCTTTCACCATCTGCGCCTGTTTCCGTTTGGAAATCATATGATTGTCCAACCGTATTAAATTTATATGTAGAACCCCAAGCTGCTCCTTGATGATAAGTAAACATTTCTACTAGACCATTGAGTTGTTCTATAAAATCCGTCCATATTAATAATTCGTAAGATATTACTACAAAATCCGGAACTGCTATTGAATAGTATTCATATCTTTTATTTCTACCGCCTTGTAATATAGAAAATCTATCATATTGATTTTGTGTATTATATTTTGGAGAATAATGATTTATAACATTGCCTTCACCCTGTAATACCTTATTCCTTGCCAATTCATTATTATTGGTCATTGAATTTCTTTTATAAGCTATGATAGGCAAATTTTGTTTTCCTCTACCATCCCTTAATGCATTTAATTTTTGCATTGAAGTCCATTTCTCTGGTGATGAATATACTACTGGCACTTTAACTTTTTTACCTTGTTCTAAAATATATGGATCAATTTGTTGTTCAATATATCTTTTTACATTAAAATCAACATCATATAATGTAAGACTAATATCCTTAACATTATCATCATCCCTTCTAATTTGAGATGATCTATTGGGTTTAGTAGGTTTAGGTTCAGGGGTTGTAAATCTTGGAGAATTAGGATTCACCGGAGTAGCACCAGGGGCTGATTCATTATCAGGCCTAGCTACAACCACTGGATTCATCGCTGCTGGATGAAATCTATGTAATGTCGGTGTTGGTCTTTTTCTTGCCATATCTTATATATTTTTTGGGTAATCGTATTTAGTTGTTTCTGAATTACCATATCTAGGATCCTCAATTTGTATTCTACTCATTCTTGTCATATGACAATTACATATAATACTATGTGAATTACCCCATTCAGATCCAGCTCTTGAATAATCTGGATCCTTACCTCCTATAATTTGATTCTCTACTAATGTATCTATTTCAAAATAAGCTTTGTCCCATTCAATTAAATCTCCAACCTCAGGAACAAAATCTTGTGCATGTGCTGGAAGATCTAAAAATTCATGTCTAAGAAATGAAAATGTCGCTCTTTGCTGTAAATCTATACCAAATGATTCCTCTGCATATTCCTGATCCTCTCTGGTAATTAAACTAGGAATCTTTACTCCAGCATAATAGGTTTTTTCAATACCTTCACCGTATACATTAGTATCCGATTCATCCATTATAAGTTTATAAAACAATATCTCGGTTCTAATAATTTTATTTATTAGTTCCTGATTAAATTGTCTAAATAGACTTATATCTCTCTGACCTGTGAATAGTGGCATATTTATCCTATATATATTTTAAGTGGCACCCTAGCAATCGATTGTTGTAAATTTTCCGTTTCTTCTCTTTGCTTTTCCAATTGTGATCTTCTACTTGTCGCTTCTAGGTTTTCTCTTAATTCTGTTACTAATCTTTCTTTTTCGGCTGTAGCTTCTTGTCTTAACGTTTCACCATCCAATGATACATCTGCATTTGGAATAGGAATTGAATTATATTTTCCCCTAACAATACCTAATAATTCCTTAGCTGATGCTAAAGTATATTTTCTAATCCATTGCCTACCAACTGAGTTAATATTACGATATGGTATATTATCATATGGTATATTACTATAATCGGATATTACTGCTGAACCTGATGGTGCCCAATCATTATCTCTTAATGGATTATCTTTTTCCCTTGTAACAATATATTCAAAAAATAATTTTTGAGATTGTTGTGGTATTGGAAATAATTTTAATTTATTATTTCTTAATTGAAATGAGTAAGCCGATTTTCTTATTTGGTCATTAAATTCAATAGCTTGTATTCTAAGAACATCAGCATATGTAGGCATTAATAAAAAACTTACACCTGGAGAATAATTACCCCAACCGAATCCATCTAACATACCTTGTGATCCAGCTCCCGATCCTACATATGGATCAAAGAATCTACTGATTGCTGGTGTAGCATCGTTAAATATTCTTCTAACCTCTATTTGATTACCGCTTTCACTAACATTACCCCAAAGCTTTTGTATATTATAATCCTGCTGACTTGATGATAACATTATAGAACCTGTCTTAAATTCTATATTACCACCTTCTTCACTTTCCGTTCCATATTTTTTAGATAATCGTATAGTAGAACCGAATGAAGGAGTTATATCCTTTCCAGTAAAATTACTAGCTGATGTAAATCCTTTTACATCTAACATATTATCACGTATATTAAATTGATTAACCTGAGCACCGTATTCAGCTACCGATTCCTCAAAGCAAGCATAAATATTAATATCCTGCAATTCAATGTCTACTAAAGGATATCCTAATTTTTGAGCTACGAAGATAGCAGTGTTGGGTCCATCAGTTTGAAAGCTTGCATCAGCATCATATAATGCTAATGGTGTATTTCCACTAATTGATGATCCACTGCCGGGCCAAATTGGTATGTCTACTCCTTTGTTTGCCATTTTCTATTTCCTCTTTAATAAAGTATTCGTCTATTATAAATATGAAGTTTTCTAGGAATGTGGGAAGTTATCGTAAACTTCTAGTAAATCTTTTAATATAGGATGTCTATAATTTTCATGTAGAGTTACAGTATGCATTCCCTTAACTGATTTTATATTTGATAGGAATGATATACCACTATCCTTATGTCTTTTTAGATCTACCTGATTTATATCTCCACAGAACATCATTCTACTTCCTACTCCAATTCTCTGTAATATCATTAAGGTTTGACTATTATCTAAATTTTGGCATTCATCTACTATTACCGTTGAATTAGTAAATGTTCTACCTCTCATATATGATACAGGAACTATTTCTATTTGTTCCATTGCTACCATAGCATCAATTCTTTCTCTGCGTAGTAGCTGATACATATTTCCATATATAGGTGCTACCCAAGGATCCATTTTATCTTTAATGTTTCCTGGAAGATGACCTATGTCCTCTTTTGAAATAGTAGGTCTTGTTATTATTATTTTAGTTGCCCACTTATCTAATAATGATTGTAAAGCAATTTGACAAGCTAAAAGTGTTTTTCCTGAACCTGCTTCACCTAATAATACCGATACATCATTTTCAAGTATTAGTGCCTTTGCTTTCTTTTGTTCTTCTGTAAGTGAAATTTTGAATCTATAACCTTTTTTAACATTCTTTGGACGATCTTTCTTCATTGACATATAATTCTCCTGAAACAATTAATTTATTATAAATAGTTGTTTTCACCTTGAAGTATAAAA
>TARA_R110001599_G_scaffold82293_14_pt1 | contig 15915 bp, 11 predicted proteins | sample TARA_R110001599 | Tara Oceans TARA_R110001599 (sample SAMEA4398360) | marine metagenome | biome: Polar Biome; feature: [MES] marine water layer (ENVO:01000295) within the mesopelagic zone...; material: water (ENVO:00002006), including particulate matter (ENVO:01000060) such... | reverse complement strand
TGCATCGGGGGGGACGTCGCAACCACTGATCCGTCAAGCTTTTGGATTATTTATATACAAGCGTCGTCATAAAGCGCCTGCGAATGGTATGAGCACACTCAGTCTAACTTCGTATCAGAGCTCTAACTCCGCTCAATTAAATCTATAAGGTGTATATAACGTGAATCAGATTTCAGGCTTGGATCAGTTTCCAAAATAAGTGCTAACACTTTCGTTAACTCATACGGCTCACAGCTGAGTACTCGAGGCACAACTCTACGTATCAAATCAAGTGTCAGCCCAGGAAACAAAACGGTAATCGGCTGCTCATCACCATGAACAAGGGTGAGGTGGTAGAGAGACATGTTATTTGCTTCTATCGGCACCAAAAATCTCTTCACTGCTTCATAAACAATTGGAAAGTTATCGCCAGAATCATTAAGCAAAAAAAACCACGCTCTCGCTGATGAGGATGTCTTATATTGCCGCTCCCTAGGCCAGTCTTCGTTAATTAAGGGAATAATGAGCTGGGCCCATCCCTGCTCATTTTTCTGTCCAACCTGGCCCAGCCAGGAAATAAATCGGCTCCGATTATCGTCAGTCATTGCTCGTAAAACCTGCCTCATCTCTCCACTTGAAAGACCGCTCGATTCATTCGGATGAAATACCCGCATGAAGCCTAGCCACTGAGCTGCTACTGTTAACAGATCGCGATCCCAAGAAAACCCCTCAATCAACGGGAAAATACCAAGCAATAGTGGCTTGATGATCTCTGTCAATTGTGAGCATGGCACTCGACCACTACTAAGAAATCCATTCCATGCTGGCTCTGATGCAGGATGGTCTAATGCCAACATCGGAATAATGCGTTCCTCAGCCCAAGCAGGATCAACAAACATCAGCCAATTAAGGTTGCGGGTCATTATCGACACGGCATGATCTGCCCCCTCGCCTGGCATCGTAAGTAGGCGTTCGATACGAGATTTAATGTGATCAGGGATTAGTGAGCCGGTTTTTTGTTCCTCTCCAGGTACTGCATGGAAAAGGGCCTGAGCGCACATGCCGACAGGGCCGTTGATCGCATGGCCGTATGTGCGACGAGAGCGTTGAATTACTTTTCCACCTCGGCTGACTTCGCCAATACTACTTTTCACGGAAATAAACCCGCTAATCTGGATGCTATCGACAAAGTGATCGTAAACCGCCCAAGCAAGATCATTATCAAAATCTAGAGCCAAGACTAAATTTTTATTGAGCCATCGCCCTAGGGTGTGACTTAGTCCAGCGACAACAGCTTGAGGTAATCGTGCTACTCGATTCAGAAATATGCGTCTTAGCCTAGGTGAGATTCCTTCAGGCAACTCATTGATCATAGAGGACCAAAAAACCTCTGGATAATCGCCAGACTTACCCGCAATCGTAAGCGCAGACAGTGCTTTCCTCGGATTAACTTTCACTAGGCCAGTGAATGGCCGCTTCTCACTCAAACTATCAAAGTCACGCTGAAGATCCTCTTTAGCCCTAAAAACAACTTCATTTGTAGGAGTACTCATGAGTACATCTGGCGTTTCGTCAGTAACTACGCAGCCTACCTGAGAGCCTCGCTCGATCACCACTAATGTCGCCCAACTATCGTTCCATTCAGGAATGCCTTTAATCATCTTAGCAAGTAGATCACTGCGACCTACCGCCAGCACACACCCTTGCAACTCAAGATACCGAGCGTATTTTGCTGCGAGCACATTTCTAAGCCTCGAAAACTCTTCATTAGACCAGTGAGAAGGCTGATTTGGGCCAGCCAGAACACGATCAATGAGTTGATTACGACTTTTACAAGTAAACTCACCCCATCGATCCACCAGCAGGAAAAGAAGCTCTCGAACCAAGTCACTATCCCAAAATATCATCTGATCTAAGGCTAAAATCTCTTTGACAACATCCTTTGCCTCAAACGTGATGACTTTGCTGAGCGCATACAGCCTTAGTTTACGAAAAAAGAACTGGTCACTCGCAGGCCAAGTCATCGCATGTGCATGTGCCAACTCTGGCCATCTAACTGCCATTCGATCAAAAAGTTGAACAAACCAAGTTATGACCTTCGCAGTATTAGATGTGTACTCTCTTCCTTCGACTTCACGGTTTGGATAGCAAGTCGGTGATTGGAAATAAGTGGTCTCGATATCGCCCATCAACTCTGAAGCTACTCTTAATTGCTCTTCTATAATGCCAAACAGCTGCGGTAGTAATTCCTCGGGTACATCTAAGTCTTCATTATGCCGATCAAGAAGTGCGACTTCGAAATGGCCCAAGTCGCTGAAAAGTATTTCTTCCCAGCACACCTGTGGAGGCTTTGATTGCTTCAAGCCATACGGGGGCTTGATCTCTAAGCGCGGCGACGCAACTCTTCTGAACTCTCTTAAAACACTTGCAGTCCAACCCTCCGCATTAATTCGACTCTTCAAATCAAACCAATCACCATTCCACTGACGGTTGCGAGGGTCGCGATGGTGCTCGAGAATCAGATTCCATATATGACTACCACGCTCGCCAAGAATCTTCGAATGCCTCACTTGCCGCTCGAACTGCTTTAAAAGTCGCGGATGCAGCCCATTTTGCCTAATGGCCCACCAAGCCAATACAGGGCTATCACAGGAGCGGCAGATCCAATTAGCAAGATGCTGAAGTCTTGCTGGCAGAGGCTCAGAGCCTTTAGCATGACGTCCTCCCAATCGATGGAGCGTATGTGGATTGTCATCCCCATCACGCCAGCATAGAAGGCTGTTGTTGCTTATACCCTGCCTGCGATCATCCTCAGTGATATCCCTCAAGTCATCATCAAGCCCATAATTATTTCTAGGGTCGAAATCCTCTGCATCATCGCCATAGCCTTGAGTCAGACTACCTGACCGAACATCCGCATCCATGACACAAACCCATCCAGGATGGGGCGCAGGAGAAGCCTCAGAGAACAGTCTTGCTCCCTGTACTGTTTGAAGAATATGAGCGACTTGGCCACGCTCATGAGCGAGCATATCTTTAGGATCATGCTGACACTTAGCAATAATGGATACTTGCCATCTGCGCGGATCATCGGCCCGATCTGCCCAAGCCTCCAAGCTCGCCCATAAGTCTGCATGCTCAGAATAGGCTATGGCCGTAACACCTCGATCACGCCACTTGGCTTCGATCTCTTCGGGAGGTCCACAATCAAAGGCGTAGAGCCTAGACAGACCATGCTGACCGTCATAATTCAAACCCTGAAGAAGGTATTTAATTGGAGGATCTTCTGCCTGATAGCCAACCAAAACGACGGTATATAGCTCTAGAAGCTGCCGGATGAAATTGGTAGCCCACCCCTCTGAAAGGTATGCACGCCCAAAGTCCGCACTACTTAGTACGTATGGGTGACTCTCAGAGTCTGTTTCCACCAGTCGCCCATGCAGATATGTAACCCCTTCTATGTTTATTCCAAAATTCAAATCTGGAAAAGCAGGTGGCACATGAGAAGTAAGGCTAACTCCATCCTGACCCAACTCGAATAATCGATCGAAGTTGGTCGTAACAATTTGCGGTACACCGCCTTGGCTTTTTGAAATCCGCTTGATCAGGCCATGCTCATGTCCAATATCTTGGGGTTCTTGTAAGGAACTCAGCCGCTCTGTCACCAGTGTATTAACTTCATCCTTGCCGTACTCAAGATGGAGGAGATTAAAGATTTGATCAAGAGCAGTATTTGCTGAGGTTGGTCTACTCAACCAAGGTCGGAACGCACTCATTATTTCTGAGTTAGCCGGCGGATCGAAAAACTCTATAACGTGCTGAGTGAGCCGAATAAAGTCTGGCATTCCAGATCGAATAGAAACTCCGGCACCACACAAAAACACTACGCGACCAGCATCACAGCGCTCTAGAAGAACATCCGGTATAGCGGGACCTTGGGGGTGAAATCGCATTAACTCAGCCTAGTAAAACTGCATGCCTTAGTTCTCATCATCTCAATAATCCAGACCTTATTCGTACTGCTAGTTAAAAACTGAACTGCATCCACTTTCATCGATAACACATGAACTTTGACAAAAGTTCCACCCCCTCACTAAAGCCCACCACCGACGCCTTTAAACTTCTCCACAAACGCCGCAACTTTCTGAAAAACACTTTGTTTCTTCGACAAATACTGCGGGTTCAGTGGGCTCATCTTCGGCAAAATGGCATTGAGCTCGGTGCCATTGTCGCTGGCGTATTCACGCTTAAGTGAGGTCGCGATATAACGCTTGGCCGCATCGGCGTTTAAGTTCTCGGCATCAATCAACGCCTGCACTTCTCGCTGCTGCTCTGAGCGCGCATAGCTGAAAAACGCCTCAATCACACTGCCCTTATCTTTAATCGCATCGAGATCGGCTTGGTTAATGAAGTCCACCACCAGGCTTTCTTTCGCGCGGTTGCCAAGGCTTGCGCGAATCATGCGGCGAACTTCTTCGATCAAATCGGTTTTGCTTTTCAGCGCTTTATTGCGCTCAAAGATCAGCTCCAAAATGTAATCGAGATTGATTTCTTGCGACTTCAGCAGGTCAATTTCAAAGACTACATCGTCCCAAACAATCGACGATTTGCCGGTGTCATCGCCTTCCTTCTCTCGGCGCTGCCAATCACGAATGTCGTTGTAAGTCGATTTGTAGTCCTGAATCTTGCGGTCGGCTGGCAGACGAATAGTCATTAAGCTGGCCAGATCGTCATCGCTTAGATGGTGCTCAATCTTGAACACAGCTAAAGCTTCAGAGTCACCCACATCGATGTGTTGAAGCGCTTTGAGGCTGGCGAACTCATCGAAGTTTTGTAGGATGTTTTCAACTCGCAAGTACTCGCCAAAGAGCTTGGCAAAGTCTTTCTTATCCTGTTCCTTCACGATCTCATCAGGGTCTGGGAAGCGTGTTTCAAGCTCAGACACCACATCCATAAAGCCTCGACGAGCCTCACCCGTGGTGATGTCTTTAAAGCCCTGCATGTACTCTTCGTAGCTCTTCTCCAGCACCACGTTTTTTGTGTTCTTGTCACCAAACAAGGTAATTGCATCGATGGTGGATTTTTCCAAATCACGGAAAGTCACGATATTGCCGAAGGTCTTAGTGGCATCAAATATACGGTTGGTGCGCGAGAAAGCTTGAATCAGGCCGTGATAACGCAGGTTTTTATCGACAAACAGCGTATTGAGACGTGGGGCATCGAAGCCGGTAAGGAACATGCCAACGACGATTAACAAATCGACATCGCCGTTCTTCACGCGTAGCGCTAGGTCGCGGTAGTAGTTTTGAAAGCCATTACTGTCGACACTGAAGCTGGTTTTAAAAAAGCCGTTGTAGTCGGCAATAGCCGCGCTCAAAAATTCTTTAGCGCTGCTATTCATGGCCGAGACATCAAAACCCTCGTCTTGAATATCGCCAATGGCGTCTTGCTCTTCATTGGCAGCGAACGAGAAAATCGTCGCCACACGTAACGGCTTTTCAGTACCCTCTTGTAGCTTGGCCAGCGACTCATAGTAGAGCTTGGCTGCATCCACACTGCTCACCGCAAACAGCGCATTAAAGCCCTGCGCACCTGGTTTTAGGCGATGCGTCTTTTGCCGAAAATGCTTGAGGATGTACTTTGATACTTCGCCAATGCGTTCAGGGTGCAGCAAGGCTTGGCGATTCTCCGCCGCTGACAACTTCTTCTCGTCTTGCTCAGTCTCAACTTCTTTGAACTGTGGACGCACATCGTTGTAGTCCACTTTAAACTTGAGCACTTTCTCATCGCGAATAGCGTCGGTAATCACATAGGAGTGCAGTTCGCGGCCAAAGACACTAGCCGTGGTTTCAGCACCAAGGGCGTTTTGCGGAAAAATGGGCGTACCCGTGAAGCCGAACTGGTAAAACTTCTTAAATTTCTTCTTAAGGTTTCTCTGGGCCTCACCGAACTGGCTGCGATGACACTCGTCAAAAATAAACACGACTTGGCGGCTGTAGATCGGTAGTTCACCCTCGCCCTTAATCAAGTTATTGAGCTTCTGAATGGTGGTGACGATGATCTTGTTATCGTCTTTAGCCAAGTTTTCCCTAAGGCCAGCGGTGCTGTCGGAGCCGTTCACGCTATCTGGGGAGAAACGTTGATACTCGCGCATAGTCTGATAATCGAGATCTTTGCGATCGACCACGAAAAATACTTTATCGATGAACTCAAGCTCAGTGGCCAAGCGTGCCGCTTTAAAGCTGGTCAGTGTCTTGCCTGAACCCGTGGTATGCCAGATATAGCCACCGCTTTCCGGTGTGCTCCAAGTCTTGCTGTTATAAGAGCTTTTGATCTTCCACAAAATTCGCTCAGTGGCTGCGATTTGGTAAGGGCGCATAACCAATAGCGTGTCGCCGATATCAAACACCGAGTAGCGCAGTAATACTTCCAGCAATGCATTCTTCTGAAAGAATGTCGCCGTGAAGTCTTTTAGATCTTTGATCAGCGTGTTGTCTGACCGCGCCCAATGCATGGTGAAGTCGAAGCTATTTTTCTCGCGCTTAGTGGTGTTGGCGAAATAGCGAGTGTCTGTGCCATTGGAGATCACAAACAGCTGCAGAAATTTATACAGCGAGTTATCGCTGTTAAAGCTCTCTTTGCTGTAGCGATGCACCTGATTAAAGGCTTCACGAATCGCCACACCGCGCCGTTTCAGCTCCACCTGCACCAGCGGCAGGCCATTGACCAAAATCGTCACATCGTAGCGGTTAGCTGAGCTACCGGTTTGCTCAAACTGCTTGATGACTTGCAGCTTATTGCGGGCCAGATTCTTTTTATCCACCAGATAAATGTTCTGGATGTGACCGTCATCGAAGACAAAGTCATGAATATAGTCGTCGTGAATCTTGCGCGTCTTATCGACGATGTTTTCGCTGGAGTGGTCAAGATAAGTTTCAACGAAGCGCTTCCACTCAGCATCGCTGAGCTGCACATTATTGAGTGCTTGCAGCTGAGTGCGCACATTGACCAACAAAGCAGCGGCATTGTTTAGGCTGGGCAGATATTCGTAACCCTGATTTCTAAGGTCTGCAATCAGCTCATTTTCTAAATCGGCTTCGCTTTGATACGCCTCATTGACCTGGTCACACTTGGTGTATTTATCCAGCACAATGAAGTGGTTGGTCTCGGCGATGGCTTTGTATTCCGTCATGCTCTTTATCCTTAAAGAATCGCTTTTATAATAATGAATAGCTCAGCGATTCGATCATTGAGCACTGCAAAACCTTGTCAGTTTTAATGCCCCTGCCCCACTAAATACTTCAACTACCCAGATCATCTCAAGCTGCAGCCTCTTTAGGCTTTGGGAAGCTCAGCAGTAGATCTCGATAGTACTCGTATTGCTTTTGGCGTAGCTCGATTTCGCGAGGTAGACCTTCAGTTATGGATTTTATTAATATGTCAAAATTGTCGAGAATATATGCAATTTTCTCTTGATTTTTCGCTGCTGGAAATGGGACTTTTAAACTCTTTAGAAGGCGACCTGTTATTAGTGGTTGACCACCGCCAACAGCGTATTGATTCAAATTCATATGTGTCAATTGATGAAATGCAAAACGAATATTCCACGTCTCAATGGGGCGAACCATAAGTGTGTTATCTGATACATCATAATTACCGGCTATTGCATTAACTAGACCGGCATTTGCACCGACTCGAGCAATAAGAAGAACATCACCCGAGTATGCAGCATCATTAGTAAAGCCAATCAGCCCTGTGGATCCATAGACTGGAATGGCTCCCTCCGGAGATCGAACCTTATTTCGACCAGAAGCAATGCTTGTTGTAATTTCATCCAATGATTTCCACTCTACCTCACCATCTTCAAAGCTCAATAGCTTGTCACGATAGTAGTTGTATTGCTTCTTGCGGGCGGTAAGCTCAGCGGTAAGCTCAGCGGTATGGGTGGTAAATGCGTCCAAGATGCGGACGATCTCGGCTTGAATTTTAAGCGAAGGAATTGGAATTTTCATTTCCAGCACATCATACATACTTGGGTGCTTTATTCCTGATCCTCTATAATAAGATCTTAATTCAGCTATATTATTTAGCAAAAAGTAATATAAATACTTGTTGCTCAAATATTCGGAATTACTCGATGTGGCGATTCGATTATCAGAAGTTAAAAAATCACCATTATAATATTGAACAATAGCATCGCCACCCCAAGGAATAGCAACTATCTCACCTGAGCTAATTTTATCAGATGCTAAAGCTTCCGTTGTATACTTATCTGACACATTTGTAGTAAGTAGCTTTACAGTGCCTCCAGGCACGACCAGCTCATTTATTTCCTTAGCAAGGAAATAATGATATCTATTGACTAACTCTTGTTTATGCCTTTCAACGGCGTTAAATTTCTTGTCCCAAATGGTAACCTCCCAGAGTGACCTCCAATCGACATTAACGCCATCTAACAGCTTCTCTAAAAAGTTGATGTCGCTCATGCGTCCAACTCCTCGCCTTCGATCTCAGCGACGATGGCATCGATCTCTGCGCGGAGCTTGTCGATCTTGGCAACTGTGGTTTTTAGTTCAGCATTGAGCTGGGCTATGTCGATATGCTCACGAGTGTCTTTGGCCTCAACATAGCTGCTCACAGACAAGTTGTAGTCGTTGGCGGCAATCTCCTCTAAAGGCACTGATCGAGCTAAATGATCAACATTTTCTTTGCTTCCAAAGACGCCCATGATTTGCTCTACATGAGCATCAGTGAGGATGTTGTTATTGGTCTCTTTCTTAAACAGGCCGCTGGCATCGATGAACTGCGTGGTGGTGTCAGTTTTATGCTTAGCGAGCACCAAAATTGTCACAGCAATGGTGGTGCCGAAAAACAAGTTTGGCGCGAGTGAAATAATCGTTTCCACGTAGTTGTTATCGATTAAGTATTTGCGAATCTTCTGCTCGGCACCACCGCGATAAAAAATGCCGGGGAAGCAGACAATAGCCGCACGACCTTTGGCCGACAGATAGTTCAGAGCATGCAACACAAAGGCAAAATCAGCTTTGGACTTAGGTGCCAGCACGCCCGCTGGAGCAAAGCGTTCATCGTTGATAAGCGTGGGATCGTCGCTACCAATCCATTTCACCGAATACGGCGGGTTTGAAACAATGGCATCGAACGGTTTGTCTGTCCCGAAATGCGGATCTAGCAAGGTGTTGCCCAGCTGCATATTGAACTTGTCGTAGTTGATGTTGTGCAGGAACATGTTCATGCGCGCCAAGTTATAAGTCGTGTGATTGATCTCCTGGCCGAAGAAGCCCTCTTCAATAATGTGCGCGTCGAAATGCTTTTTGGCTTGCAGCAACAGCGAACCCGAACCAGCAGCTGGGTCATAAATCTTGTTCACGCGCGTTTGCTTGTGCATGGCCAACTGCGCAATTAGCTTGGAGACGTGCTGTGGTGTGAAGTATTCGCCACCCGACTTGCCCGCGTTGGCGGCATAGTTGGAAATTAGAAACTCGTAAGCATCGCCAAAGAGGTCGATATGAGCACTATCGAAGCGACCAAAATCTAGCTGCGCTACGCCTTTAAGCACAGCTGCCAAGCGCAGATTTTTGTCTTTTACCGTGTTGCCTAGGCGGTTGCTGGTAGTGTCGAAATCCGCAAACAGGCCTTTGATAGCTTTCTCGGACGGGTAGCCATTAGCTGAGCTTTCAATGGCTTTAAAGATGTCTGCCAAGTCTGTATTGAGGCTTTCGTTATTGTTGGCGCGCTCGACAACATTGGCAAATAGCTGACTGGGATAGATGAAATAGCCTTTGGTCTTGATAGCATCGTCTTTAATCTCAGGAAAGATCATCCGGTCGGGATACGCCGCATAATTCACGCTGTCATCGCCAGCCTCAAAATGACTGGCGAAGTTTTCACTGATAAAGCGATAAAACAAAGCACCCAGCACATACTGCTTGAAGTCCCAGCCGTCTACGGCACCTCGAACATCATTAGCAATCTGCCAAATTTGGCGTTGTAGAGCGGCTCTTTGCTGCTGGCTGGTCATTGTTTCGGTATTCCTTTGATTTTTATGGTTGTTCGCTGGATATTTTAGTTACTGCACTGATTCATAGCATGATGACAGGCATCAGGCTCACTGAGTGATACTTGGGCGCACTCTATGCCTTTTCACCAACTCCCTTTGCCTGATGGGGGACCAATCAGAGATTCGATCCCATCTTCGGCGATTGTTTTTTGCGCCTCATCCAATGCGGCTTGATCGGTAGAAAATTGATCGTCCCAGACGGTTGAGTTGCCGTACTGATCTTCGACTTCAAGGATCCACTTGCCGGGATCCCCTTCATAAATTTCGACCCGGACAGACTTGCCGTTGGCCTCCAAGCTTTGCCGAAGTGGTGAGTATTTTGGTTCGGGATTCGTTTCCAAGGCTTTACTCCAGAGTTTGTAGACAATTCAACTGGGATTATAGGGCCGAGCTGCCCAAATTGCGGGTTGCACCACCGGAGCGACCGTTGCCTCCGAGATTCCTTTCTTTTGGCAGTAGCTAGATTTTAGCCACTCAAGCAGAGGCTTTGCGCCTTTGCTGGCGTTACATCCGACACAACAGCGGGCAATGTTTTCACGGGTAACAATCTTCGCGTCGTTGACGATGTGCTCCCACGAAGGCATCAATCGGCGTTCAGAGTTGGACTCGATAAATTCACAGCCGCAATAGACGCATGCCGTATCGCGCGCTAGGACTTCCCGCTCAAGCCATTCAGGGATATTCCATTTGTTCATACTCGAACGCCTGAGTAAGCCACTGTTTCAGTCATCTAACGCCTTGGCTTTGCTGCGTACCGGAGCGCTAGCCTAGGTGCGTCCGACAACAGCCAATTGTTATGTTTACAATAGAGCAGAAGAGTCAACTGCATACCCTGCTGCCCTTAACTCCTTTGCTAGATCAAGCTTCCAAGCACCTCTAAGGTCTAGATCAATGTAGACAACACCGCTTATATCATTGGGCGCGTCAACATCATCTACTAACAAAGCCGAAACTCTTGGGCGCCCCAGCCGACCTATAAAGTACCCATGCTCGAATACAACATTTTTCCTGGCTCTTGGTTTTAGTTCAGGGGAGTCAGATTTCTTGGCACCTATGTCACACGGTGTGTACAAGATAACTGCATATCCAACGTCACTATTTGCCTCAATTTTTTCAATAATCGTTCGGCTTGAGCTTGCTTGCTCGTGCAGCACGATTGGCCCCAAATTCGCCTTTCGAAAAAACGAGCCATTTCTGATTTAGCTGCGTTATCGTGACCATGAACAACAAAAACTTTCTTATTGTCCGACGCCAAATTAACTGGTGGAACTTCTTTTTTCGGCTCATTAGCGACAGAGTCTTTCACTTCCTTTATTAAATTACGCGTTAAGTCTGTTGAGTAGCCATCGCCACTTATTACATCTTCGGTTGACAGAAACATAATGATATTTGGAGGAATGCTGCTGTTCGCTACATCAGTCGTGCCTGAAGCGTCCATCATTGTTTCCTTAATCTTGAGCGAACGTATCCCACTAAATTCAAGATAGGCGCCGTCAACAAGAATTTCATCTCTTAGTACGTAAGGTCGGATTATTTCATCTCTAATTTCTTCTAGGTCCGTGCGGTCATATTCAATAACCTTGATGAAATGCCCATTTTGTCTTTTTCATTGGTTTCAACAACAATATGAAAAAGCTCATAATACTCCTTCAAATATCCAGCAAAGCTATCTACGGTGCCAATGCATAACGTTTCGTTAATGGGTGGGCTTTAGCCCGTCTCAGAGAGCGAAGCGAGTTATTTGAACCATTTGTTAGAATTTTATCGGAGCTTTCTTTCGTCCCATGTTTCTAAGACAAATAGCGCTATGGTGTGAGCTGAATTAATAGCAAGTCTCGCATGCCGTGGTTTAAGGTTATATACCTTTCGACCCTCTCCGTGAGCTGAGCTTGCATGCGTTCTGAAAGCTCCAATTCCATCAACAACGGACAATACACCAGAAAGAATTCTTTTCAGATCGTCATCTTGTAGTAGACCAGGCTCAAAGCCAAGATCAGACCGCACAACCTTCCAAACATTCTGGAGATCCTGCTTTTGAGGCATTTCTAGATCTTCGTCTGCGATGTATGTCTTGAAGATGGACTCCAGTATATTGCATGCGGCAGAGACCGCCTCTCTAGGTTCTGAATTAACGTTGGCAAGTGCCCTGTTGAACTCAGCGTCTATTGATGGGATATCTCGGCCTTTAATTAACTCTGCAAGTGACCGGCTAGGCGCAGAACTGCCGTCTGAAATTATGCCGCCAGTAATGTATGTAAGGTTGCAACGAGACAGTATTACCTCAAGCTTTATTTTGAGTTCTTTTTTTGCGTCTGTGGTGGGCACACCAAATAAAGAGCGCGAGCGTTGCTCTGTGTCCGGTAACTCCATATAGCATTCAATTATTCGGCCCAGTACAGCTAGAGGTCGCTCAACCTCTTTATTTACGCGCCGAAGCCATGCTTGCACTTTTGCTGGTTTAGAGCCTTCAGGTGGTTCGCCCGGAGCTTCAGCGAATGAGAAAAGATTATTTAAGCTGGTATGGGTTTCCATTTCGGGCATGCTTTCCGAGAGCACAGCTATAACTGGAGCCGGAATTTCTTTTCTCATGGGCTGACTCATGACTTGTTTTAAAATTCTAACGCCTGAGCTCAGCGGCATTTGAGGCGACGCCTGTTTTTGCCGCAGCAAAAATGGGTGGCGGGTCAAATGTCCGCTGCAGCGACTTGTTGAGCGACAACGCTCCACCCTTCATTATTAGGTTGCGATCAACTGAGCCGCAGCTAACAACAGACCTTTGCGCTCCGCAAAGACAGTATTGCCGACAGTAGAGGCTGGATCGCCACTGGTAAGCATCGTATAAAGGTCAATTCTCGGCCGTGGAGTAGAAAATATGCGCTGCGCTAAGGACTCCAGCGCAGACTGAGTGGTTGACGTTAGATGCGCCGACGCGTTGCGCATGGTCCTTAGATCAGCCAGGTCTGAAAGGATCGAGCTGAGGTGGGGTTCGAAAGGCTCGCCTCCGTCAAAGTATAAGCAGGCCATTCGCTTAACAAGTTCATGGTTGCCAAAGTCGAAGTAACGATTGACCCCGATTATCATCTTCTTCGCTGATACGATATTTGCAGGAGCTGCGAACTTAACGGGTGTCCTTCCTGTGATTGTTGGTTCACCGATCATGAATTTTGCAAATGCGTCTTCGAGAAAAGTCTCCCACGCTACGAACAAGTTTAGAAAGGCGCCGCAAGTAATTTGCTTTCGATCAATCTCCGGTAACAAATGATTGCCCGCAGCATCAACCATATGTGCATTGCTGATTAGGCTTTCACACTGAGCTGCGCCTGCATTAAACGTGGCTAGTGAGTCGGATAAAGACACAATAATCAATCAGCAATCAGGTTTAGCAGGAATTTTGTTCGTCTAACTCTGACGCTCTCATCTGTAGTCGCTCGCCTTGCATCTTGGAGGAATTGACTCTGCTCTCGGCGTAACTGCTCCGAGTTTTCTTCCGCATAAATTTGATCTACAACCTCAAACCGACTCCGGATCGCATCATTGGGGATGGAGGCAGGGTTTCTGAGGCTTTGGTCCAGACCTGGTACCCCGAGATGAACATGCGCGATTGCAGTGAACAAGGTGTAAAAGAGGTGCGGACGGTGAAACTCCGAATCGGCTAACCCTTCAGGATACAAATCAGCAATGACTCCGATCACGGAATCAAAATTTGCTTCTAGTTGACTCACATCGTAATCGAAGCCTTTCTCATACACGCTATAGAACTTCTTAATAGATTTCTTTGACTTTATTCCTTCAATCAATGCAATCAGGAGGTCTGCAACCAAGTTTACTTCCTGCATTCGCATCACTTGCTTAGAAGTGATGATTTTCTGCTCAGTCCAGAACTCGTAGTATTTGTGCCCTAATTTATCTGCCAATACCTTAAAGGGACCGAAGTGATTGGCGTTGATTTTTTCCTGCTCGTTGAGAACGACGGCATAAGAATTAAGCCGGCTAAAAATATCAAGAATCTCGGAGTCAGGCAGATTTATTAGTAGATCAACTGAGACTTCGTAAGAAAGAACCTGAGCTTGAACCTCATCAGGCAACTGGCTAAAGAGTTGCCCGCCATATTCCGCATTCTGTGTTCGGCTGATCGAGAATCCATCGTTTATGTATGAAAGAATTGTTCTGAGCCGTTGTTGGCCATCAACTACTTCACGGGTAGAAGTTTTTGTGGAAACGTTGATTTTTTGCCGGACGAAAATTTTGGGGATTGGCTTCCCTCGAAGGATGGTATCCATGAGGAATCCCTTGGCCTTGTCTGTCCAGACAGCGCGGCGTTGAAATTTTGGATTAAGCAAAAGCTGCTTCGACTTGTCCCACTCAACGAAGTCGTTAAGGCTATAGGTTCGTGAATCGTAGCTCTTCAATTCAATGCTCCGAGAATTTCGTTGATGGCCAAGTAATCGGCAGTTTATGAGGATGCTATTCTACGTCGCGCATTCACTTGTCGACCAACTTAGTTTATAACGCAGGGTTGCGGTGTAATAATTTTGATCTGCTGCATAAGACGCGGTAGCGTGAGGAAAGTCCAAAGACATCAAAGCCTGGGAAGCTTGAACGCTGCACTCCTTGCTATCGAATACCGCACATCCTGTGTCGCAAAGCATGCCTTGCCTATATGCCTTCAAAAGTAGGCACGGCTATGTGCCCACTAAATTGCGTTAGGCACGCTACCGCCACTCAGAGAGCGTAGCGCAATGAGATCGGTTCATCCTTGAAGTCATTGCAGTAAAAATCCTTAGCACATCCATGCCAATACATAGGCGAAAGTGTTGTGCGGCCGCATTCCCTGCGAAAGCTACACCTAGCTTTTACCAAACAGTCCTTCGCTTTGACAAGCATCAGCTTGCAGCCACCCACTCAACTATTACCTCTAACCACACTATGAAAGCTATTGTCGTTACTCGGCTGCTGTGGCAATCGCTTAATAAACTGCTCAATCGTTTGCTTCTGCTGATGACCAGCAGAAGCCTGGTCAGCAAAGCGAATCAACTCCTCTGCCATCGTTTGTGATTTGTAGTACCTTGGCGAAGAAGCAAGGCGGCCTATCAGATGATGCATCACCATGCCCTCAATTCGCGCAGTCTCAGTCAAACGCTTAATGTGCTGCGCTAATAAATGAACTGTTTGTATCTCGTGGTCATACAACGAGGGGCTCATTGGCCTAGGGTTGCCCTCTCCTACCGTGTCGATTTTGCCTAAGTCATGAAGCAAGCCGCCAACCTGCGTCACGGCAATTGAAAGCCTCGACTCATTAAGCCGTGCTGCCCACTCCCCGGCTAACTGCGCCACTTCTACCGAATGCACAAGCAAACCACCTGGGTACGCGCTGTGGTAGCTACCACTGGCTCGTGAGCGCACAAATCGATGCCCAATGGCTGGATCAACCAAGATGTCCGTTAAAAACGCTCTCAGAGGCTCATTATCAAGTTCATCGATGAACTTGATTAACCAGCTCAGACTATCCCGAGCTCGTACTGGCACCATGGGTAGCGGTAGCAAGGCCGCGCCATTTTGTACGAAGCTGCTAGAGACGATGTAGACCTCACTCAGCCGCAAATTGAAGTAGCCATTGAGCTGAGCTACTCGGCCACTCATTTCAACCAAATGCTGCTCTCTCACATCGATGGTTTCGATAAAGTCATAGAGCGGAGCTTCAGGCCATACAAACGCCTCCGTACTACCTGCGCTGTCGGCAAGCTTTAGGCGAAAGTAGGCACGGCCATTTCTTGCAATGCGGCGCGTAAGGCCGACTAGGCGACCTTGCAAAGACACTAAATGACCTTTGTATTCTGGGAGCTGCGACGTAGTAATCA
>TARA_R110001599_G_scaffold91403_1_pt1 | contig 15917 bp, 16 predicted proteins | sample TARA_R110001599 | Tara Oceans TARA_R110001599 (sample SAMEA4398360) | marine metagenome | biome: Polar Biome; feature: [MES] marine water layer (ENVO:01000295) within the mesopelagic zone...; material: water (ENVO:00002006), including particulate matter (ENVO:01000060) such as...... | reverse complement strand
TGCAAGTCGATTCCAGAAAATAGCGCTTGGATTTACAGATATAGGCTCCGCTGGGGGCACACTTCATACTAAAAACCTTGAACATTCGATAAGCAATATCTTACTTGCCTTTTTGGAGTGTCAAAAGGCGCGTTGCACTCTAAGCAGTCATTTCTACTATGAGCTACAGGGGACGCCGCAGGCACACAACAGCGGCCTCCGGTCATTAACGCTAGCTTCCGTAGAAAATCCTAACGCGCGCTAATTCTGAGTATCTATATGGCCTGAGCTTACTATGTAATGATATTATTCGTGAACAAACTATTTAAGCCAACTAAATCCATGACGCTTTGCGCAGGGATTCAGCACTAGGACCAAGCGTGACAGAAAAGAAAGAACCGCCAGTCGTACTCGTTCGCACATGGATTAACTTACTAACTTCCAGTGAAGAAAAGGAAGTCAAAGATAGGGCGGCGGAAATGTTGCTGAACGCTTTTGGAAACATGAAAAACGCTGTAGCATTTGCAGAGAAACATCAAATCCGTTTCCCTTGATTTTAGCGGCTATGGTAGACGCGCTGACTATTGTCTAGGTACCGAGCTGCCCACGTTATTCAGCTAAGCCCAACAGTAGCGCCGAGATATCTACCTTACTCTGGAAAGCCCATAATCATATATCAGTTTTATACACAGCTGATTATGGGGAGGGTCGCATAGAAATAATACGACCTTCCCTAGCGGACTTACACTGCCATGAGTAAAACACCTAATCCGAAAGCTAAAATACGCCGTGATTACTACTAAGCCTCAAATACAAAACACTTAAATTTAAAAGGATCTGCTCACCGGCCAACCACAGAGCGAGCAATAACTTCACGCATTATTTCTGATGTTCCGGCGTAAATAGTTTGTACACGCGCATCGCGGTATAAGCGCGAAATAGGATACTCGTCGGTATAGCCGTATCCGCCGTGTAGCTGCAGGCACTCATCAATAACTTTTAAACACATTTCCGTAGACGACAGTTTTATAATCGACGCGTGCTCGGTGGTCATTTTGCCTTCTTTAAAGAGTCCAATGTACTTCTCTAATAAGGCTTTAGATAATTCAATTTCTGTTTTGCAGGACGCCAGCTTAAACCGGGTATTTTGAAATTGACTCACCGCTTGCCCAAAGGCTTTGCGTTCGGTCACGTAGCTGGCGGCCAGACCTAGCGCACACTCAGCCAAATAAACCGCTTGTGTGGCACAGCCCAAGCGCTCTCTTGGCAGCTCTTCCATTAGGTAGACAAAGCCTTTGCCCTCCTCGCCCAACAATGCATTTGCGGGAATACGCATATCAGAGAAAAACAGTTCAGCGGTATCGCTGCAATGCTGCCCCATTTTTTCAATCTTTTTACCGCGAGAAAATCCAGGCAACGATGTATCGACTAGGAACAGGGAAATACCTTTCGAGCCAGCACTCGGGTCGGTCTTTGCGCATACAATCACGAGGTCGGCATGTACGCCGTTAGTGATAAAGGTTTTAGAGCCGTTGAGAATATACTCATCGCCATCTTTCACTGCATTCGTGCGCATACCCGCTAAATCACTGCCTGCGCCCGGCTCGGTCATCGCAATCGCCGCAACAATCTCGCCACTGGCCATTTTTGGTAGCCACTGCTCTTTTTGCTGCTCAGTTGCAATATTGTTGATATAGGGCGCTACGATATTGCTGTGAATGCCGTAACCACTGGCGAGCGACAGAAAGCCGAGTTTGGCCATTTCTTCCTGAATCATCATGCAAACGTCTACTTCTGCACCAGCAGTACCGTACTGCTCCGGCATATCGACCAGCAGCAGCCCAGCATCACCCATGGTCCGCCAAAACGCTTTTGGCATGATATGTTCGCGTTCCCAGTCATCATAGACAGGCACCACTTCCTGATTTAGGAAGCGCACCACCATGTCACGAAACATCTCAAGTTCTTCACTATTTACAGCAGCCATTATTATTTACCTCAGTATTTTTTATTTAATCAACAGTACACACCAGCAATAAACCGGCTAGCGAAACTCGGCAAGACGCGCGGCAGTGTCAAGAATATCGGTGTACTCTGCTGACAACTCTTTATCCAGCGCCTCATCAATCGGGTATCCCTGCTGTGCCATTCGATACAAATCTTTCATCGCCGCCACGGCCCCGCGGGAGTTTCCGGCAATTTGAGCAGCGCGAGCAGCAACTAACTCGTCCAACTCGTCTGGTCCGGCAACGGAACTGTTAGCGATACCGAGCTGCACGGCTTCGTCGCCTTTAACCACTCGCGCAGTATAGGAAAGCTCCTTAGCTTTGCGAATACCGATGGCTTGGGACAAGGTCTGAGACATACCCCAGGTCGGCCGCAGACCAAATCGAGTATGAGTGTCACCAAATTTTGTGGTGTCGGTGGTATAGATAAAATCACAGTGCAGCGCCAACTCTAACGCACCCGTAAAGCAGGCGCCGTGAACCTTAGCAATCACCGGCACTCGGCTATTGCGAATAGCTTGGTAGGCTTGCTTGGCCGGGCCATCAAACAAATCGCCGATGCGCCCAAACGCCGGTTCGATATCCTGCAGTACTTTGAGATCCACACCGGCAGAGAATGCGCGCCCCGCGCCCTGCAATACAATCACTGAAACTGATTCATCAGCACTGGCTTTATCGACTAACGCCGCAACACCAGTGAGCATTTCTGGGTGCAGGGCATTCATGGCTTCTGGCCGATTAAAACTGATGCTCAAAACGCCATTATTCAATTCGCTTAACAACTTTTCAGTACTTGCTTGATAATCTGTGCTCATGATATTTATTCCAATTTTATCGCTACGAATTCTGTTGTTGAGTTGAAAAATTATTCAAAAAATAACTGACAGCGGTCGATCAACGCGCGCCCATTCCACGCGTTAATTTAAAAAACCAACAACCCCCTTTAGGATTATCCAAACCTGTTTAAGCAGAATAATCTGCTGCATTTTAACTCGCCCATTTTTCAGCTTGTGTTTGGCTATACTAGAGATGCCGTTCAGGTTCCTGAGGCCTTACTAGGCACTAAATAACGTTAAAATGCAGCCGCGGGCAACATAACACCATTAATGTCATTTTCAAGCGCCCAGCGCAAACCAGCCCTATTTCCCATCACTCCCATATCCCCAATTGTTCCAAATCGAGAGATCTAAAATCCGGCACCCATTCACGTAGCGCCAAGTATAGATCTTTTGCTTTATGGATAGGGATCGGCTCCATCGACATCGCTCGCTGCATAAACCACAACGGTGCCGTGTCGAAGTCGAAATCAACGAGATAGCACCCAGAGTAGTAATACCCCGAAGCCTCCCCCGGATCGAGGAGCATATACCCCGGATCGATTTCAACGAAACCACGACTCGTACCTTCCCGATAAATGTGCCAAATCAATAGTGTTACTAACATCGTCATCTCCTTTGTGTCATGACGATATCAACGTAACGCGTTGAAAAACGCGGTCAAATTAGCGTGCACACTGCACTTAGCTCATTAGAACTAACTGTTTAAGCCACAGCCGATGGGGGTTCCGAGCCAAAACACAAAGAAAATATCATTCCCGTACTAATCAATTAGTGCCATGCTATTCAGCTTCAAAATGTCACTTTTTTTATTGTCCCTACAGACAAACACGCGTAATTTACTGCTGTCCATTCCCACCTTAGCGAATAGCGATTCTTCAATAGCTACGCAGCAGATACGGTTATCATTCGCCACTCACCTGCTCTTGCACAAAACTCAAGATACTGGACCACACTACCGTCGCAGAACCTGCCGTAAAAACTGCTGTACCGCGCGCCCCCGATTTACGATCAACGCCAGAAATATCAACAGGCAACCCACTAATTGTATTGCAGACATACTTTCCTTAAACCACATGGCCGCGATCAACGCTGTCCACACTGGCTCAAGCACCATAATGACCACACCATTACTATAGGGAGAAAGACTCTGAGCATAGGTTTGTATATAAAAGCGCATCGCCGTGCCAATGGTGGCAGAAAGCATCACCCACAACCAAACCATTGGCGCTGAAACCAACGCTCCAACTTCCCACTTTTCCGTCAGCGCTGAGAATATTCCCGTAACGATACCGACAACCATCAGCACCAAGGTAGTCAGCAGGAGCACCGGTACTTGTGGCGTATTCCGTGTTAAGCCATCCCGCGCTGTTTGCGAAATTGGGTTTGCCGCGCGGGCATTGAGATTAAAATAGACCGCAAAGAGGCTTGCTGCTGACAGCAAAAGCAACTGAGCGCCCTCTAATTTCAGTTCTTGATTGAGCGACAACAGTGCAAGACCACAGCAGGCTATTGGCAACGCTAGCCAGGTGCTCTGCGGAACGGCCTCTTTAAAGACTATTCGCGCAATAACGGGCACCAGCACAACCGCTAAGCTAACTAAGAACGCGGCCTCGCCCACATGGTTCGACGCCGCGAGTCCAAGGACCCATAAACTCATCGCAAAACCGAACACAACACCAACCTTGGCGCAGCGCCAAAGGATGGCAGAACTAAGCACACGTAACTGCTTTCGCGCCACCAGTGCCAACAATGCGGCGGCAATCAGAAAACGCGCAGACATAAACAAAAGTGGCGGCATAATGGCCACGGCTTCCTTGGAAAAAATCCAGCTTATCGCCGCAAGCAAAGTAACCACAACGAAGAGCAGGTCTGCAGACATTGTGCCTTTAAAATCGGCGCGCATACGTTTCATAATCTACTGTTTAGTCCCTGTAAAAAGGTGGCGCCATTTCGCGCAATCCTGTTGACCTATAAATCGCCCGTAGCGTGTCAGGCTCTTGTTCCTACACGACATACTGCGCTTTGGTAAAAAGCCTGTAAATATGTCGCGATTCAGGGGCCGGATGGTGAGAAACTGGGATTTAATCAGATTCTTTAATCAGGAACCAAATCTTGGACAACACCATTTCGGTCATTGGCATGGCGGCCGCTGCCTGCACAACCATTTATTTCGTGCCGCAGGTCATACATATACTAAAAAGCAAAGATACCGCCGGTATCTCAATCACCATGTACTCTATGTTTACTTTCGGTGTATTACTCTGGGTTATCTATGGCTTTGCTATTGGAGATATGCCGGTATTAGCCGCCAACCTAGCAACCCTAATACTAACACTTTGCGTACTAACCCTGACCCTGACCCGCCGGTTCGGCGCGGATTGCACCCCAAAGACGAAAACTGCCTCAGGGGAATGATCCCGGCTGGGAGACCTAGCAAACAAGGTGCAGGTGTCCCCCAACCACCAGCAATTACCCGATTTTTCGGAACTTAGCGCAATATTTCGCGATTTTCTCGCATTTCTGTATTATTCACCAGATAGGCCAAAGCACAGCATAGGCACCAATTATCCTGCTTGCGTGTTACATTGCCTATCAGCGCTTAAAATCGCAATAAGACGAATTCAGGCCTAGTGGTATATCCGAGAAACGGCAGGGCTATGATCGAACTCGCTGGCACCGCAGTAATTGCTAGGCGCTCAGAGATCAGGCCCAGTTGATCATAATCAGAACGGGGGTTTAATAGCATGAACAGTAGTGTTGAGATATCCGAACATATTGAGCAAAAAACGATCCTGCAAACCGCATTCGATGCCCAGCGAAAAGCCTATCTCGCCGCACCCGTGCCAGATTTCGCTCAGCGCAAACAAGACCTACTTGCCCTGAAGCGCATGATTAACGAAAACCGCGACGCAATTGTCGCGGCCATCTCCGAGGATTACGGCAATCGTTCGCGCCACGAAAGCTTGTTCGCCGAGATCATCACGGTCACCGACGGCATAAATGGCATCATCAAGAAAATGAAGGGCTGGATGAAGGTCCAGCGTCGCCACGTTGACATCATGATGTTCCCTGGCGCCAAAAACCGCGTTATTCCCCAGCCACTGGGCGTAACCGGCCTGATCATTCCTTGGAATTTCCCCATTAATCTAAGCATGACGCAAATTACCGCCGCCTTTGCCGCCGGTAACCGCGTTATGGTGAAGATGTCTGAAAACTCCATTGCGCTCACCCGCCTGCTTATTTCTTTGGTGCCGAATTATTTCCCGCCCGAAAAGTTAATGTTCTTTGAAGAAACTGGCCAAGTCGGCATAGAGTTTTCAACACTGCCCTTTGATCTACTTGTGTTTACTGGGTCAGGACAAACAGGTCGTGCAGTCATGGCCGCAGCGGCCAAAAACCTTACCCCTGTGGTACTCGAGTTAGGCGGCAAAGCACCTGCGATTGTCGACCCCGATTACCCGCTAGAAAAAGCGGTTGATCGCATTTTATTTATCAAGCAGTTCAACGCCGGGCAAATCTGCACCAACGTCGATTATGTGTTTGTTCACGAAAACAAAATTGAAGAATTTGTAAGCGCGGCACAAACTTGGGTAAACAAACATTGCCCAGATATAAACAGCCCTGACTACACCTCGATTATTGATAATCGCTCCTTGCAGCGTCTTGAAAGCACACTCGAAGACGCGCGCAGCAAAGGCGCGCGAGTGATCAATTTACACGGTGAGCAAACTAGCGACCCCGCCACACGCAAAATGCCGCTGCACTTGGTATTAGATACCAGCGCCGACATGAACATTCGTAGCCGCGAGACCTTTGGGCCATTACTCTTGGTCATACCTTACAAAGAACCCGCTGACGTCATTAACTATGTAAACGCCCACGATCGCCCTCTAGCGATTTATCCGTTTACCAATAAGCGGGCACTGCAGGATCTATATATTGAGCGCATTATGTCTGGTGGCGTAACGGTGAACGACGCGCTGTTCCATGTTGCCCAGCACGACATTCCGTTTGGTGGCGTTGGTCCTAGCGGCATGGGTCATTATCACGGCTACGAAGGTTTCGTAACGTTCTCTAAATTGCGGCCAATATTCTATCAAGCGTCGTTTTCGCCCATGCGTTTCTTACGTCCGCCCTACGGAAAATTTGCCACACAATTTTTCGACTTTATGGTGAAGTTTAAAAGCTGATAGTTACACCCTGAAACAGTTCTGTTTTTGGGTAACAGTCGAATATAAATGGCACCGCAGCGGTGCCATTTATATTTCTCACTGAACATCGTTGTAAGCACTGCGTTTCTTAACCGTCCAATGGCTGCAATTTGCAAACCGCCAATCCCGCCAAGGCCCTATTTACTTACAATTTTTGACCAAAACCTCGCTCCACCATAAATTGCATAAAACAGCGCACCCGAGCGGAATCGCGCAAATCACTGTGGGTCAATAACCACAAACCGGTGGTCACGATTGGCGTCGTCGAGACCGCGCGCAGTTCCGGATACGCTCTTGCCGCCGGCTCTGTCATTAAACCCAGCAAACCGCCCTTGCGGACCATCGCCAGCAATTGCGCGTTGCAGTTTGTTCGCAGCGCAATTTGTGGATTCGGAACCAAGCCGCGAAAATATTTATCACCATCACTTTTTCCAAACACCGCCTGCCACACCACCCAGTGGGCGTTCTCGATATCCCCATTAATCTCTGCCACATAATCTTTAGTACCGTAGACGTAAAGCGGAATATCGGCGAGCCGCCGCCCAAGCAATAACTCAGGAGGATGATCCGTCATTCGAATTAGCACATCCGCTTGCAATTGATTCAAGTTCAGCTGCTCCGAGGTAGCCAACACCGTGAGCTCAATATCGGGATACGCGCGCATAAACTCCGCAATCGGCGCCGAAAGATCCAGCAACGTCACTTCAGGAATGGATAAGGTCAAGGGTCCGGCAAGCACATCGGACTGCCCCCGTATCTTTCGTTCAAATTGTAGGCAGCTATTTTCCACCGCCTCGCCTTCCGCCAGCAGGCGTTCGCCAGCGGTACTCAGCTGAAAACCTTTCTGACGCCGATCAAACAGTTTCACCTTGCGCTCGCTTTCAAGCCGGGCAATACGTCGTGACACAGTAACGTGGGTGACGCCTAACACCCTAGCCGCGCCACTAAGCGATCCGGTGCGCGCCAGCGCTAAAAAATAACGAATATCATCCCAGTCCATCTGTACATTTTCTCACAGTTGATGTGCTTTTATTGAACTAACGGTAACAGAATAAATTTCGTACACTGTAGCGCATTATTCTCTTTCAGAGGTAAATCAGCATGCATACCGTATCTGCCGCCCAAGGCTTAGCCCTGCGCTACGCCAAAATTGTTGATGACCGCGACTTTGAATCCATGCGAGACATACTAAGCGACAATTTCAGTCAAAAGGGGCCGTATTGGCAGTGCGACGGCGCCGCTGCCTTTATCAAAACCTTAGATGCCCTAAAGCAAAACTACAGCGCCACATTTCACATGGTGGGCAACCAATTAGGCCAGTGGCATAACAATTACTACGAGGGCGAAACCTACTGCATCGCCTCGCACATCTATGAAAAAGACGAGCAGAGCCGCAAGCTCGAAATGGCTATTCGTTATCAAGAGCGAGTGGAATATATCGACGGTCACTACCGCTACACCCGGCGCGACCTCGATATTATTTGGAGCAGCGACCAAGCATTAAATAGCTAAAAAAATACAAAATAAAATAACCGAGAGAAAATCCATGAAAATTCTTATTGTTGGTGGCTCAGGCCTAATTGGCGGCGACGCCGCAATTTATCTTAAAGAGCATGGGCATAACGTCACCATAATGGCCAGGAACAAGCCCACCGCAGCGGCGCTAGCGGCTATGCCCTTCTTAAAAGGTGACTACGTAAATGATGACTTTAGTGATGGCCGCCTAGGCGAATTCGACTCACTCGTGTTTGCCGCCGCGGCCGACATTCGCCAACTGCCCTACGACGGCAGCATCAGCCCGAGTGAGTTCTACAGCAAAGTAAACAACGAAGCCGTACCGCGATTTTTTAGCGCGGCGCGCGATGCCGGTATTAAACGCGCCGTCTATATCGGCACCTTTTACCCCCAAGTGGCACCAGAAAAAATCGGTGTTTGCGACTATGTAACATCACGCAGTATTACCGACGAAGCAGTGCGCGCCTTAAGTACCGACAGCTTTAACGTTTGCAGCCTAAATCTACCCTTTGTACTGGGCCATATACCAGGTTTAGACATACCCCATATCGGCGCCCTAGTCGCCTATGCAAGTGGGTCTCTGAGCGAGCTGCCCGTGTTTGCACCCCAAGGCGGCACCAACCACATCAGCTCCCGTTCCGTAGCACAGGCGACCCTGGCGGCACTCACTGCAGGTGAGTCCGGCAAAGCCTACTTACTTGGCGACGAGAATTACAGCTGGAAAGAATATTTAGAATTGTGGTTTGACGCCGCAGGAAACACCCAAGCGTTGGATGTATCTGAGCGAGATCACCCAATGCTCCCCAATGTCATTATGTTTGCCGGTGCCGGCGCAACAATTCGCTATGAGCCAGAAGATGTTGGATTGCTCGCCTACGACCGAAACCAGATTCGGGGCCTTGTTAAAGAAATCGTCGCCGCATACCAACAGCAATCGTCTTAAATGATGTGAATTATTAATGTAATGGCGCCAGAACAGGCGCCATTTTTATGATGATTTAATACCGGCCTTGTCGCCTTAATTAACATGACACCCAGAGCAACCCCTAGGTGTGTTTATAGCAACGCCGCGCAATACTCAAACGTTGAATTTGCGCAGTAAACTCTCTATTTTTTCGGCTTTCCAATAAAAGGCGAGTGGAATAGCCACCGCCACCATCACTAAACCGCAGGCTAAGAGTGCATTTAACATCGGCATATATCTCCTCTGTTTAGGGCTAGTGCCAAAAAATCCACAATCCAAGCTCATCATAGCGCTAAGTCCATTTACCCGAAAGAGCGACGTTCGAACGCTACTTCAACTCACTGGAGTTTTTGCCCAAAATCTGCCGCGCAATAATCAATTGCTGTATTTGCTGGGTGCCTTCGTAAATATCGATAATTTTCGAATCCCGCGCAAACTTCTCCAGCAACTCGGTTTGGCTATAGCCCAACTGCCCGCAAATCTCGACGCATTTCAAGCTTACCTCGTTGCCCATACGCCCTGCTTTCGCCTTCGACATCGAGGCGTTCATGGAGTTTGGCTGACGGTTATCGGCCATCCACGCGGCTTTCAATACCAGTAGGCGGGCAGACTCCCAGTCGGCCTCTAGCCCATAGAGATCGCTTTCAATGGCAGAGAGCTGATGGTAGTTCTTGCTGTAGTCCAGCGTTAGGCCCTGTTCTTTCAGCAAGTCTAGCGTTAAATCTAAGGCAGCACGGGCCAAACCAACCGCCTGCGCGGCAACGATGGGCCGCGTGTTATCAAAGGTTTGCATTACCCCGCCAAAGGCCTTCTTGCGCGCTTCAGCGGTCTTGGCGATTTCAGGGTTGCCAAGCAAGTTAGCCTTGGGCACCCGGCAATTTTCAAACACGATCTGCGCCGTGTCGGATGCGCGAATCCCGAGTTTATGCTCTACCCGCGTTACCGTCATGCCCGGCGTCCCCTTGGGCACAAAAAAGGATTTAATGGCAGCCTTGCCCATCGTGGTATCAAGTGATGCCCACACCACAACTTGGCGGCAGCGGTAGCCATCCGTTACGAATATTTTCTCACCGTTAAGCACCCACTCGTCACCGTCTAGCGTTGCCGTAGTTTTAATATTGGCGGAATCCGAACCACAACCCGGCTCGGTGATCGCCATGGCGGCAAACAGCTCGCCCCACTCCGCTTTTTGTTCATCGCTGGCAACGGCCTCAACAGCCGCATTACCAAGACCGATGGTGGGCATGGCCAGAAACAAACCCACATCACCCCAGCACATCGCTTCGGTGGCTACCGTCATCCGCATATTATTGCCGTTACGATTACTCTCTGATTTGCTAGCGCCTTCCTTCTTACTCGACGATGACCGACCTGCTTTTAACAGTGCACCTAGTTCCACCAATTCCTCGGGCAGTTCTTTTTGCTCCAATGTGTCGTACTTACGGGAAATCGGCCGCAAGCCGCCCTCTGAAAATTGGCGCATCAGTCCGGTTAAATCTTGTAAATCTTTAGGGAGTTCTAAATTAATCACGCGGTATTCCTTTTTATAATTAGGCAGGTCATGAACTCAATAAGTCCGACTCAAGCAACCACTAAACCAGTGAGAATGGCGAGCGCGCGTAAATTCCGGTACCACAATTCAACGGGGTGCTCTCGCGTAAAACCATGCCCGCCCAATAACTGCACGCCGTCGGTACCTATTTTCATACCCACCTTGACCGCTTGTCGATGGGCAAGAAACGCCATTCGACTGCAATCCAAACCCTGCTCAGCTTGCGACGCCGCGCGATACACCATCAAGCGCAAACCCTCTAGCTCCGTGGCCATATCGGCGACCATAAACGCGACTGACTGGCGATGTGAGATCGGCTCACCAAAAGCAACGCGCTCGTTTACGTAGTCTTTTACGTAGTCCAATACCGACTGGCAGGTGCCCACCGCCAGTGCTGCCGTTGCGATGCGGCTTGGCGACAGAAACTCTTCAAGATCAAAATCATCCCTTAACACGGCGTCGGCAGGCAGGGCGACATCGCTAAAGTTTGCGGCATACAGTGGCAACGGCCGCAGCCCCATATATTGCTCACGCGTAAAACTGCAACCCGCCAGCGACGGCGCCAATAAAAATCCGCGGGTGCCCAAAGACTCACCGGCCGTGCTCACCGCCTTAGCAAAAACCAGCAGAAGCTGGGCGTCAGGACCAAAGGGCAGCAGACTCTTTTTACCGGACAAATGCCAAGTCCCATCGGGCTGCTGCTGCGCCGTCGCGCTTAGATTTGCCGGATCACAACTAAGCCCAGGCTCCAATAAGGCGATCGCCGCCGGTGCAAATTGATCAAGTAATAAGGTGTCCGCCACACGAGTTTGCTGAGCGCTACTACCCCATTTCATCACGGTGTTGATCACCGCGAGTGGGGCGAGAACCGCCAGCGCCATCGACATATCACCCTGGGCGAGATCCTCTATCGTCAGGGTATTGGATATCGGCTGGTGGCCGGCGCCCACACCGCCAAGCGCCTCCGGCACGGGCATAAAATTTAAGCCCAGCTCTACCGTTTTTTGTAGAAAATCATCGGGCAAGCTCGCCGCCTCATCTGCCGCGCGCGCTTTGGGCGCCATTTCCTCTGCTGCGAAGCGACGCATTACTTCGCGCGTCATAAACTCTTCTTCAGTGGGCGTTAAATCAAACATCGGTGCAGATTCGCTCATTACTTAACCTCGGCGGCGCCCCTTTATAAGGGGCTATTATTGTTAAAAACACTGCGCCTGCGATGGCACTAGCGCAGGTATTGGGTACTCAGCTGCTTCATGATCTGGTGAAATTCGGTCATCGTCTCACTCAAAATGGCTTGTGCGGTTTTAACGCTGTCGATACGGCCTGCCACCTGACCAGACAATGGAATAGCCGCTTCCATATCACCACCAAAATACAATTCATTCACGCCAGCAAAATGCTCCATGGCATTGAATTTACCCAGCGGTAAAAGTTGCTCGGTACGCTGGGTTCTTAGCGCACGCAAAGCCGGACGCGATGCTTGATTAAGAAAAACCGTGTCGGTTTCTTTGGCACTAACAACCGCATTTTTCCAATTGTCGTGAACCGGCGACTCAGCGCACGCCAACATCCGCGTGCCCATTTGCACGCCCTCGGCGCCCATGGCAAAAGCACCGGCCATCGACGCGCCATCAGATATGCCACCTGCGGCGATAATTGGCACATCTACCCGGCTGCGTATCAGCGGCAGCAATACCATTGTTGATACCGGACTGGGATTTTTAAAACCGCCACCCTCACCGCCTTCAACTACCAGGCCATCCACCCCTGCATCGATGGCTTTAAGCGCCATATCGAGTGTTGGCACCACGTGAAAGACAGTAATACCCGCCTCTTGAAATGCCTTGGTACACACATTCGGGCTGCCCGACGACGTGGTCACAAACTTAATGCCCTGCTCGATCACAAAATCGACAATATTCGTGCCCTTCACATAAGACAAAGCGACATTCATACCAAAGGGCTTGCTGGTGAGTTCCCGCATTTTGGCCACTTCAATTTTTATATTGTCGAGCTCACCCGACGAGGTCTCGATGATGCCCAGCCCGCCCGCGTTACTCACCGCTGCGGCCAACTGTGCCCGCGCGATCCAGCCCATTGGCGCCTGAATAATCGGGTATTCGGTGCCGGTCATTTCGGTAACACGGTTTTTTATCGCCAACTCACTCATACAAAAACTCCAAATTAGTAAATCTAGGCGCACTCAGCCCCCAGTAAACAAAGCATCACAATCTGTGCCGTTCAGTAGGCGGCCAAGCCCCGCCCAACCACCGCCGCAAAGCGACTTATATTCTTCGTTAATCCAAGCTAAACGCGCGCTTGTCACCTTAGGCCCCGACCTTATCGAGAACCGCGTAAGGCACCCCATGGCACCGCATAGTGGCTATGACGATATCGCATTAGAGCAATCAATTTTTGGGTATTAGGCGAGGCGCCACCAGCAATCAGACCCAATAGTTTCACCTATGACACGGTCACCACTGATTACACTGACTGTTTCGGGCGCGTTTACTGATCAACACTCAGCACGAGCCTCTACCTTATTCAATTGCGCTTTTCATACAAAAGCTAGAGCAAGCCTAGCCAATCAAAATTGTATTGTCACTACTAATGACAAATTATATTTAACCCAGAAGCGAGTACATACCCAAAAGCGTTGGAACGCGACCTAGGCGAGCGCCGGAACTACCCCGGATCAATAGCGCACAAAAGGCTTTGAACGAAATCTCCCTTTTTCAGTGGCTAGGGCTCACTATCACGAATTGCGTGGCACCAACTCATTGATTATTAATGCGGCAGGTATATGATCAATAGAAAGGGAATTCAAAATTGATAGAGGGAGCTTGCCTTGTTAACACCGCCAACTAATTCCTCGGCCGCAACAAAATCCATTGAAAAATATGGATTGTTCAATTTCCGTCCAAAATTCATTTCTGTGATAGGAGGCCAAAATGATATGTGGCCTCTGTCCTCATAATAAGCTGCTAACTTTCTCTACCAATTTCATTGCAGGAGCTTAAATGGCAATTTTTGAATTGTTTTCATCAAGAAGTAAAAAAGCCCGTGGTGATGTACCTGATGTTTATCAATATAAAAACATACCTGACAAACTCAGAGTACAAATCGTACACATAATTCAGGCGACAATTGGAACTAGGGAAAATAAGTCTCATTATGGTGGAGCAACATTATCTGAAATTGTTTATAACGAAATACATAAAATTTTATGTAAAGAGTACGGTGTTTTTTCTTTATCTAACAATCAGTATCTAAGTGACTTTAAGGCTGTTTACGATTATTTTTTAAAGTCGAAAAACTTCGAAGAGTGCTTAGATATTATTGAGCTGTCATTCAAGTTTATAGAATCCCATGTTAAATCAAAGCAGTATCAATTCACTCGTGATGAGGGCACCCAACAAGAAGCTGAAGATGCGATTAATGAGTTAAACCAGAGGTTCAAAGAGTCTGGTGTTGGGTATGAGTTCCTTTCTGGTGAGATCGTAAAAATTGATTCTCAGTTTATTCATAGTGAGGTAGTTAAACCTGCTTTGTTGATTTTGCAAGGCGACACCGCTTTTGCAGGTGCTAGGGAAGAATTTCTATCTGCACATTCCCACTATCGTAATCAGCGATACAAAGAAACACTTGTTGACTGTTTGAAATCGTTTGAAAGTATGATGAAAGCAATATGTGAAAAGCGAGGTTGGGAGTTTGGTAAGAATGACACAGCCAAAAAGTTAATAAACATATGTTTAACCAACAATCTAGTACCTAGCTATATGCAAGACCAATTTAGCCAGTTCAGAGCTTTATTAGAGAGTGGTGTGCCAACTGTACGAAATAAAGAGGGCGGTCATGGTCAAGGTGCAGAAGTTAAGAATGTTTCACCATCCATGGTTAGCTACACGCTACACTTAACTGCAACAAATATAGTCTTTTTGGGCGAGTGTGAAAAAGAAAGTTAACAAGGCCTTAAAGGCAGATTCGTAACCGTTGGCTCCGCTTCGCTTCACATTTCAGCCAATCATTACTCACTACTTAAGGCAGCGTCAAATGTTTCAAGAGAGCCGCAGATCAATAAGCGTAAAGGTCGGAAATATCCAAAACGAGTTTATCGTACACTCCCAGAATAAGGACGCTTTTATAGAGAAAAATGACAAGACTCTCTACCAACGCATTGGGCAGAAATACGAGGAATTTCGTGGCCACGACCTAATCGCTGGCTACGAATTTACATCAGACTGGAACACATGGGAGGTTCATCCCAAAGGGGATGAAATCGTCTTACTGCTATCTGGAAAAATCACTTTCGTGCTAAGGCTACCGGATGGAGAAGAATCAATCACACTAGACGAACCAGGCTCATATATCATTGTGCCCAAGGGCATATGGCATACAGCAAAAATCAATGTACAAAGTAAACTGCTGTTCATTACCCCTGGCGAGGGTACGCAAAACAAAGAAGAGCCCGATTAAAAAGAAAGTTTAACAAGGCGCAGCACTAGGGTGCTCGCGGCGTTATGCATCTAGAAGAGTAATTACATGGCAATAATCGTTGCAGGAAAATTAACGCTAAAGCGTGGCACGCGGGAAGAATTCATCAAGAAGTCGCTTGAGGCTGTATCGCAGGCGAGAATGCTCGATGCATGCAAAGATTTCTCCGTATCGCCAGATCCTCTCGATGAGAACAGGGTGAATATTTTCGAGAAATGGATTGCACGCGGGCCACTGGATGAATTCAGAAATTCCGGCCCAGACAATGATTCATTTTCTCTGGTAGAAGATTTTGATGTGAAAGAATATGAAATCAACTCATAACACCTGAACCAACTTCGCTATTTTTCCGCCACA
>TARA_R110001599_G_scaffold69201_5_pt1 | contig 15925 bp, 12 predicted proteins | sample TARA_R110001599 | Tara Oceans TARA_R110001599 (sample SAMEA4398360) | marine metagenome | biome: Polar Biome; feature: [MES] marine water layer (ENVO:01000295) within the mesopelagic zone...; material: water (ENVO:00002006), including particulate matter (ENVO:01000060) such as...... | reverse complement strand
TTAAAAAACATTATAAAACACTTTATAATGAGTATATAGAAACAGGGCATGTAAGAGTCTAAAAAATTCATATTTATAATAAAACAATATGGATTCATTAAACCAAGTAATATTTGACGATAAATCTTTTGGAGATTTATTAAAAGAAATTCACAGTAATCAAAAGAAAAAATCAACCCAGATTGCTTCTATGATTGCCGAATTACGTCCCTTAATCACATCTTTAGGTGACGCCACAGTTGTAGTGCCTTTAATCAAAGAGTATATGGAAATAAGCGTAAAAAACGATGATCATTTAATAAAAATGGCTGCTATTGTTCAACGTTTATCCACATCGGGAACTAACTCAGGAGATGGTGGTTTATTATCTGAAGAAGAAATGAGTCAATTAATGGATGTTGCTGAAGAAATTTCAAAAACAGTAGAAAAACCTAAACAAATAGAATCTCCTAATGATAACTAAAATAAAAGCAGTAAGGGTTCAGGAAATAATAATGGAGGGATCAGCTAATATTCTTGGTAATATTAGATATAATAATATTGATGAAAGATGTCCAATAGATAAAAATGGAGATAAAAATCCTAAATCCCTCCCCCTAGCCAGACCCTTATTTAATAATTTTTCCCACTATCCTGTAGTTAATGAAATAGTAATGATAATGGGGGGTCCTAAAGATACTTATAATGAATTAGGAGCTATAGGAACTTATTATCTACCTCCCCTGAATATTTTTGGATCACCTCACCATAATGCTTTTCCCAATGAATTAAGTGATAATGAATTAAAATTAGTAAAAGAAACAGGGGAAGTATCACAACGTAATTATTTTCAAGAAATAGAAAAAATAAGACCCTTACAACCATATTCAGGAGATGTAATGTTTGAAGGTAGATATGGACAATCAATAAGATTTGGGTCTACCGTAAAGGATTCTCAACAACCTAATAACTGGAGTAATGAAGGGAAAATAGGAAACCCTATTACTATTATAAGAAATGGCCAAGCAAATGATTCTACAAAAATGGACTTTGAACATATATTAGAAGATGCAAATAGGGATGATTCAAGTATTTATTTATGTTCAAACCAACAAATATCAAATTTTCAAAAAGCAGGAATAGGATCATCAAATTCTGATCCATTATCTTATAAACATATGAAATTATAATGAATAGAAGAGAATTAAATTTATCTAATAAAAAATTATATGCTAACTCTAAAGAAGATATTATATTTAGATCTCCTTTAAAAATACCACCTAAGGAATTTCAAAATTATGAAATCTTAAAAGGAATAAATAATATTAACTATGCATATTATGATATCACAGAAACAGAAAACCAATCAATAACTCCCCAAGATGATGTAGATGAAATTCTCTTTAATCGACATTTAGGATATACCTCAGATGAAGGTCTTCAGTATATGGGAGATAGTATGGATACGGAACTTCAAGATTCTGAATATATGTTAGATAATAAATTTTTTACATATAAAAAAGCTATTCATTCTAATATAGCACATGAAAATAAAATAGATAATTATCCCGGATCTGATCATGTGTCAGGAACAAATGATCGTTTACATAAATCTAGAATAGTTTCTAATTTACATAATCTATTTAAATTTTGTATAAACCCTATATTTAGACACTTTGAAAATTCTGTAATATTAACATCAGTTTATAGAAATAAAGAAGTAAATAAAATAATAGGGGGAGTAGAACATAGTCAACATATACATGGATATGCTGCAGATATAGCTATTAATGATTCCTCTACCTTAAATTTATTTGATTGGTGTATGCATAATATACCTAATTACCATCAATTAATATGGGAATATCCAGAAAGAGGGGATTATAATAAATATTCAAATGATTTTTCTTGGGTTCATATTTCTTACATTAAAGGAGATAATAATAAAATAAACTCAGTTTCATCTACAGACCCTAAAATACACAAATCTTACCAAAATGAACATACTTTTCGTTTAGATAATTTTACTCATAAAATATCTCTAGCAAACCAATAATTATTAGAATAATAATATGAAATTTATACCCCTAAACCCTAAATCTTATCAAGGAAACCAAGTAATAATAAATTCTGATAGATTAATATTTAATGCTAAAGAAGATGCAATACTTTTATACTCAGATAAAGCTATAGGTTTTTCAACAAATGGAAATTTTCATTTTGACACTGACAATTCAGATGATGCTAAATTTATAGTAAATGCCCCTAACATATATTTAGGATTAAAATCAAAAACAACAGGGGAATTACCAACAGAACCAGCAGTTTTAGGTCATGAATTACAAGGATTATTAATACAAATACTAGATTTATTAGATATGATGGCAATAGATATGTGTTATAATATAGCTTACCTGCAATCACTACCTGATGGGTCATCAGAACCCACAGGAATGAATTTAGATAATGGATCAGTTTACACATGCTTACAGGAAGAAATGGAGGATATAAGAAATAATATAGATGATATCATGAGTGAAAATACAAAATTAGTATAAAATGTCCACACAAGCAATAAGAAATAAAATAAATACTAGTATTCGTAGAGTAATAACTGATGTTAAACGAAAAGTAATATCTGAGGGAAAAAAAAAGGTATCAGAACTTAAAGATCAATTACTTTCTCCTGACCAAATTATAAAAATATTATCTGCAGATATAAATCATGGTTCGTGTAGTGTAGAGGGTAAAAATAAAATGAAAGAAAAAGCGGATGATTTAAAATCCCAACTAGACCAAATAGAGGAAATAGCACAAAAGGGGTTAAATGTAATGGTTGGTTTAGAAGAAAAAATAGGATCAATTTCAGCAAAAGCAAAAATAGAAATGCCTAATCCCCCTACGATACCTGATCCTATAGAAGGAATAAAAAACATAACAGATGCTATAAAACCACTAACAGATATATTACAAAAAGTTATATTTGCAGCTCCTGCTATTTTAGCAGCTAATGTATCTGCACCAGGGACAGGAGGACCTGTTAATGGTTTAGCAATTGCAACTACAAATAATAAAGTAAATTTAGCAAAAGCAAAAATAGGAGAATTTGCAAGTTTATTTGCTACTTTACCTAGAGTGTTAGATAAATATATTGCTATGGCTGATGTAGTATTTAATAATATTACTAAAATAAAAAATAAAATCGAAATAATAATAAATGAAATAAATAAATTAAAAGCATTTATAATATATATGGAACTCGATTTTGAAGATAAGTGTAATAAATTTACAGCAACCACTGTAGGAGATAATGGTGTGGTAGTAACCGAACCTACTACATTACCCTACCCTGAAGGCCCACTTACTTTAGCAGATGTAATAACCCAAACACAATCACTTTATGGTAATTTATTAGAAGATTTAATTGCTAGAGGAGACCATAAAGCAATAAGAAGAGTATATAATTTAAGTGTACAATTTCAAAGAACTATAAATACTAAAGTTGAAAAAATAAACATATAAGAAAACAAATAAAATTTATATTTATAATAAACACAAATAATTAACATGAAAGCAAAAACATTTGAAAATCTAATTAGAAAAGTAATTAGAGAAGAAATCGATTATTCTTTACGTAGAGAAATTAAATCACTTAAGGAAGATTTACGTGATGAGTTAAAACCAACTATAGTAGAACACACTGAAAAACAATTTGAAGTTCCAGAAGCTACAAAGTCATCTTTAAGAGAAAAAATCATGGGTAATACACCCGTAAAACAACGCCCAATACAAAACTTCACATCAAATGGGGCGTTAAACGATCTGTTAAATGAAACTGCACAAGGAAGCACAAACACAGAATCAGGAAACTCACCTGTAAGTTTAGCACAACCATTTGCAACAGGAGCACCTATGCCTACAGACACAACAGGAATGCCCACAGAAGTAGCAAAAGCAGTAACAAGAGATTATAGTGATTTAATGAAAGCTATTAATAAGAAAAAAGGAAACTAATAAATGCCTATAATCCAATCAGCAAGAAGAATAAACCCATTAGATCTTAACAAAAACGTTAGGATAGGGGTAGCTTTTCCTTTGGATGAAGATAACATGTTTTCAGGAACTGAAACTGTTAAAGAACAAATTAAATCTAATTTATTAAATCTTTTATTAACATATCCAGGTGAAAGAGTAAATCTACCAAAATATGGAGTTGGGTTAAAAAATCTTTTATTTGAACAAAATATAGATTTAGAAACTTTAAAAGAAAAAATATCAAATCAAATAAATATTTATATACCTGATATTAAATTAGAAAATATAGGAATAAATGAATCAGAGGATAAACATACAATACAAATTAACTTATCATATATTTATACTTTAGAACCTGTTGTTACACAACCCACGTCACCAACTCTTTCACCGGTCGCATCACAACAAAATCCACAATCAATACAAATAAACTTTAAATAATGGCATATTCAAAAGTATCAAATAAATCACAAGATAAAGATGTAAAATATTTAAGTAAAGATTATAATGGTTTTAAAAATCAACTTATAGAATTTACAAAAGTATATTTTCCAGATAATTTTAACGATTTTAGTGAGGGTAATCCAGGAATGATGTTTCTTGAAATGGCAGCTTATGTTGGGGATGTGTTATCTTTCTATACAGACACACAATTAAGAGAATCATTTTTAAATTTAGCTCAAGATAAAAAAAATATATACAATTTAGCTTATTCTATGGGTTACAAACCTAAAATAACATCTGCGGCAAGTGTAAATTTAGAAGTATCTCAACTAATTCCTTCAAAATTTTCAGTTGATGGTACATACGAACCTGATTATGATTATGCATTACATATAAACCAAAATTCAACATTTATATCCACAGAAAATGCGTCATTTTATATTACTAAGGATGTACGATTTGGTTTTTCGTCAAGTTTTGAACCAACAGCAGTAAGTATTTACCAATATGATAATTCAAATAACCCAGAATATTATTTACTTAAAAAAACAGTTCCAGGAATTTCAGGAGAGTTAAAATTAGAAACATTTACAGTAGGACCAGCTGAAAAATTTAAAACTTTTAATTTATTTGATCCTGATATGATAGGAATAGAATCAATAACAGATTCAGAAGGGAATAATTGGACTGAAGTCCCTTATTTAGCTCAAGATACTGTATTTGAAGAAGTACAAAATTTAGGAACAAATGATCCTACCTTACAACAATATAACCACCAAACCCCTTATCTTTTAAAAATAAAAAGAACATCAAAAAGATTTATAACTAGAGTAAGGTCAGACAATAGTATAGATATCCAATTTGGGGCAGGTACAAGTGATAAAGCAGACGAACAAATTATCCCAAATCCAGATAATATAGGTTTAGGAATTAAAGATGGAAGAAGTAAATTAGATGTAGCTTATGATCCTTCAAATTTCTTATATACTAGAGCATATGGGGAGGTCCCTTCAAACACAACACTAACAGTAAATTATCGTGTAGGAGGGGGTTTAAAATCAAATGTTAATAGTAATACAATAACACAAATAGGAACATTATCAACTACAAATAAACCTAACGTAAATACAGGAATGATGAATTTTGCAAAATCATCTATAACAGTTACAAACCCACAACCAGCAAGAGGAGGAGGAGCAGGGGAAACTATAGAAGAAGTTAGAATGAACACAATGGCTCATTTTTCAGCCCAACAAAGAACAGTTACAAAAGATGATTATTTAATTAGGACTTTATCTATGCCCCCTCAATTAGGAAGAGTAACTAAAGCTTTTATTACCCAAGATGATCAAACATCTCCTCTAACAACCGAACCAAATCGTATTCCAAATCCCTTAGCTTTAAATTTATATACATTAGGATATGATTCAAATAAATACCTAACAGTCTTAAATGATGCTACTAAAAATAATTTAGCAACTTATTTAGAAGAATATAGAATGTTAACTGATGCAGTTAATATTAAAAATGCATTTATAATTAATTTTCAAATAGAATTTTCAATAACAACATTTAAAAATTACAATAATCAATTAGTATTATTAGAATGTATTACAGAATTACAAAATTATTTTAATATAGATAAATGGCAAATAAACCAACCAATAATTATTTCTGAAATACAAAATTTAATAGGAGGGGTAGATGGAGTACAAACAGTAGAAAATGTTACATTTAATAATGTAAGTGGAACGATTCAAGGTTATTCACAATATAAATATGGTTTTACTAAAGCAACAAGGGATGGAATTATTTATCCTTCAATGGATCCAAGTATTTTTGAATTAAAATACCCTAACGCAGATATTAATGGACGTGTAACAACATACTAAAATGGCATATTATTTTATTTTTCCCGAATTAGATACAACTTTATATAGTCATCCTGACAGAAAAACAATGAACGCAGGATCAGATGAACTTCTTGAAATAGTAAAAGAACCAGGATCAAGTGACCAACACCATCACCCTTCAAGAGTTTTAATCAAATTTAAAAATGATGACATAACAAGTGTAATTAATTTAATGAATAAAGTTGAGAGTACTACTTTTACATCTTCTCTTTCTTCATCAGTTAATTTACAACTATCCTTAGCAGACGCTAAAAACATAACAGAAACACATGTTGTAAACGCATATGCTATTTCTCAATCTTGGAATGAGGGAACAGGTAAATATTTAAATTTACCAACAGGATCTAATGGGGCATCTTGGACATATAGAAATAATTCAACAACAGCAACAGAATGGGCAGGAGTAACTGATGCTACAGATAATTTTGGAGATGGTGGGGGAACAGGATCTATATTTAGTTCTTCTGGTGTTAGTGCTCCTCTTACACCAGGAGGAGGAACTTGGTATACAGGAAGTAACTTTTATGGTACTCAACAATTTTTAAAAGGAGAAAGTTTAGATATAAATATAGATGTAAAAAATGTAATTCATAAATTTAGTGCAAGTATAAATGCAGGAAAAATTTACCCAGAGGGAATTCAAAATTTTGGTTTTTTACTTAAAACATTAGACAGTGTTGAATCAAATCCCTCTAGTAGCTTTGGTGAATTACAATATTTTTCTTCAGATACACATACAATTTATCCCCCTAAATTATGTTTTAAATGGGATGATAGTCAACACACTAACCAATCAGTAGCAAAACAAACAGGAGAATTATTTGTTTCATTATATGGAAATAAAAAAGAATATAATCAAAATGAAATAGTTAAATTTAAAATAAATGTAAGAGATAAATACCCTACAAGAACTTTTCCTGATCAACAAGGATCAAATTTTCTAAAATTAGGTTATTTTACAACAGGTTCTTTTTATAGTATAAGAGATGCACACACAGAAAGAGAAGTTATTCCTTTTGATAATACATTTACTAAATTAAGTTCTGATAATGGGGGAATGTATTTTAATTTATATATGAATGGTTTACAACCAGAACGGTATTATCGTGTATTACTTAAACATATAAATGAGGATGGAACAACAATATATGATAATAAATATTATTTTAAAGTAGTAAGATAATGACTTATGGCATATGAAAATGAAAATATTCAATCTCAAGGATCTACATCAGAAGGTAATACTACTAATTCAAATATAGCACAAAATCCTATCCCAACAGGCTCTAATCAAGAATTTCCTTTATCAAAAACTATAATTAGCAACCAACAAGCTAAAGATATATTAGCTAGTACTTTTAATGAAGTTACAATATCAGAAGAAAAATTTGATAGTGAAAAAATAAAGGAAATATACAATGATTTATTTTTTTTAATCCCTAAAAAAGGAAAAAAATCCCATTATTCTATAATAGAACAAAGCACAGATGAAGCTTTTCCCGAAATAAACCAAAATTTAGATGATTCAATATCATTTTTAGAAGAAGAAGTAGAAGAATTAAATACTATATATATATCTGGATCTCTTCCTCAAATAACCTCACAACACCCTATTTATGATGATGGGATTCTTATTCAAAATGGTGACCCCGTAGATAATGTAGCTATAGACCCCTCATCAGATATATTTTACATGCAACAAGGATTTAAAAGACCAATTACTCATTCATCTAGAGGTTATTATGTAAGATTAATAAGACAAGTAGAAGGAGAAACAGTCTATAAGGAGGATGGATCTTTAAAACCATTAAGTACTAGTCCAAACTTTAGATTTTTATCTAATGATGATTTAAATCTTATACCTAATGGAGAAGATATAGATTCTGCTACAAGTTTAAATTTAGAAACAATAACAGACCAAGGACCTAACTACGCTTATGATGAAATAAAATTAAAACTTACGTGTGAGGGATTAGAAAAATTTTATAAATGGGGGTATGGAACAGAATATTATGATTATGATCTTTCAGAATATGAACATGGAGGTGATATGGGTGGATACTGGTATTTGGATCCAGGTTTATCTTGCAAAGTATTTATAGCATACCCAAACCTATCTGGAGGTTGGAGAACTATTAAGGGGGGTGAATCTCTTACCTTAAAAATTTCAAGAGATGAAAAATTTTATGGACATACCCTAAATGGTACAACTGATCCTTTAGATAATGCTTTTTATCAAAGTGATAATATAGAAGTAGTTAGTAGATCGGGGTATGGTCAGGTATTACCTTCTTTAGGAACATGGAAAAGATGGGGGGAGGGAAAACGCCTTCCAGGAATAAGAGATGTAAAACCTGGTAGTAGACTAAATTATCGAATATTAAGTCCCTATAATTCAAGTGGAAATGTTGTAGATGGTGGTGGATCTCATAGACTTAGTGGAATAATAGATGGGGAGGAATCAGCCGTTAATAAAGGATTTCCTAAACAAGTAAATATACTTACATCACAATTTGATAAAGAATCGATACATGGAACTAGAATGATAAATAAGGGTTGTTATAAACCTCTCCAAGGTGCAGTGGAGTGTTATGGAGATTTAGGACAACATTCTACTTTACAAAACTATTTAAATAAACCTGATTTTGTTTATTATAAAACAAAGGTAACAGGGGGTGATAGTGGTATCCCGATGTATGGTCAACCAATTTTAAAAATTAATGGAAAATTTTGTGTATTTTTGTATGGTGAGAGGGAAGGAGGACTATTTAGCACTAAATATTGGAACGTATTTATGAATTTACACTCTGGTACAGAATTTTCTAAAGAAAATAAACATCTAGATAATGATGTTGTTGGATATATACGAGATTCTACAAAAGATTTTGATTGGATTATTAATGGAAAACCTAACCCTACAATATATTATCCAGGACTACAAGGTGTAAGATTAAACCAATACCTTACAAATTATGGTGCTAATAATAACCCTTTTAATCCCAAGGATGGAGGTAGTAACTATGATGCATCATTACTTGCAAGTGTTATGGGGATAGATTAAAAAATATAACAATAAAATGATTAACCAAAAATTACAAAAAAAGGTATATGAATCTAAAAAAGCAAGAGACATTTTAGATGAGGAATTTGTTGAATTTGGACCAATAAAAAGAAGTATAAATGAATTTTTTAATATATATCTTTCTAAATTTTATAATATTTCAATAGAAGTCCATAAATTTTTCTCAAAAATGAGTTTAAATTATGTAATAGATTATATTAACCCTAAAATAATCCAAATAACAGAGTTAGAAAGACAAAAAGACAAAATTCAGATAGATATAGATTCTTTTGAAAAGTTTCACCCTATATTTATTAACAATTCAGTATTACAACAATGGGCTGAACAAGGTACTCCTGATTCTGAGAAAAAATTCTACTTAATACAATCAGGAAAAAAGAGAAGAATAAGGGGTTTAAATTTATTACAACATATAAAAAATACTTTTAGGATAAAAGCCACAGCTACAAAAAACTGGACAATAAACGTAAGTTATAACACAATAGGAGGTATACCTTCAGGCCCTGATATAAATACAATAGAAGACATAGATATACCTATCTATCAAGTTAATACAGATAAAGAATTACCTTCTGATATTTATATAGGATAAATAATATATAATGACTTACCATTACAATAAAAATATAACCCCCGCACAAACTGAAACAATATCTCAATTAGATACACCACAAGTATCTAGTGATACATCACAAGTATCTAGTGATATAAGATCCGTTTATACTGATACAATTAATTTAGGACCAGAAGTACCCTCAAAAACAATTTCAACAACTTTTGGTAGGGAAGAAGACTATATAGAACTCCATATAGAAAATACAGCGGAACAGTTAATATATACAGAAACAAATTTTAAAGATTATGAATTAAATGATCTTTCAAATAATATAAACCTAAATCCAGAAAAAATACTATCAGATAGAGGATATATTTCAGGACAATATGTTTTAAAATTACATCTTCATAGAAATAAAATTTTTAATTCTTCACATTTTCCATTTCAAATTAAAGAAATTTCAACTTCTCGTAGAGAAATAAAATCTATAACTGAGGGTATTAATAATAAGTTATTTGATGAAGCTGTTATTTCATTTATTTTAGAAATAGAAAGTTCATCCTATTTTAAAGAATTTTTATTAAACTTTGGTGAGGGAATATTAATGTCAGGAATTAATATTTTATTAAATAAAGAAACCTTAAAACATGAATTAATATTAAAAACATTAGATCCCTTACCTTCTAATATAAATAGAGAAACCCCCTTTAAAATAGTTGAAGAAATATCAGATCCTATTTCTATAAATGTTAATTTAGGAACCCCCGAATTAACAGATAATAGTATTGAATTAATGGGTCCTAATTTTCAAATAGACACTAAACAAAATAATTCCATCCCTTCTGCTTTTAAAACTTATAATGATATATTAAATTATAATGTAACTTCATCTTATAACCATTTATTAAATAAGTTAGAAAACCCTGATACAATAAACATACAATATGATTATATAAGAAATGTGTCTTCAAGTATGGAAGAAATTGATAGACCTTTCCATTTTGAAAACTTTACACATTTTAGTAGCGCAGTAGAAAGATTAAAAAACTTTAAATATAAATTAAAACTAATAGAATTATACGATTCTCAAACAACACAAACAGAATTAATTCAGGGAGATATTACAAGTTCTAATACTATATTAACTATTAAAGAAGCTATAAAAACTAATAAAAGAAATATTATAAAAGGATTAGAAGGGTATGAACATTTTCTATATTTTACTTCTGGAAGTTACTATACATGGCCAAAGTCAAACTCATCTCCTCCTTATGAATTATATTCAATTACTTCTTCACAAGTAACAACCTGGTTAGGAGATGAAAAAGATACATATACAGGTTATGGGGGTCAGTTATTATCAGCTTCTCTTTATGATAGAGAAAACCCATACAATCTAAAAAAGTTAATCCCCTCCCATATACTAGATAATTCTAATAATAAATTATATGAGGATTTTGTAAATATGATGGGTCAGCATTTTGACCATATATGGGCTCATATAAAACACATAACTGAAATAAATAATACAGACAATAAATTTGGTATTTCAAAAGAATTAGTTTATTTTCAACTTAAAAGTTTAGGAATAGATACTTTTGATCAATTTGAAAATTCAAATTTAATAGAATATATTTTAGGAGAAGGAACACAAGATAACACAGTAGGAAATTTAATAATAGGTGAATATACAGTAGGAAGTAATACGAATGCTTTTTATAATGTTGAAAGGGGAATAAAAACTTTTGTAACAGCTTCAAATGAGGGTTCAATTCCTAAAGGACAAATAACTAAAGAAATTTGGAAACGTTTATATAATAACTCTTCTTATCTTTTAAAAACAAAAGGAACAGAAAGAGGCTTAAGAGCTTTAATGAATTGTTATGGTATACCTTCAACTATTTTAAATGTTAAAGAATATGGAGGAAGTACACTTTTAAGTGGTCCATTAAAGGATTTAGATACTTCTGGTACTTATAAAACTTTTAGTTATGATAAATCAGGATTAGCCCTAAAGGGAGAATCAGGGACAGCAGGAAGTTTTATTTCAACAGCTTGGTCTTCTTCACTAACAGACGCATTATCAGCATCAGCTAAAACAATTGAATTTAGAGTTAAACCTACTAGATTAGAGGATGATGCTAATCAACATTTATTTACTTTATCAGGAAGTAGAGAAAAGGAAGATCCTTCTTTAGTATTAACAACATACACAGGATTAAATATATCAGCTTCTAATGACACATCTCAACACGGAAAAATAGATTTATATATAAATGGGTCAATTGTAGCTAGTACTAATAATTTTCCAATATACAACGGTGATTTTTGGAATATTTATATAGGAACTTCAGGAACTTCAGCAAGTGCAGCAGACATAACATTTGGAGCATACCAATCAAACTGGTTAAAACATGTATCTTATTATACAGCAAGTATATCTCAAACAGAAGCAGACAGACAAGTAACATTTGGAGATCCTTTTAATGGAGGGAATAATATAGGAGGAGCAGGTAAAGCCTATTTTGGGGGAATACCAGCAAATGATGAATCTGAATTTGATAATATAGACACTTTACGTTTTTCAGGTTCACTTCAAGAAATTAAATATCATTTTGGAGAATTATTAACACCTAATACTCTTAAAAAACAGACACTTGAACCCTTTATGTATAGTGGTAATACACCTTCTTCTTCTTTAGAAACTGTAGTATTAAGATTGCCTTTAGGAAGTAATGATCAAGAAGATATTTCAAGTTTTCATCCTAATATAGAGGTAAATTATTTAGGAGGTGGAACTAGTAGTATGGCTTCTGAAGCTTGGGAAGAAGTAATAGAAACACACCACTTACCTACTCCAGACACAATAGGGGCTTCAATGACAAGTGAAAAAGTCAGAATAGACACAGGAACTATCCCAACAGATAATATATTATTAGTAGATAAAAAGGTAGAAACCTCAACATTAGACAGACAACCCCCTGAATATGAAGATTTAGGAATATTCTTTTCACCTACTTCAGAAATAAATGAAGATATAATTTATACTTTAGGTTCATTTAGAATGGATGATTATATAGGTTCACCTTTACCTTCAGCCCAATCAGCTTCTATTTATGGTGGTTTAAAAGATCTTCAAAGTATTTATAATGGAAAATTAAGAGGAAGATATAACTATTGGGAGTACATTAAATTAATACAAAACTTTGATCATACTCTTTTTAAATTAATAGAACAATTTGTTCCTTTTAAAGCAAACACAAAAACAGGTTTATTAATAGAACCAACATTCATTGAAAGAAGTAAATTCCAAAGAGAAGTACCTATAAGAAGTGATGGTCAAACAATGACCACAGGTTCACATCAAACCTTTGAAGCACACATTGAAACTTACAATTCAGGAAGTAAAGCATTTAGTTTTGCCCCTACATTATTATATAAACCAGATGGAACAGGTTCATTTATAGATACAGAAGACCCTTTTGCAACATCATCCAATATCCCTACTACTATTGGTCAATTTGAACCCGGTACTTATGTTGTTAGTAATAATAATTTAACAAAGGTAACTTCAAGTAAAACAAGTGAAAGATTAGAACAAGGAACAAATGGAACTATAGAAATACATGAAGATTATTTAGATCCTTCTAGAAGAGATCCAAACGCATATAATAATCAAGCATGTCAAGCACCAGTACGACCTTTTACTAATGATCCTTTATTAGGATATGGTATAGGTTTTGGGGTTATAGGAAGTAGTTTTATTGTAGGCGACTGGACACAGTTTGGAAGTAATATAGCAACAGGGATAGGATTTTCTGCTATTGGACAAAATTTCACTGTCAGTAATTATGTGGGGGGTATAAATATTTTTACTATAGGAACAGCAACTATAGGAAGTACATTTGTTGTGGGTACATATTCAGTTATACCAAGACGTGATTTTAATTATATACCCCATAAATCAAATGTATTATTAGGAAATATAATAGGGGGGAAAAAATCTAAAAAATACTTTAAATATCAAACTTATTCATTATAAAAAATGCCGTTATATACACAAATACAACCATCTAAAAGCCTAGCAGATAGACAATACACAGCAGAATTTGATGATGCCTTAATAGAACAACATTATTGGAAAAACCCAAGATATGATGGATGTAAAGTTATATCAAAAGAAATAAACAAACATACACCTATACAAACAGCGTCTAATGCCGAAACAGGTATTGGTTTTGCATCAATTGTCCAACATGGATTAAGTATAGGGGATATGGTTGTAGGGGGATCAGGTCTTTATAGTTTTACTGTAGGGGGGATTTATACAAATTTTACATCACCACCACCTTCTCAAAACATTCCTGGAACTTTTATAGTAAATAATTTTATACCTAATATAACTTGGCCAGGAGACTCAATAAATCCTATAGGATTAAGCCCTAATATAAAAAACGAAACAACAGCTATTTATATAGCTAATACAGTTATAGGAAATAATGAAGATCCTCAATTTACAAATATAAAAAACCATTCTTATTTAAATATTAATCAAATATTACTTATTGATCCTTCCTCAGATGAAACCCAAATATTAGATAAACAATCAGAAAGTTTTACTCCCTTCCATAGTTTTATTACAAACGATTTACCCACAGGAAAAAGTTTTAGTATTAGAATAATAGATGAATCAATTTCCCATAACTTAAAAGGTCCAGACCAATATAAAGTTAAAATGAATAAGGGACTATTATTAAAAACTTTTGATTTTAAAATGGATTTAGGTTCAGAACAATTAACTGAAAATAATTCAATGTATTTATATAAGGGGGGAGATAGTAAAAATGAAAAATATGAAGAAGGAATTGAATATTCTCCTACATCTATATCAAATGGAGATAGAGTAAGATTTAGATATGGTACAATAGAAATGATAGCAGGAAGTTTTGCAACAGGCCACTCATTTGAAAAATCAAGAATTGGTCCTAGTTTTGGATCTGCTTCTATTATAGAAAATAAATTTACACAACAATATTATTCGGGTAGTTATGGACAAATAAATGAACCATCCCAACCACAAGGATCTTTTAATTCTGATGTTTTAAGAACTTCAGGATTAGGTTCTGCAAGTAAATTTATAGGATTAGATACTTTAAATTTTTTATATTTTAATAATATAAATAATTCAATACCCCAACAAGAAAAAACAGAATTACATATAACATTTTTTGAAGGTACAAAAGATTTTAGTTCTGGATCTAATGATGAAAGAAGTATTTCTACCTTTGAAATAGACACTAATCAAACACAACTAGATAAGGGGGGTGTATGTAACGCGTTTTTACCTAAAACTCATGAAATATTACTTAAAGGATTAAATGACGATAGATTTTTACCTAAAACAGGTACATACGAAGATAGTTTTATAAATGCATATTTAACATCCTCAAACACAGCAGGAGGTTGTACATCATATGGAGCTCAAACACCAGCAGTAACCTTTAAGGCTATTCAATTGGGGATAAATGCAGATGAAACATTAGATGCAAGTGTATATGTTCAAGGAGGAACAATACTTCAAGAAGGATTTCAATCTTACCAATCATCTTCAGCCTTTACATACGGAAGATCTAATTTAACATTTGCAAATGGGCCCCTATCAGGATCTGTGTCAGCAAGTGATAATTTATATTCAGGTTCTTTTAGCTATCAATTATCTTTTTTAGATAAAGATCACACAATTATAACAAATTTAGATAAAACATCAGAATTATTTGATGGTATAGGAGTGAAAGGAATAGTAATTATACCAGAAAACACAAACCCGAAAATAAAAAATAACATTCAATTTTACTTACAACAAGCAGGAATATTACCTACTTCTCCAAACACACAAGTACAATTAATACAAGATGT
>TARA_R110001599_G_scaffold22499_3_pt1 | contig 15941 bp, 11 predicted proteins | sample TARA_R110001599 | Tara Oceans TARA_R110001599 (sample SAMEA4398360) | marine metagenome | biome: Polar Biome; feature: [MES] marine water layer (ENVO:01000295) within the mesopelagic zone...; material: water (ENVO:00002006), including particulate matter (ENVO:01000060) such as...... | reverse complement strand
TACCTCGACGCTCTTGGCAACTAAAACCAGCGATGACCACGCAACTGCCGTGGCTTGCCGGCGATGACCCATTTCCAGCGCCAAGCACTGCTCTGGACTATCCCGATGGCCTGCTTGCGGCGGGAGGCGATGTCTCCCCTACTCGCCTGCAAGCTGCCTATCGAGCCGGTATTTTCCCGTGGTCATCGGCCGGTGAGCCTCTACTGTGGTGGTCTCCTGATCCGCGCTGCGTTATCGACCCAGCAACATTTATCCCCAGCAAAAGTTTAGTAAAAACCCGCCGCCAAGCAAGCTGGCGCTTTAGCTGCAATCAGGCCTTCGCTGAAGTCATTGTCGCCTGTGCTGCTCCTCGCCCTTATGCCGACGACACCTGGATCACAACTGAAATTCAAGCCGGCTATGTAGCGCTGCACAAGCTAGGTTGGGCACAAAGCATTGAGGTTTGGCGGGATGATGCGCTAGTCGGCGGCCTCTATGGCGTCACTGTTGGCGGCATATTTTGCGGTGAGTCGATGTTTAGCCACTGTCGCGATGCCTCAAAGCTGGCATTTTGGGCCTTAATGACCTTGTCTCAGGCGTGGCAGGTGGAATGGGTAGACTGTCAGCTAGAAAATGACCATTTGCTTAGTCTTGGTGCGACCATCATGTCTCGAAACGATTACTTAGCATTGTTAGCTCAACAACCTGAAACACCTACGCTGCCGTGGTCACAGGCGCATAGCGCGCTAGCGGCAGCCGGCTTCACTGTGGCGGAGACTTTATGAGTAGCGGCGGCAATATCACTTTCTTCACTACGGCCGCTCATGCCTGTAGCTACTTAGACGATCGCCAAGCCGTCACGCTATTTGCTGACCCTGAAGCCGATATGACCGCGCCAATCTACAGCCAGCTCTCCGACCTTGGCTTTCGCCGCAGCGGCAACTATGTCTACAGACCTCAATGCCAAGGTTGTAGCGCCTGTATTTCGGTGCGCATACCGGTGGCAGACTTTCATCCACGACGCGAGCAACGCCGCTGCTGGCAGCGCAACCAAGACATCACGGTGGCACCTGTGCCAGTACAGTGGTCAGAAGAGCACTACGCCCTCTATGCGCGCTACATCAGTGCACGCCATCGCGAAGGCGACATGTATCCGCCTAGCCCACGCCAATACCGCGAATTTCTAACCAGCGATTGGTCAGATACCGAGCTCGTTGAGTTTCGTCTCAATGGCCAACTGCTTATCGTTGCCGTGACCGATAGCCTAGAAAATGGCTTATCGGCGGTCTACACTTTTTACGATCCAGAAATAAATACCCGCAGCCTTGGCACTTTTGCTATTTTATGGCAGATAGAAGCCTGTCGTGCCAAAGGTCTACGCTCGCTATATTTGGGCTATTGGGTGCGACAAGCCCAGCGTATGCGCTACAAAACTCAGTTCCGTCCATTAGAACTGCTAATTGAAAACGAATGGTTGCTAGCGCGATGAGGTTTTTTCGGGCACAATGCGCGCGTTTTCGAAGCGTCTGAAATTTTACTCAGCGCCCTACATTCCATAGCCCATGAGGCCTTTGCTGCATGTCGAAAGAAGAGCAATTAGAATTTGATGGCGTGGTTATCGATACCCTGCCAAACACCATGTTCCGCGTCGAACTTGAGAATGGCCACGTTGTTACTGCCCATATCTCGGGCAAAATGCGTAAGCATTACATCCGTATTTTGACTGGCGATCAGGTCAAGGTTGAGATGACGCCTTATGATTTAAGTAAAGGCCGAATCACCTACCGCGTTCGTTAGAAACCCGCAAAGTAGCGCCACATTTTCTGTCTTTGAAAAAGTAGCGCTCATAAAAAAGGTCGGCTTATGCCGACCTTTTTTATGTTCAGGTGTTTGAGATTACTCCCAAATCACCTGCTCACGGCGCGCAACCCAACCATCGGCTTGCGGCAAGTAGCTATCTTCAATGATATTGCGTTTGATTTTCATCGTAGGCGTTAAGTAACCATTCTCGATGGTCCACTGATCCTTCACTACCACGACATAATCTAGTCGCTCATGATCTTCTAGCGTCGCATTAACAGACTTCAATAAATCCTTGAAATCATTCGTTAATGTGTCACGTGAAAGCTCGCCGTTCTCGATTTCTTTCAAGGCGTCTAAGGACAGCATAAATAGTGCGAATGGCTGTGGCTGTGTTGGACCAGTAACGCAAATTACCTCAACCTTCTGATGCACATTAAGCTTTTGCTCAATTGGCACTGGCGCAACGTATTTGCCTTTAGAGGTTTTAAACAGCTCTTTGACACGGCCAGTAATTTTCAAGCGGCCTTCTTTATCTAACTCACCACGGTCACCTGTTTTCAGGAAGCCGTCATCAGTCATGTCTTCAGCGGTTTTATCCGGCGCTTTGTAATAGCCCATCATCTGGCCAGGGCTTTTTACTAGCACTTCGCCATTGTCGCCAATGCGCTGTTCAACACCAGGGTTGGCGTGACCAACATAGCCAATACGGACTTCGCCAGGACGTGAGCCATGCGAGTAACCGAAGTTTTCCGACATACCATAAACGTCAAGTAGTTCGAGGCCAAGGTTGTGATACCAGTTCATGATATTTGGTGGCAGAGGCGCTGAAGCAGTGATAGCAATACGCACTTTGTCGAGGCCTAGCTGCTTAAGAATCTTGCCTTTCACCAAGCGATTAAGGAATGGGATATTGAACAAAATTCGTTGCTTGGATGGTGGCAACTTCTCATTGATAGCGAGATAGAACTTGGTCCAGAGGCGCGGCACTGAGAAGAAAATTGTCGGTTGCGCACGCTGTAAGTCGCGTTGGAAGGTTTCTAGGCCGTCGGCGAAGAAAACACGATAGCCAAAATATAGCGAGGCGGTTTCAACTACGGCGCGCTCAGCCACGTGAGCCAATGGTAAGTACGACAACATGCGCTCATCACGCGTGACTTTATAAGTATCACGCAGGGCATTAGCCACCGAGCACATGGTGCCAAAGCTATGCATGACACCTTTAGGACGGCCAGTAGAGCCTGATGTGTAGACAATCGTCGCCATGGCATCAACATGCGGTAGCGTGATGTCTTCATCGCTGATCGGCGCTGTATTGGCGATAATATCGTTATATTGCGGCACATCCATGCGTGGCGATAGCGGCAAGCTCAGCATAGGCAAGCTGGGCAGGTGCGGCTCGATGTCTTTCCAACCATCGGCAATGCCATCCATTTTGCCTAAAATAATGGCCTTACAATCAGAATGATCGAGGATATAAGCGGCAGATTCGCCATTTAATGTCGGATATAAAGGCACGGTGACATGGCCGGCCATCCAAATGGCAACGTCGGCAACAATCCAGTGAGCGCTGTTACGACCGAGCAGGCCAACAGAGGCGCCCTCACCCAAATTCAATGATTTTATATGTGATGCTAAGCGGCGAGCTTGATCGGCAGCTTGACCCCAAGTGATGTCATATGACGAGCCATCGGCATTAGGCTGAGTCAGATAAGGGGCATTGGGAGTAGTCTCAGCCCAATGCAGTAAGCAATGCACTAGTGTTGAGCGGGAAGCGTAGCGGCTCATAAATTATCCTTCTTACGATTTCTATTGTTATGTGGGCTGCATCAGTGGTCTTTTATACCAGATTTACAGCTTAAGGCGAGGCCGATGGGCTATTTCCCTACTCATTGCTCGCGAATATGCTGACGATAGCGGCCAGGCGCCATGCCATGTGCGCGTTTAAAGGCTTGGCCAAACGCAGTCTCTGATGCGTAGCCAATCATGTCGGCTATCCGGCAAACAGGCTGATCGCTATGGCGAAGCTGCCAAGCCGCCAAACGCATGCGGTGTTCATTGAGATAGCGTTGTGGCGGCTTGCCCATGGTGCGCTGAAAACGATCGGCAAAAGCTGAGCGCGATAAATGTGCTAACTCGGCCATTTTCGGCACGGTCCATTCTTGCTCAGGCTTGCGATGCACGGCGCTCAACACGGTAGCCAAGGCAGGATCTTTCAACGCGCGCAACCAGCTACTGTCATCTGTCGAAATTTTGTCGATATACACTCGCAAGCACTGCATAAACCAAATATCGCCTAGACGATTCAAGATGCTTTGCTGGCCTGGGCGCGACTCGCTAATTTCTTGCTGAAGAAACAAGATGCCGATGCGCAGCCATTCCGGCGGCTCCTGGCCTTGGCCGGCCACTAGAAATGCTGAAGGCAGCGCCGACATTAGCGGCTGACCAAGATCAGTGTCGTAATGACTGCCGGCAATAAGCACAATCGCCGAAATATTGCCCTCACCCAAAGCATAAGGTTGATGGCGGCGTTCACTGAGGGCATAGCTAATGTTTTCAGGCGCTTGAGGCGACAGTGAGGCATCTGACAAGGTATGAGCTAAACCACTTGGCAAAACGAATAGGTCGCCGGCGCGCAGGTGATAGGTTTGCTGGTGAGTATGTAAATGCACTTCACCAAATAGCACCGCATGAAAGACAGCTCGCCCTGGCAATGCAACCTGAGCCGACCAATTAGCGTGGCCATGAACGAAGGCATACCCAGCGCCCTTAAGGTGCAAATCATCGAAAACCACACTTAAAAAGTCTTCCATAGCGTCTTAGTCGGCGTTTTGAGATAGATATCCGGTGAATTAAGCCTGCCATAAACCGTTACATTGCACAATGATATGTTCACAAGGCCGGCAGAGCCTGATAGCAGCGCCTAGCGCTAGGAGAACACTCATGACCACGACTACTGCTGATACCGCATGGACTGATGGCAAACGCTATCTTTGGCTACTCAGCCCTATGCTGCCCGTATTGGGCTTATTGATTTTACTGGCCTATGAGCTCACTGGCATCCAAGCCTTTTTATGGGGCGGCCCTTTGCTGGTTTACGGCGTCATTCCTGCGCTAGATCGTTTAATTGGTACTGATACGAATAATCCACCAGAGTCCATGGTGAACCAGCTAGAGTCCGACAGCTATTATCGTTTCATTGTGTATGCCTATATTCCATCGCAATTTATTGTCACGATTTGGGGCGCAGTCATTGCTGTCACTGGCGATCTGTCGGTGTTTGGTTATATTGGTGTTGTGCTATCCGTTGGTGCGATTAATGGTATCGCCATTAATACTGCTCATGAGCTTTCACACAAACGCGATGAGTTTGGCCGCTGGATGGCTAAATTGACGTTAGCGCCTGTTGCCTATGGCCATTTTTACGCTGAGCACGTGCGTGGTCATCACAAAAATGTTGCGACTCCAGATGATCCTGCCAGCTCACGCATGGGCGAGACATTTTGGGCATTTTTACCACGCACAATGATTGGTAGCGTGCGCTCAGCATGGAAAATTGAAGGCGAACGCCTGAATCGCCAGGATAAATCGGTGTGGAGTTTGAGCAACGATAACCTGCAGGCCTGGGCCTTAACCGTTGTCTTCTTTGCTGCCGTTACCGCTGTTTTAGGCTGGTATGCACTGCCCTTCTTGCTGCTGCAAGCCTTCTACGGTGCCGCATTGTTGGAAGTGATTAACTACATCGAGCATTACGGCCTACTGCGTCAAAAAGGAGCTGATGGTCGCTTTGAGCGTTGCAAGCCCGAGCACTCATGGAATAGCAACCACATTGTCACCAACTTGTTTTTGTACCAGCTGCAGCGCCACAGCGATCATCATGCGCACCCAACGCGCAGCTTTCAGGCCTTACGTCACTTTGAGGAAAGCCCACAGCTTCCTTCGGGCTATGCCTCAATGCTGATCCCTGCTTACATTCCTTTCCTCTGGTTCCGCCAAATGGACCCATTGGTGGCCAAGCATTACAAAGGTGATTTGACCCGCGCCAATATTCAGCCGGGCAAGCGTGAGAAGATTTTACGCTCGGAGCTTAATCGCGTTCAGGAGCAACACATTGCCGATGGCGCAGCAGAGAGCGCAACCTTAGCGCCGGTAACGCCTGTTGCGAATGCGATGTGCTACCGCTGTAGCGATTGTGGCTACACCTATGATGAGCACGAAGGCTGTCCGAAAGAAGGCTTTCCAGCTGGCACAGCATGGGCGAGCATTCCAGATAATTGGGCTTGCCCAGATTGTGCTGTACGTGAAAAGGCAGACTTTGTGCCGGTGGCATAAACTGGTGCTAATAAAAAAGCCGCTGTCATAGCGGCTTTTTTATGGATGAAATATTCGGTAAGTCAGCCTCAGAGCCCTAAAGCTCGCAGGTCCAACTGACCATTGCGCATTCCAGGGCACCAAACATAGGCCCCATTAACTGGTTTAGTGAAAGCAAATAAGCCATCAATAATGCCGTCATGAGCACCGCTCATTCGTGTAAGTAAAACTTCAAACGCCTCTAACGAATGGCCAAAAGCCGTGAACACCAATCCTGCGCGGTTACCAGCAGACCAGGGCATAGAGCGGCGCAAAACGTGTGCCTCGGGCGTGGGAGCTTCTTGTTCCGTGCGCTTTACATGCGCGCTTTCTGGCGCCTCATCAAACTCTTCATTACTAATGCGGTGGCGGCCAAACGTATTGTCCTGCTCGGCATCTGTCATGGCATCGAAGGTTTTAAAGTCGTGTAGCCATTGCTGCACGGCTAAATAGCTACTGCCAACTAATGCATCTGCAGCAGGTGCAGTAACGCTAGCAACAGCAATCGCCTCCTCGCCCTCTGGGTTTTCAGTGCCATCTTCATAGCCGGTTAAGTCGCGACCATTGTCGTAGCAGAATGACTCTATGCTTTGCATGCGCGTAAAGCATGGCGTGAGCATATCGACCCAATGCCGTTCTTGATGCAAGAGCTCACCACGCGATGGCCCGCGCAGCCACAGCCAGAGCGCGATGGGCTGGCAAGGAATATCGACCAAACTGCCATCTATACGAGGGCCTGCCGTTAAGCCTGGTATGTGCTGGCCTAAGGCCTCAACTACCGTCAAGCCAATACCGACAACTGCGCGCTCGCCATCAGCATGCGCCTGAACTGCTCTTAGTGTGGTTTCCAGCGAGATGCTATCGGCTAATTGAAAACTAATGAATCGCGCGTTTTCAGGGACTGGCGCTAAAATGCCTGCTTGCATCTGGTTCATAACACATCCTTAAATAAGCTCCGCTCTACCATAAATCATACGGTAGAAATGGCCATAAAAAAGCCGCCATCTGCAGAACAAATGGCGGCTTTTTGAGCAACTTAAAACTTAAGCATTGGCAGCTTTTAACTCTAAGCGGCGACGATGTAGCACTGGCTCAGTGTAGCCATTGGGCTGCGCACAACCCTCAAACACCAGCTCAGCAGCAGCTTGGAAAGCGACGCTGTTGGCGAAGTCTGGTGCCATTGCTGTGTACAGTGGATCACCAGCATTTTGCTGGTCGACCACGGCGGCCATGCGCTCCATTGCTTCAGTTACCTGAGCTTTAGTGCAAACGCCGTGACGAAGCCAGTTAGCCACGTGCTGACTGGAGATGCGCAGCGTGGCGCGATCTTCCATCAATCCCACGTTGTTGATATCTGGCACTTTCGAGCAACCCACACCAAGGTCAATCCAACGCACCACATAACCCAAGATGCCTTGGCAGTTGTTATCCAGTTCGTTTTTGATTTCTTCAACCGACCAGTTCGGTGTGTGAGTCACTGGATAGGTCAAAATGTCATCAAGCTTGGCGTGTGCGCGTGACTTCAGCTGCTCTTGCACGTCTTGCACTAATACCTGGTGGTAATGCGTGGCGTGCAGCGTAGCGCCTGTTGGCGATGGCACCCAAGCAGTGTTAGCGCCAGCTTTCGGGTGCGCAATTTTTTGCTCCAGCATGTCTTTCATCAAGTCTGGCATTGCCCACATGCCCTTACCGATTTGCGCTTTGCCTTGCAGGCCGCATTTCAGGCCAACATCAACGTTCCAGTTTTCGTAAGCGCTGATCCATGGCAGTTTTTTCATGTCAGCTTTACGCACCATGGCGCCAGCTTCCATAGAAGTGTGCATTTCATCGCCGGTACGATCTAAGAAGCCGGTGTTGATGAAGATCACACGCTCTTTAGCGGCACGGATGCACTCTTTCAAGTTCACTGTAGTGCGGCGCTCCTCATCCATGATGCCCATTTTCATGGTGTTACGTGCCAAGCCCAAAGCATCTTCTACGCGAGCAAAGATTTCGCTGGCGAAAGCCACTTCTTCAGGGCCGTGCATTTTTGGTTTCACGATATACATCGAGCCAGTACGCGAGTTGCTGACGCGGTTTTTCTTTTGCAGATCGTGCATGGCGGCCAAGGTAGTCACCATGGCATCCATGATGCCTTCCGGCACTTCTTCGCCTTTGTAGCGAACGGCTGGGTTGGTCATCAGATGGCCAACGTTACGCACTAGCAGCAGAGCGCGGCCGTGCAGCGTGAGTTCGCCACCAGATGGTGTGGTGAAGCTGCGGTCGCTATTGAGCGTACGCGTTAGAGTTTTGCCACCCTTTTGGAATGACTCAGCCAAGTCACCTTTCATCAGGCCTAACCAGTTGCTGTAAACCTCAACTTTGTCTTCGGCATCAACGGCTGCAACTGAATCTTCGCAGTCTTGAATAGCGGTGATGGCCGACTCTAAGTTCACATCTTTAACGCCAGCAGCATCGGTTTTGCCAATGGCACTGTTGCGATCGAATTGAATTTCCGCATGCAGGTTATTGTTTTTCAACAAGACACTTGTAGGGTCAGCAGCATCACCAGTATAACCAACGAATTTTTCTGGCTGAGCTAGCGCTACTGTTTGGCCAGTGGCCAGAGTGATTTGCAACTGGCCATTAACGATGGCATAGGCAGTGCTATCTGCGTGCGAGCCCGATGCTAAAGGTGCTGCCTGATCTAAGAACTTACGGGCAAATGCGATGACTTTATTACCGCGTACGGGATTGTAGCCACCTGCGCGCACTGCACCATCTTCTTCTGAAATAGCGTCAGTACCATACAGCGCGTCATATAAAGAGCCCCAACGCGCATTGGCAGCATTCAAGGCATAACGGGCATTTTTCACCGGCACAACTAGTTGCGGGCCGGCAATATGGGCGATTTCATCGTCTACATTTGTTGGCGACACTTCGAAATCTGCACCTTCAGCAATCAAGTAGCCGATTTCAACGAGGAATGCCTTATACGCAGCAAACTCAGCTTTTGGGTTGGCTTGGTGCCATGCATCGATTTTCGCCTGGATATCATCGCGCTTTGCCAGCAAGGCCTTATTTTTAGGTATCAAATCGGCCATAACTTGCTCGAATTGCTGCCAAAAATGCTCAGGGCTTATGCCTGTGCCGGGAGCTACCTCGTTATTCACCAAGTCAAAAAGCGATTTGGCGATATCAAGTTCGCCGTGCTGGACGCGTTGTTCAGTCATATCCGTTTGCCTCAAAGTGCTGTGATCAAGGGGATGTTCGTGCGGGGCACATAGTTTAACCAAAACTTAAGCTTTGGTCATTCCCGAATACGCCGAATCCGCGCATTACGCCGCGCTAGGCCGCTCTCTTCTTCTGCGCTTTTTTCTTGTTCGGCGATTTGTCTGGCGACAAAAGTGATGAGCTGACGCAGCCAGCGGTGCGCAGGGCTATGGTGCAGCAAAGGCCCCCAAGCCATCTTTAGCTCAAAGGCTGGAATGTGGAATGGCGGCTCTTTAATCACTAATTGCGGATGGTCTTGCTGCAACTTAGCGATTCGTGTTGGCAGCGTCGCCACTAAGTCGGCCTTGTGCGCAACCAAGGCTGGCATTTGGTAATGGCGCGTAAAAATCGTGATGCGACGACGCTGACCTAGGCGCTCCAAAGCGGCATCGATCTGCCCCAAATGGCCTCGATCAGGGTTTACGCCAAAGCCAATACCCATGCCTGTTTTTGACACCCAAATATGCTGAGAGTCGAGATAGTTCTTCAAATTAAAGCGCAAAGCCGCAGGGTTATTGCGGTTGAGCAAGCAGGAAAAGCTATCTGTCCATAAGGTGATTTGATGGAACGATTGTGGCATTTCATTGAAGCGGTTAATCGCCAAGTCGACCTTGCCCTGCTCAATATCCTGCACGCTAACATCAGATGGTGTGAGAAAATCCAACACCACATCGGGCGCCTCAGAGCGCAGCGCCTTAACTAAAGCAGGGACAAGCGTTGCTTCAGCGTAATCGCTAGACATGATGCGAAACACACGGCGCGATGTCAGCGGCTTAAACTCTTGCCGAGGTTCTAAGATGTCGGTGATTTGCGACAAGGCTTGGCGAATCAACGGTGCCAGCTCAAGCGCTCGCTCCGTCGGCGTCATGCCTTGGCTACTGCGAATGAGCAAAGGATCATTGAAAAGGTCGCGTAAGCGCTTAAGACCATTCGACAATGCCGGCTGCGTAATGCCTAACTGGCCTGCTGCGCGCGTGACACTTTGCTCGCGAAGCAAGACATCTAGATAGACTAATAAGTTGAGATCAATGCGCTCAAGATTCATGGCGTGAATACCGACTATAAAAACTATAAACTTTGAAAATTATGCCATGAACCCCTACACTGCGCCCACTGTTAATAGCACCTTTAAACATTATACGGGCGCATTGACATCCACCCCTCGTGACAGGAAAACGCCATGACTACGTACACCTCTGCGATTGACGCTGTTCGCGCCGTGAAGGCCAAATTTGGCACCCCATGGAGCGCTATTAGCCCAGAAGATGCGGCTCGCATGCAAATGCAAAACCGTTTCAGAACTGGTTTAGATATTGCCAAGTACACTGCCGGCATTATGCGCCGCGACATGGCTGAATACGACGCCGACACCAGCAAATACACACAATCGCTGGGTTGCTGGCACGGTTTTGTTGCCCAACAAAAAATGATCGCCAACAAAAAATACTTCGGCACTACAGAGAAAAAATACCTGTACCTGTCGGGTTGGATGGTTGCCGCCCTTCGTTCAGAGTTTGGTCCACTGCCTGACCAATCAATGCACGAAAAAACTTCAGTTCCAGCGTTGATCGAAGAGCTGTACACCTTCTTGCGTCAAGCCGATGCTAAAGAAATGAACGACCTCTTCCGCAGCTTGAAAAAAGCCCAAGAAGCTGGCGATACAGCTAAAGCTAAAGATCTCGAAGAGCAAATCAACAACTACGAAACTCACGTTGTGCCGGTGATTGCCGACATCGATGCCGGCTTCGGCAACGATGAAGCAACTTACTTGCTGACCAAGAAAATGATTGAAGCTGGTGCTTGCGCCATCCAAATCGAAAACCAAGTGTCCGACGCTAAACAGTGCGGTCACCAAGCCGGTAAAGTAACCGTGCCACACGAAGATTTCATCGCGAAAATCAACGCTGTGCGTTACGCGTTCCTAGAGCTCGGCGTCGAAGAAGGCATCATTGTTGCCCGTACCGACTCCGAAGGCGCTGACTTGACACAAAAAATCCCTGTCTCGAACAAGAAAGGTGATTTGGCGTCGCAGTACATCAGCTACTTGGCCACACAAGAAATCGACATCTCTGAAGCTCAAGATGACGAAATCCTAATCAAACGTGATGGCAAGCTACACCGCCCAACACGCTTGGCTTCTGGCCTGTACCAGTTCCGCGAAGGCACACAGATTGACCGTGTTGTGCTCGACTGCATTACATCACTGCAAAACGGTGCTGACTTGCTCTGGATCGAAACGCCAACACCAAACGTGAAAGAAATTGCACACATGGTTAACCGCGTTAAAGAAGTCGTGCCAAACGCTAAGCTGGTTTACAACAACAGCCCATCGTTCAACTGGACATTGAACTTCCGTCAACAAGCCTACGATCGTTTTGTTGCTGAAGGCAAAGACGTATCGGCTTATGACCGCGCCAAACTGATGAGCATTGATTACGACGAAACTGAATTGGCAAAAGATGCTGATGAAAAAATCCGTACCTTCCAAGCCGATTCGGCTCGCGAAGCTGGCATTTTCCATCACCTGATCACTCTGCCTACTTACCACACCACTGCTCTGCACATGCATGAATTGTCCAAAGGCTACTTTGGCGACCAAGGCATGTTGGCTTATGTGGCTGGCGTGCAACGTAAAGAGATCCGCGAAGGTGTCGCTTGCGTTAAGCACCAAGCCATGGCCGGTTCGGACATTGGCGATGATCACAAAGAGATCTTCGCTGGCGAACAAGCTCTAAAAGCTGGTGATGACAGCAAAAACACGATGAACCAGTTCTCTGCGTAATCGTTGTTGATTTGAGAAAAGCCCTGCACTTCGGTGCGGGGCTTTTTTTTGAGCTATATACGCTTAACAATCAAACTTAAGTACTTGAGACTACAGAGTTTCTGTCAAATTATTGACGAATGTGAAACAACACTTGCTTAACAAGCATCGTCTATGGAAAACTACTCAAATAATAAAAAATAAGAGGTTTTTCATGCCCGTGCTCCATCCTGCCCTCCCCCTGCGTGCGCTCTCTCTCTCAATTTTCGCATTAGCTTTTTCAGCTGGAGCTCAAGCCGGCGGTCTCGACCTGCCCACTATTACAGCTGCCCATCAAGGCACTGCAAACGCTAACGGCGCAGAAGCTAGCGACCCCTCAGTTATCTATTACAACCCAGCCGGGCTCGCTCGTTTAAAAGGTGGACTGCAGGTTTCACAGGGTGCCTCCTTATTATTTCTGCGCGGCAAAGCTGAAGCTAATTTAGCTGAAACTAGGCATGGTGCTGGTCCTGATCAACCATCTGGCGGAGGCAACTCTGTAGCTGATGATAATCCAAGCCCAGCAGGTTCTTTTTGGCCAAAAATCTTAGCCGCTGGTGGTTTATTTGCCTCGCTGCCAATTAACGATACGATCACCGCAGGTATTGGTATATTTGCACCTGGTGGCGGCAATTTAAACTATAAGTCTGACTGGGCTGGTAAATATCAAATCGATAGCATTGCTATTGAGCTCATTAACATTAATCCATCTATCGGCATTCGCTTTGATGATATGCATAGTTTAGGTTTTGGTGTCAGCGTTATTGGTGGCCATATTCGTCAAAAAAGTGCAATCGATGTGCCAGGTGTATCGCCTTATCTTCTGAAAAGTGGCTTTGATAGCGGAACACTCGATCTACTAGGCCTACCTACAGGTGGTGCAGTAGCAGGCATATACTCTGCGGCCTGCCAAAGAGACACTCTAGTAAATCAGCTGCTAGGAGGAGTTTTAGATACTGCCTGCAACACAGTTCTCTCTACTTTGGGAGAACAGTTAACAGCGCCAGGCTCATCAGGTAGCGCTCAAGTAGAAATGTATGGCTATGGCCTTGGCTACAATATGGGCTATATGTTTGCACCAAATGATCGCACTCGCTTTGGTATTGCCTATAGATCTGAAAGTACAGTTAAACTGCGTGGTGATATTGAGTGGGATCTTGCCAATATCCAAGGCTCTGCAGTCTACGACGCTCTACTAAATAATGGTGTTTTAGGGGATGAGAATCTCGAAGACTATTTAAGAAATAATTTACGACCAGATACAACCGCTAAGGGTGATTTAATTATTCCAGCAAGAACTTCGGTTAACATATTTCATCGTTTAACCGATAAAATAGACCTGATGGCTGACTATACATTTATTGAAACCTCTGCCGTTGATAAAATTAGAGTTGAATTTTCTGATAAAACTGACTCCAATGGAAACTCAATTAAACAAGGTAATGCTGGTATCGACACCAACTGGAGAGACTCGTTTAAAGTTTCTGTCGGTGGCAACTATCATTGGAATGATCAATTGACGCTGCGCACTGGCTTCCAGTTTGATAAAACTCCGATACCCTCTGCAGAGTTTCGTCACCCGGGTGCTCCAGATAGCGACCGCTACATGTATGCCATTGGTGCCAACTATAAAGTTAATCGCAATCTCAGCATTGATGCTGCATACAGCGTGACCTTCTTAGAAGATTCATTGTCAAACTACACTGAACGCTGCCGCACTATCACACGCGACGATGAAGATGGTATGTACGACCCTAATGGCGAATCTTGTACCGCTAACGGCGGCAAGTACCAAGGTCGTTTCTTTGACACATCAATTCAAGTGTTAAGCGTGCAAATGAATCAAAAGTTCTAATAAAAATGCATTGAATAAAAATAGCCGGCTATAAAGCCGGCTATTTTTATTCAGAAATTTATTTAATCAATCAGTTAAGGAAACCACGCTATGACAAGGTCACATTAACAACAGATAATAAACCCTCTCTCGACATCGGCCTTTCCATCACTACGCGCTTATCTTCGAGACTCTCAAAATCAAACAACTCGCGGTCGCCAAGCTGCGATGGTGCAATGTTCTGAGTTGCTGTAAACATGCTATCTAATCGACCCGGATATTTTTTATCCCAATCTCTCAACATCTCATTAATCATGGCGCGCTGAAGATTATCTTGTGAACCACAAAGATTACACGGAATAATAGGAAACTCCTTCAGGCGAGAGAACTCAGCAATATCCTTCTCTTTGCAATACGCTAACGGACGAATTAAAATATTCTTACCATCATCTGATAGTAATTTTGGCGGCATAGCTTTTAATCGGCCAGCATGAAACATATTCAATAATAGTGTCGCCATAATGTCATCGCGATGATGACCAAGAGCCACTTTAGTCGCACCAATCTCTTGTGCAAAACTATATAAGTTTCCTCGACGCAACCGGCTACAAATAGCACAGTAAGTCTGCCCTTCCGGTGTCAGCTCTTTAACGATGCTATATGTGTCTTTCTCTAAAATGAAAAATGGTACGCCACGCTCAGTTAAATAACGCGGCAAAACATCTTCCGGAAAATCTGGCTGCTTCTGGTCAAGGTTAACTGCGACGATTTCAAACTTAATTGGTGCACTAAGCTGAAGACTCAGCAGCATCTCCAGCATGGTATAGCTATCTTTACCACCAGACAGGCAAACCATGATTTTGTCGCCATCCTGAATCATATTGTAATCAGCGATGGCCTGGCCTGTGAGTCGGCGTAGGCGCTTTTGCAGCTTATTAAAATCAGTACGCGACTTGGTTTCATCGGGCTTTATTGCTTGCGTAGTACCAGCGGTTGGTATCGACATATCAGAGCCTAGGCAATCGGTTAATGGCGCGCATTTTCTCGAATGCCGATGGCTATGTAAACATCACCCAAACATAGGTGGCCCCTAATTTACGCAAAAAGAGGCTACCTCTTGCTGTTTAAAAACGCTGGTTAAGCTGTATACCTGCCGAGTGCACATAAGTATCTTTGAACACGCCACGGAATGTGCCGCCATTACCTGTGCACTGCGTAGTCGACGTAGCGCCGTTGGCTGGTGCCTGTGAAATCAGATAGCCAGACGGGTGACAGTCGTCAGTATAGTTAGCAGCGGCATCCTCAATCACGATATAGCTATACGCTAAGTCGATATCCATGCCTTTGCGTGGCGAGATATTGGCACCTAAAGAATAGACATAGCGATTGTTGTCCGGCAATGCGGAGTGGCGGCCTTCAGGGTCCGGAACTGGCGTTTGCTCATAGCCCACACCCGTGCGCAGCATTAGCACGTCATTGACTCGATAATTAACGCCAATAGCGCCTTTAAATGTGTCGCGAAAACGCGTGCTTACCACCACATCGCCTTGTTGGATTGTGCCATTCGGGCCTTGGCGATCCTCAGCAACTACTCGCAACTCTTGAATACGGCTAGTGCGCGTCCATGTCAATGAGCCCATTAATGCTAAGCGGTCACTGGCCTGATGAAATAAAGCTGCACCAACAGACTCAGGTGTAATGATTTTTATCTCAGCTTTTGAGTCTGGGCGGACATAGTTTTCAACATAGTCGCGCAGCTCTATGCGTCGCGTAAGTGAGCCCAATAGACCCAATATATTGCCATCACTAACACCCGTGATATCTGGAATTTGACCGGAAACATCACTGAAGTCCCAATCATAGTCAGCCTTAATGGTTTGACGAATATGCGACCGATAAGTCAAACCAAAACGTGTGCGATCGTCA
>TARA_R110001599_G_scaffold328015_5_pt1 | contig 15952 bp, 16 predicted proteins | sample TARA_R110001599 | Tara Oceans TARA_R110001599 (sample SAMEA4398360) | marine metagenome | biome: Polar Biome; feature: [MES] marine water layer (ENVO:01000295) within the mesopelagic zone...; material: water (ENVO:00002006), including particulate matter (ENVO:01000060) such... | reverse complement strand
AGCACGTAATAGAATGTCTATTGCATATTTCGGGTTGAAGCATTCCCAATTAGACCAGATACATACCATCCTTTTCATGATAAAAACCCCGAATATATTGGACCAAAATTTTCAAAAATTTAACCTTCTGATTTCCCTACTCTCTCTGTTTACCATAGCTCATCCAGTAAGCGCACAAATAAAATCTGAAGTTCATTGGGAGAATGGAAGCCCTTCTTTGATTATTGATGGAGAGCAATATCCACCTTTTGCCTACATGTCCTATTTGGGAGAGGAAGAATATTATACGGAAATTGCTGCTTCCGGAATTCATCTATACAACCTTCCAGCTTACTTGGGAGAGGGAGGAATAAATACTATCTCAGGAATTGGTGCTTTTAGAAATTCAATATGGAAAGGAGAAAATGAATATGACTTTTCAAGCATAGAAGTAGATTTTGAGAAAATACTTAATGCGGATCCAAAAGCCAAAGTAGTCATCCGCTTTTACCTTGATCCACCTCGCTGGTGGACTTTAGCAAACCCATCAGCAGCAGCACAGTTGCCAGATGGTTCATTATTTCGCCAAAGTTTTGCTTCAGAAGAGTGGCGAGAAAAAACAAAGGTGGCTTTTCAGGATTGCCTGGATTGGTTGCTAAAATCCAAATACCGTAAAAATCTGGCGGGAATTCATGTGGCCAGTGGTTTTACGGAAGAATGGTTTTACCATCCTAAACAGTACCAGGACCAAAACCCTGTCCGACTAAAAGCCTTCCGTGATTGGCTAAAGAATAAATATGGTACTGTTGCAGCACTAAGAACAGCCTGGAATGCACCGTCTGTCACTTTTGACAATGCCCAGCTAAGCAATATCGATGAGCCTGTCACTGATATCTCATGGAGAGATCCCATTAAAGACCAAAACTACATCGACACGTATCGATTCCATACGGAAGTTTTGGTGGACAATATTGCCTATTTCTGCAAGATTGTCAAAGAGAAGAGTGATGGCAAATTGTTGACTGGGGCATTTTATGGTTACCATTATTTCGTCACCGACCCAAGGAGAGGCCATGGATCTCTGGCAAAGCTATTGGATTGCCCGGACCTGGATTATTTGTCCAGCCCAAATGTTTACAATAGGGCAATTGGGGAAGATTGGCCTCCTATGGTGGCGGTGAATTCTGTTCACAAGCATGGAAAGCTTTGGTTGGCAGAAAACGATACACGGACTTCAATTACTACACTTTTAAAAGACCGCTCTCAAGGAATAGCTCCTTCTGGTCAATATGAAAGTGGGGTTTGGCTTGGCCCTAAAGACCATGATGCTTCTGTCTCATTGCTATGGAAAAATGCAGCAAGAATGCTGGCTTACGGTTATGGGGGTTGGTGGTTTGACATGTGGGGAGGTTGGTTTAGTGATCCTGAAATGCTTCAGGTATTGGAAAAGACCCAGCAATTTCACCATGACTACCCGTCTAAAAACCCAGAGAAAATGAAGCCTTCTGTATTGGTAATTGTCGATGAAGAACTTTCATTTTGGGACAAAAGTTATGGTAGACTTACTGAGAAAATATTGTCTAACCGATATCCAATAGCCAAAACAGGAAGTGCTTATGACCTTTATCTAAGGACAGACTTACAAGAGATTACCCACAGTCAATACCAAGTAATCTGGCTTATGGGCTTGCTTCAATTAACCGATAAAGAAACTGCGCTGATCAAAAAGTGGCAGAAACTGGGCAAAACCGTTTTGTGGACCAACGATAAAGGAACAACCCTTAACTTCCCTGGAAAAGCCGCCAGATTCCTTCCGGAAAAGTTGCAATGGAAGCCTTCCGAGCTTAAGAAAGTCTGGGCAGCAGCTGGCGTTCACCAATACATAACTACGGAAGACATCTGTTATGTAGGAAGAAATTGGCTAAGCTTACATTCCGTTGATGGTGGAGAAAAAAACATTCAACTCCCCTATTTAGCGCAAGTAATTGACCCATTAACAAACAAGGTATTGTCCGATTCCACCAACCAAATCCAAATAAAAATGGATGCAAAATCAACGGTTATTTTCCGGGTTAATCCATTCTAATCACCCCTTCAATAAATGTCTTATGCCTAAGGGAGGTTTTTGTCATCCATGTTTTATTCCAGTTGAAAGCTTACAGTTATGTACTTAAGAATTTCAAAAGTAATTCCTGAAAAAGAATTGAAATCCTATAACAACCTTTATTTAACCTGTTGTTTGTCTGAATTTTAGAATCAATTTTTATATTTTGCTGACAGAACCCTATTTCAGCCATAAAATAAAAACCAACATGAAGCATATGTTACGTACTTACTTGCCCTTATTCTTAGTACTAATTTTCCAATTTTGTATTTCTCCCGAAGACACAAAAAAGATAATAGATGACGAAGAGGAAGAAGAGGAGGAGGAAGAGGTAGTACTGGAAGACCCCACAGATCTGCCATTTACAGTCGAATGGTCCATCAACAAGGAAGGTGATGAAATTGGTGGCTCCTTTTCCCCGTTTTTGCATATAGGTGAAACCGACCTTTACCTATACAGCCCCTATGGTGGAAAGGGAATTGTTTCTTTGAACAAAGCCAATCAGGAAACCAACTGGAACATCAATAAAGAAAGTATAGGAGGCCCCTTTACCATGAAAACCATTGGAGATCACCTTTGGGCCATGACGGCAGACATTAATAATCCAACTGTGATCAAAGTAGATCCTTCAGATGGCAATGTACTATTTGAAAAGCCTTCCGGAACATTCCCTTCCGGGCAGGTAGATGGTAACTGGTTTGGCTTAAGAAAAAGGGAGACATCCCTCTACAAGGTAAGTTTGGAAACCGGCAATGACGAAATCGCATGTGAGGAGTTATTGGTAGACAATATTAGAAATTTCCTTTTCAGAGATGACAAGTTGGTGCTGATGGTGGTACGTGGAGGTAGAAATTTGCTTTCTATAGATCCCAATACTTGTAATGAATACTGGGAGGTTTTCAATTATGACGAGCCCAACTTTGGTCACCTCAACTATTATTCCTTTGCCGTGGATCTTGGAAGCACCCTACTAAGCGTCAGCCCGGATAATTTCATCTTACGTTCTCCTACTACAGGAGAAGCTGAATGGAAATACCCTGAAGGTTTCAATAACAATACACTTGACCTGACCCATATGCTTCACTTTGAAAGCAAGAAGTCCTTGATCTACCACGACAAAGAATCCGGAAAAGTGGTGGCCATCAACTGGTCTTCCCAATCTAAAACATGGGAATCAGAGATTCAGAATAGAGATGTCGGCCAATTGTTTCTGGTAAAGGATAGGCTCTTTCTTTATACAAAAAACAACTTTCTCTATGAGATCAATGTAGAAAATGGTCAAACCATTTCAGAAAGAGAGATAAAGGAGCTTTATCCTTTCGACACTTCAATCATTCCCTTTTCCATCAATCGTTTAGAAGATTATTTTGGTGAAAGGTATTTCAAAATTTATGGAGATGAAATCTATTACACCACCGAACAAAGCCTATTGGTTTCAGCGAGGTTAGATTAACATTAAACTGACGCGTCCCCTTCGACAAGCTCAGGGGACGCATCAGATCATTTTTTCCGGCAAAACGCTCTCTTAGTCTACTATTGAAAATTGTTTTATTAAATTTTGTAGATTTCAGTTTATACTTGTAATAATCAATACAACGGAAAGGAAAGAAGTCTGAAGGACTTCAACCACAATAACTACGGGTGAAACCCGTGGAAAAAATAAGAAAGCAGAGCGATTTTGGCGGTATTGTTTTTTTTTTCTGCAACAATGCTGACAAAATCTCAACGTCTCTCAAACCCTAGCTATACAAAAACCCCACAACAAATCAACATTTGTTGTGGGGTTTCCTATTTCTAGTTGTATGTGGAAAATTATTTTTTCTCCAACAATACTTCAGCATGTACAGCTACTTCACTCCATGTTTTGCTCACACCGTCTTTACCAGTATGTAAAGCCTCGCAAGCCTTATTGATAGAAGCTACAGCATCTAAAGCATTCCAATTTTCTAATTCCATTACACCGTCAAAAATAAATTGGGTATCATTTACAGTAGAATACTCCAAAGGAATGTTTTGTGTAGTTCCATTCAAGGTTACGTCGATAGAACATTTGTTACCACCTTCTACTTTAAATACACCTGAGATCAGCTCTGTATTTTCCATAACACCGAAGAAAAATTCAAGGATTTTAGGATCTCTCGTTCCCGTAGCGTCGTTGGTAAATAAGCTACTTACAGGGATGCTAAACTTGGTACCATTCATGGCTTCAAGTGCAGTCGCTCCTTCACCGAAATTAGTAACATTAATTTTGGTGAATTGTCCTCCTACAGGTGCTTTGTCTGTGGTCTTGTAAGCCACAAAGCTAACTTTAGTAGAATCTTCTACCAAAGTAAAGTTGCTTTCCGCAACAACCTCTGTTTCAGTTTCAGCGCTTTTATTGGCATTGTTACAACTAAAATTAGCAAGCAACAAAAGGCTTAAGGCAATTAGTTTTAAGTTTTTCATGGTTTTTTTATTTTAAAAATCTTGTCAAATTTAAACATATTAAAGGGGCAATTAAAACCTATAGCCAAATCATTTCCATTATACCTTAAAGTTGATTTTTTTTAACTCTTTAAAGGAGGTCAATTGATGGACCATTCCTTGCGGGGTTGAAGGGCAGCATCTTATCAAGGCCTTAATATTATTCTAAAATGAAATTGTCCCATAATTTACTACACCCTTCCAGGGCTTTAAGGTTTCGTTTTTGCCGATTGTGGATGGGCTAACACCCATCCCTATTTTTACACCGCCCCGTCAGGGTTCCAATTTTTACAGTTATCCATTCCTAGCCTGAAAGGGCGATATATATCAGCACAGGGTGGCAGCCCTGTGATTTAATTCCAATCCCCAACCTCCAAGCCCTGAAAGGGTGACATATTGTCCCCACCTTAATTTGCGAAAAATTATGCTTAAATGAAATGGTTCCAAAATTTTACTACACCCTTCCAGGGCTTTAAAGTTTTTTTTGCCGATTGTGGATGGGCTACACCCATCCCTATTTTACACCGCCCCGTCAGGGCTCCAATTTTTCCAGATTATCCATTCCTAGCCCTGAAAGGGCGATATATATCAGCACAGGGTGTCAGCCCTGTGATTTAATTCCAATCCCCAACCTCCAAGCCCTGAAAGGGTGACATTCAACTTAACTTTACGGCCCATTCCCACAAATCACCCCTTTTTGCCCTATATTAACTAGCCAATCACCCGGTTCAAGTCCTTTAAAAACACATTCACACCCTCCTCTATTCGATTAGTGATGGTAACAGGATCATTAAAATCCGGATTTTTTAAAACCACCCATTCCAAAATGGAATGAGGATGGGTCGATGCCTTGTATTTGTCTCCCATTTCCTTTTCACTTATTAACCCAGAGTAATGGCTTTGAACTTGTTTGTTTTGCCCTGCCAACCAAATTTCAAAACTTCCCTCTTGATGATCAAAAATGATGACGAACTTTAGTTTCTTCTCTTTCAACTCTTTTGTACTAATCGGAAAATAGGTAAAGTCCATTGCTCCTTGATAAAAACTACCCACAATGAATTCCTGATGGTTATTCTTGAAATAAATTCTAAGCGACTGCATAAACGCAATTAAGCTTTTGTAAACTCTCGCTATTTCTCCCGTCTGTATTTGTTTTTGGTATTCAGAAAAACTTTCATTCATCGGTTCCATCTCTCTTTTAAGGTGTTAATGAATTTAGTAGGCTAAAACCTTAAATCAAAAATAAGAAGAGGAATTTTATACATCAAAACTTCCACTGTGCCTAATACCAAATGGCTTGGGGTAAAGCAGGAAAGAGACTGCTGCCCTTTGGGCCAAATAATCCTAGATATTGACCTCAACTTCGGGACTATGTACGGTAACCAGGTATTTTCCTGAACAGGCTTATACGCCTGGTTCCACTTTGAGAATTGGGAAGTGGGGGTTTAATGATAGCGCATGAAATGTAAGGCCTTTTGAAAACTTTCGTTTAGACAAGAATTACAGATCCCATGATAAGACAAAAAAACGCCCATAAAGGGCGTTAAACTATACTTTGTGGTTTAAATCACCTTCTTACCAACTTGCCGATGGATTCGAGCAATTGGGATTTGTTAACCAAAGCCACTTTGGCTACACGATAAAAATCACTCATCCAATCCTCTATTTCTTCCAAAGCCTCATCTTTTATTTTGGTTGCTTCCTGAGACTCTCCTTTTTCTCTGAGGTAATTTTCTCTTGCAGCTTCCAAAACAGCTATCTGACTTTCTCCTGCATTTAATTCATCAATGCTGATATTTAGCCTAGAAAGTTGGTTTTGCAGAGCGGAGTCTGCTACCACTTCAGAATAAAAAGTTTTTACCTTTTCCATCCAGCTTGTATAGGGCCTTGGTATTCTACCTAATATCCCAAGACGGTCTAAGGTAACCCCATCATTTTTAAAAACCACTTTGGCTAATTTACGGTGGACCCCATAGGTATCTTCCAATGCTGATTTAGCTTGCGTAAAATTGGCATAAGCAGCGGAAGTTTCATTGTCTTCAATTCTGTTGGCGTCAAATAATTGTCTGGCTTTAGCCAATAAGTCTTTGCCTTGGCTGATGACGCTGGCATCGTATCCCTTTTCTGCCATGGCATTGGCAATTTCGGGTTGATTTTCTGTATTGTTTAGAGAAACCCTGTACAGTTCAAGGGTTTCGGCTTCGGATAAAGAATTCATTTTGGCCATAATAATTAACTTTTGGGTTATAAATTTGAGTTATTGCGAACTCCTTTCGGATGCTTGCCATCTGCTAAAATTGACCCTGCGTTAATAACTGTTACTTATCCATTCTTATAGGTACTGGACCTATTTTTTACCATCCCTCATACATTCTTGCAGGTTCCTCCTGTGTAAATGAGCGTTACATTTCCATTTTCCCGCGTTACAATTGCATTATTTACCATTACATTTGTATTTTCTATGATTACAATTGCATTCCCGACCATTTACATTTGATTTTTTTACGTTACAATTGCATTCTCTCCCCTTACGCTTCCATTTTCTAAGGTTACAATTCGGTTTTTTTCCATTACAATTGCATTATTGACAAGTCCCCGTTCCTACTTTTCGGTTACACATCTATATTTGATCGAAAATCAGCTTTTTTCAACCGTATTCTCACAAATCACAGTCAAAAACCTTTATAGAAACCCCATCTACATCTATTAAATATAACAATAAAATTAAAAAATTAGTAATTTTATTGTGAGAAATTGGTTTGGTGGGGGAGGGATGTGTAAGAAATTAATTTCAATTAAAATTTGCCTCACATATAACACAAAGTTTAATTCACCAGATGAGTATTTGCATTCTAATGACGATTTTATTCCCTTTTTTCAATTGTAACCCAAGTTTTATCAAATCCAATTTCCTTTAAAACTTTATCTTTTTCTAACGCATCTGGTTGTTTTAACTTCAAAATCAAACTTTTTCTTGGAACCTCTTCAATAATAGTAAATTGAGATCCATGTGGCTGCCACACAAATCTTTTATTATCAGTCCCTTGATCATAACCTTCTAAATTGCCATTCCTGTTCCATGAAAAATCAAACAGTTCAGGGTCGTAACGGATAGTTTCAAATTCGAAAACAGCAACTTGAGAAAGGTCATTCGATTTTACCAAGACAACTGTTCTAAGGTTTTTAAATTTTTCTCTTATAGAAGAAACTCTCTCATTCCATATCTCTAGGACTTGACCTCCAACAATTATTGGGTCCGCAGAAATATCTACGGTTCCACCATAAGAATAAAGCGTTGAATTCCTCCCTGATATCAAACGAACTTTATTTAATTTCCTGAAATCTTTAACACCTGATTTCACAGTTTTTGCTCCCCATGCAGTATTCCCTAAAACTACGTCATCAAGACCAACATTCGAAGGCTTCCATTCAGCTCCAATACAATGAGCGAAAATTTCTTCCCATTCAGATCCTTCAAGAACCCCTTTACCTTTTGTAGCTAGTAAATAAACAATTTCTTTGGCAAGAAGGTAAGGGAATTCCGAACCAAATTCATTTAATTTATAGGGTGGGATTGATTTATTTACTGTCCTTAATTTTGGAGATTGTCTTCCCATTACCTAGGGTTATTTTTTAAATCATATTCTCTAAGAACCGACGCTTGATCAAGAGATGTTGCAATATACGGTAACAATTTTTGGACAACCGCCTTAATCATATTCACAGGAACAGCATTCCCGGCCTGTCGTCTAGCCTGACCATCACTAACAACAATCTTATACCAGTCTGGAAACCCTTGTAATCTAAACATTTCTCTCGGTGTTAACCTTCGTTCACCATTCACAAGCAAGTAATTATAAGATGCTCCAGCTCTTAAAGCACAGGAATAAGGATAAGAGCAAATATTTCCTGATTTATTTTCATGCCAAATTGAAGGGTAAAAAGATGATTTATGACTTTCATCTCTTTTTGCTCTTATATAATCTGAAGCATAATGCTTCTGATCAACTTTAGTTTGTAAAATCTCCGTTAATGGTGTATATGGTCTTATAGGATCAGGATAAGTAAACATAATAGGTTCTTTATGACCAACAATTACTATCCTTTCTCTTTTATGAGGTAATCCGTAATCAAGGGCATTTAAAACAGAATATTGAACGTGATAACCAAGTTCAGTTAGTGTTTTCAAAATAACTTTTAAAGTTTTTCCTTCATCATGACCAACAAGTTGCTTGACATTTTCTAAAATAAATGCCTTAGGTTGTTTCTCTTTGATAATACGTGCTATATCAAAAAATAGTGTCCCTCTAGTGTCACTTAGACCTTTCATTTGTCCAATAATGCTGAATGGTTGACATGGAAATCCTGCAAAAAGAATGTCATGATCCGGAACGTCCTTTTCGTCTATTTGTGTAATATCTCCATGGGGTCTTTCTCCGAAATTGGCTTCGTAAGAATCTTGGCAAAATTTATCTATATCTGAAGAAAACACACATTTTGCATTTATATCAACTTCTTGACAGGATTCTTCAAATGCAATCCGGAAGCCTCCAATTCCACAAAAAAGGTCAATAAATCGAATTTGTTCTCTATTATCGTACATTTTTATATTTTAAAATCACCAAACAGTAAATTAATCTTGTTTGAAATTGGTTCCAATCACACAGAAATATGTACTTATATTTAACTATGAGAAATGATTACTAAACTAATGGGTTTTTAATTATTTTAAAAATTTTTAAAGATATTGTATACTAAAATATTCCTTTCTATTAATTAATACATTCTCAATAATTAAATAAAAGCGGTATTTAAACTTTTTATTAAACACCTCCACTCCACAATCAAGCCCTATCCAAAAAAAACCTCCTACGCCAATATGGCATATAATCCCAGAAGGATCGTATAGCATGCATTCGTTTCCTAAGTGATTGTAGACGGTTTCTGAGCATTGGCTATAAGGGAATTATTAAATGTTTTGAAAGCTATACACCTGGGAATAGAAGCAAAGCGATATTGACAGGTGGAATAAAAACTACCCCAAAAACGCCCCAATATGCCATAAAATCCCAGAAGGATCGTGTAGGAAGTATTCGCTGCCCCAGTCGTTATAGACGATTTCGGATAGGCGGACGCCGCTGTACTTTTGAGGGAGGTTGAGGGTTTTTATTTTTTCCAGATGCTTGGCCAACCCCTCCACTTCCATAAATACCATGGTATTGTCTACCCAGTCCTTGACATAGGCCTCCTGCAGGTAGAAGCCAAAGGCACCGGATTTGAAGTAGGACATCTTGCTGGAAAGCACGATTTCGGCAAAGCCCAGGTCGCTATAAAACTGACGGGACAGCCCATAATCTTTGGCGCCGATAAATGGCCGGATTGACTTGATTTTATGATCCATAAATTATCTCGATTAATTCAAAAAGAATTAACCAAGATAATTATTATATAAGGATTTATCCATAAATCAATTCAAATGAGTCCATGCTTTCATTTAGCGATTAATTTAATCGGAGAAATAAGGATTGCTATATACTGTATTTTAGAAACAGCCCTGTTCAGTAACAGACCTATGCTTCCTTATGCGTCAGCTCCCAAAGCTCTACCACTTCTTCAGCACGCCAGTTCTGGTCTCGCTTGGTTTTCTTTGAGGCTGGCTTTACAGATTTTTTAAAGCATCTTGCCAATTGAAAACGGCCGCCTTCAGCCAGCTCTTTTTCTATTGGATGTTCTTTGGTCAGCTCTGTAATTTGAGCCAGATTAGAGAACAAAAGCAGCAGTTTACCATCGGGCAACAAGCGTTTCTTTGCCTCTGCAAAAAACTCAGGGAACAGCTTCTCATTGTAATAGATGCCTGTATCCAAGTTTTCCACAGCATTGGATGCTGGCAGCCAAGGAGGATTAAATACAATCAGTTCGGTCTGTTTTTCCCACTTTCCAAAAAGATGTCCCAGATCCAACTCTATCTTTCGGGACAATTTAGTATCTCCCATAAAGGCTTTTAACCCCACGATCGCGTTGGGATTGCTGTCTGTTCCAAAAACCTTTTGGAAGCCGTACTGCACCATTTGTAAAGCGAGAATACCACTACCCACGCCAATGTCTATGGCCGTTTTTTTCGGGCCAGTATAGCGTTTTAGCCACTGATCAAACTGCGCCAAATGATCAAATCGGGTTGGGAAATAGGTGCCGTAATAAGGGTGTAATTTATTCCTTAGCACGGGAATGGAAATCCCATTTTTGTACCATTCCCAGGAACTGTTTAGTCCTTGTACTTGAGGAAAAGTCAGCAAGAAATCACTTTTTTCCGGATACAACTCTTCCAACCAACCGATATAAGGGGCCTTCTTAAGTGCCAGTTTATTCCCTGCAATTTCTATCAATACAAGGTTGGAAAGCTTGTGGTAAGCTGCCCGAAATTCACGTTGCTCTTGAAAAGTCGTGTTAGAAAACTTTTTTTGTAAATGAGCTTTCAATTCTTTCATAAGCAACAAGCCGTTGCTATAAAAAGCCGTAATCAACACTTGCTTACCGGCCTCTATTGCTTCTATAGAAAGCTTTATGTCTGTAGTGCCATCAAAGACAACTTTTGGTTTGGCGGAAGTAATCGGTTCCGGCTTGTTTATTTTTATTGCTTCAGTCATATTTTACGTTGTGCTTTGGATTATCCTGAAAAAATCCATTACTGATTCTTATTTATAAAATTAAAATCACCCCAGTCCGGATTAGTTGAGTACCGGATTTATGGGATGTGGATATTTTGCATTGCGGTTCTGAAACCTAAGGATAGTGTCTTTTACAATCACGCCTTTGTCTATATTTATCGCATTACTAATCGTCTGGCTATCTTTCCAACTTTCACGGCCAGAGATCACAAAAGGCAAATGCACGATCATCGCTGCCGATATGGATCTGGAAGCACTTTCCCAAAAATAACTTGGGGTATGGTCTACCCCGTAGTAATCAATAGCATCAATGGCTATCAATGGATTTTTAAAAGTAGTTGGCTTGGCAAAATAAAAGCCCATCCCTTCATCACAGCTCACATCGATAAACAGTGAACCAGGTTTTAACATTGACTTCTCATTTTCCATGACATAATTGATGGGATCATCTGTATCCTGGTAGGTTCCATTAATGATAATCTCAGATTCATTGATTAATTCCAATAACGGCCTTTCCGTACCATCGTGTTCTACCACGATCAGCCTGGGCTCATTTTCATTCCCCTTTCGAAGTCTGGCATAATGCACATCCAATACCTCTTCTCTTACTTCGTGATCTGGTCGCTGAATACAAATGGTAATGTCCCTAAAACCATGTGCTTTCAAGGCATAAATTGCCCCTCTGCTTACGGCTCCAAAACTAAAGATGATAACTTTTCTTTGATTTCCATAATGTCCATCTATCCCTTTTAATTGTAGGGCATGAATAACGGCACAATAGCCTGCCATTTCATTGTTTTTATAGAAGGTATGTCTTCCTATTTGCCCGCTAGGACTCCAAACATACATGTCTTCAAAAGCAATCAAGGTCAATTTCTTGTCGATTGCGATTTGGGTAATATGATCTTGTTGGGCGCAATGAGGATAACCCCAAAGCAAGCCGCCCTCTTTAAGTTCTTCCAGATCTGAAAGGATAGGTTTGGCAATGATAGCCGCCCCAATATCCGTCAGGATTTCACTTCGACTTGCGATTCCACCGGTCAGCTCACTGATCTCTTCGTCGGCTATATTGAAAGGCAGGCCATAACCTTTTTCAAAAATAAGTTGCTTTCGAATAGGTTCTGGAAGTCTTGTTAAATGTGCAGGATGAATAGGAACCCGTCTTTCGTCTTCTTTTTTCGAGGTACCAATTACACCCATTTCTAATAAAGCCATATTTTTTGCTTTGTGGCGCATTGCAAGGTAATGACGGGTGCAAAACGCAAGATTAAAATTACTTTTAATAGGTAATTTCCAGCACCCAGGCATTAAGTTGGCTACGGAGTTTAAACAATTGAAATAAAGATTTATAAAAAAGTAAGCATCAGCAATTCGCTGAGATAGTGCGAAGGGATATTTAATAACTTCAGATCAATACTACTGTTACAAAGGTACTTTATTTAAAACCATTATTGGCATTATCCAAAATTATTAACATAAGCTTGAACCCAATTCATCAAAAAGCCCAATGGTTTGACGCATTGGGCTTTGAATGTATCAGTCCTATTCCTTTATATTTTGCACCTATAGGCTAGTAAAGACTTTAATAAGGAAAAGGGAATTCGATGCTGTTCTAGGTAATTTAAACCCGAAATATGCAATAGACAACCTATTACATAATCCGGGTTAAATCTCACACTCATCCCATACACAAAACTCACAAGATGAGCATTTGTTTCAGCAGCTATTGATTATACTTTTTCCTGTATTACACCACAGGCCACTCTTGAACCGGCTGCACCGGAAGGCTGTGAAGTAAAATCATCGGCATCAGCATGAATAATAACCGCCTTATTGAGGATATCAGAATCCTGTCCATCACCGATAGACCATCCATCAACCACCATAACAAGCGATCCAATACCATCTTCACCTACAGTCAAATTATCTATATCACCGGCATGGAAATCATTTTCACCTCTCTTACCGTGCGCATCTTCAGTTGGGTTCCAATGGCCTCCTGCAGAACTGGCGTCTTCGGCACTGCAATCTCCATTCTCATGAAGGTGGACTGCATGCGTTCCTGGTGTCAAATTGTTCACTGACAATACCAATTTAACCTTTCCCTCTGCCGTTTGAGTAAAGGTAGCCATTCCTGAAACCTCACTTCCATTTGCCGCTGACAGCACTGCATTTGCTGACTTGTCAGCCATCTTGGTTTCACTTTGAATAGTCTCCTGTTGGTTTTCTTTTACCTCTGTCCTATTGGTAGCATTTTCCCCGGAATCATTGGTTCCAGGTCCACAAGCTATTGCCATGGATACAGCCCCGATAAATAGAAAATAATTAATCGTTTTCATAATCATAGTAGTTTAGTTAAATCCGAGTTACTATTCAAGAAAAAACTATGCCAAAACTATAGATTATAAATTAATTTTATAACTATAAACAGATTCAATAAAACAAAGTAAGGATATCCTTTCGTGTTGTTATATTTTTAGGCTTGGAAAATGGCTGCAATTAAGGGACAAACTCCTTGAAAGGCTAGTGGTAAAACACCATCAGAGCTGAATTTTATAGCTCCACTTTAGCCTAAATTATTCCGCACGGCAGGAAAATCAAATCCCCTTGCCTATGGTTGCCAATGTTTTCTGGTCAAAGCGACCTTCCAGTTCGATCACCATAAATTCTCTGTCATTATCGGACCTAATCATCAGCACCAGCCCTTCAACAGCCTCTTTTCCTTTGGAATAAATGGCAAGTCCGCTGTCTTTGTCAGTGGCATCCATCATCAATTCATAACGCTCTTTGTTCAAACCTTTGCTTAGCTTGTGAAAATCTGCTTTAGCACGTGAACCTCCCACAGGCAACTTAAAAAACTTAACCCTTTCTATGCTTTCGGTAATGGCATCGAGATTGGCTTCTTCGATTTCTAGGTTCCATCCTTTGGCAAAGTCCAGGAAGTTTCCAGCAAGGTCTAAGTGAAAGAAATTTTCCTCGCCCTTGTATTGTTGATAAAGCTGATCCACACTTTTGCTTTGGGCATGAAGTACTGAAGGAAGGCTAAAAAGAAGGGTCAATGCGATTACAATAATTGAATTTTTCATGGTAAAATCTTTAAATACTAATTGGTTATTTATTTTTTTTAGCTCGGCCATACTCTTCCATTCCGGGCAAACTGGTGTTTTCAGAAAGCATATTGAGGTCTTGATAGGTGAAATCCCCCTGCATACTCATAAAGGTAAATTCACTGGTAGATCCCGAAACCATAAGCAATTCCTTGATCCTGCCTCCTTCTTCCCTAACCATAAATTTCAATGAACTTTCTTTGTCCCTCACGTCCATGAGTTCCTCATAAAGGTTCTTTTTCAAGTCTCCCATAGCTTCATTGAACAAGGCCAAACCACCAATTTTCTCCGCAGATAGAATTCTAATGCCTTTGATTTTGGTGATCAGCTCCATCAGGTTTTCGGCATCTTCATCCTTCTCCTCCGCATTGGAACTTAGGAAACCCCCTGCCATTTGCATCAGTTTGGGGCTGATGTAAACCCTGGAAAAGCGATCATCCTGCCTGTATTTCTCATAAAACTGCTCTATGACTTCCGTTTGAGCCTCTGCCAACCAAGGCAATAAGCACAAGACCAGTAATAATATCTTTTTCATCGCTAATTGTTTTTATTGTTGTCATACCAATCCATACCTGAATTGAGGTATTTGATCTTTTCCATACTTTCCAGTTGACTGGTTCCCTTCTTTAGGTTTAGCTTTATTTTGCCCATGGCTTCCACCACTTGTTGATAGGCCTCTGCCTGCTGCTGTTGCTCATATTCCTTATAGCCCCACCAACAGGCGGTAACAGTAAGAAGAACCAGCATTACGGCCGCCAATTTTTGCCAAGGAAAACGTTGCCTGGGCAAGGGCAATTGAATACCTGATGGCTTCTCTGAGCGAATCATTTGTATCCCTGAAAAGAACTCGGCAATTTTACTATCCACCTTGTCCTCTTCGACTTCTGCAAAGAGGGTCTTTTCCTCTTCCAGGCTTGTCTCACCATCCCAGTATTTTTTCCACAATTCCTTATTCTTGCTTTCCATAATTTTCAAGAAATGATTTCAACTTTTTTCTGGCCCGGTGCAATTCCACCTTTACCTGTCCTTCGTTAAGACCCAGATAATCGGCCATTTCTTTGTGTGTAAGCCCTTCTACTTCCCGTAGGAAGAAAATTTCCTTTTGTTTCTCAGGAAGTTTATTCATAAACCTGAACACCATTTTAGCTTGCTGACTGGTATCTACTTCGGGTACAACTTCCATTGCCATTTCCCCAACTTCCTCCAGTGTTTCCCATTTTCCTGCCTCACGAATCTGCTGCAGTGCCTCATTTTTCAAGGTCTTCACCAACCATCCCGTAGGATTGTTAATAGAAGAGAGGTATTCCTGTTGCATAAATCCTTTGGTCATTGTTTCCTGCACCGCATCTTGCGCTTTATCCCTGTCCTTCAGCCAAAGTATGGCGAACCGGTAAAGCCTGTTCTTCAAGGGCCAAATCTGTGATTCAAAAAAGGACTTCATGTAGGAAGATGATGATCGGGAAACAAAAAGGTTACACTTTTGGACAAAAACTTTTTTAAATAATAGAGATAATTACCAATTTATCACCAATTAACTGGAACAAGCGGCTTATTCTCAGGTTTACTTTAAATTAGGCCATGGTCCTATTTATTTAACCCGGATTATGTAATAGGATTTCTCCGTACTGACAATA
>TARA_R110001599_G_scaffold301338_2_pt1 | contig 15952 bp, 14 predicted proteins | sample TARA_R110001599 | Tara Oceans TARA_R110001599 (sample SAMEA4398360) | marine metagenome | biome: Polar Biome; feature: [MES] marine water layer (ENVO:01000295) within the mesopelagic zone...; material: water (ENVO:00002006), including particulate matter (ENVO:01000060) such... | reverse complement strand
CTGACGAGATCCGTCTGACGTCATGAAAATGTCCGCTTCAACAACAACCCCGTGTAGCTTACCGCCTGTTTGGCGCGGCACCAGTCGCAATTGGTATTCCCCCTTACCCAGCGTCTGTCCTTGGTCGCCCTTCCCGCTACTGCTAGGCTGAAACCATGCCTACGGTCAGGACCCGCTTACGATGTTCGGAATGAAATCCTATCTCGGCTGGAAGATCGACTTCCTGAACCCCAAAGGCGAAGCCGCCTTTGCCGGGCCGGAGTCGGTTTCATGGCGTGTTTTCAAAAATCCGATCGCCTTGGGGGTTGGCGGTATCGCCGCCGTCCTGCTTGAATTTGCAGATGCGCGCATACGCTCAGGCGTCTGGGACCATTCCACGTTCAAGACCGACCCAGTTGGGCGGTCGCGGCGAACCGGCATTGCCGCCATGGTCGGCGTCTACGGCCCACAGAGCGCCGCCCAGCGGGTGATCCAGGGCGTCACCAACATGCACGCCCGCGTCAAAGGCGTAACGCCATCCGGCCAGCCTTATAGCGCGCTGGATGTTGGCCTGCTCGACTGGGTGAGTGCAACAGCGAGCTATGGGTTTCTTACAGCCTATGATCGCTTTGTCGCGCCAGTCTCCGACGCCGATAAAAAGCGCTTTTACCGAGAGGGCGAAGCCGTTGCCCACCTTTACGGTGTCCAGCATCCACTGACCTGCGAGGCTGACTTTCACGCCATGCTGGACCAATTGCTGCCTCGCTTTGAATCCCACCCGATCAATACGGAATTCCTGGATATCATGAAGTCCGGACGGGCTGCCCGCGGCGTACCCAAAGGACTCCAGAGCGCCGTCGTGCATGCCGCTGTCGCAATCCTTCCCCCAGCCGTGCGCGAGCGGCTGCAACTCGGACCCGAATACGATCTCAGCCCGCGCGGAGAGCGCGTCGTGCGTTTCATGGGTACCCTTGCGGAACGTATCCCGGTGCCTGCCAGTCCCGCGGGTCAAGCTTGCGTCCGGCTGGGTCTTCCGGCGACATTCCTGTGGAAGGGCCCACAGAAACAGGCAAGTATACTTCAGACATTAAAAGTGGGACTGGCGGCTTCACCGGCGCACTGATCCCAGTAGGAGCGGCAAAGTGAACCTTGCATTCCAACCTGAAGAAGAGCGCTTCCGCGAAGAGGTGCGCGCATTCCTTGATCGCGAATTGGCGCCAGATCTGCGCCGCTATGCTGCACGCATGACCAGCGTTTACAGCGACAGGGATACCGCGCTCGCCTGGCAGGCCATACTGGTGAAACAGGGCTGGGCAGCGCCCGGCTGGCCTGTCGAATACGGCGGCTGCGACTGGAGTGTGGCGCAGCGCTATATCTTCGATGTCGAGATGGCGCGGGCCGGCGCCCCTCCCCTGTCGCCGATGGGCATTGGCATGTGCGGTCCGGCACTGATCGGGCACGGTACGAAGGCGCAGAAGGACCATTACCTGCCGCGCATCCTGTCGGGTGAGGACTTCTGGTGCCAAGGCTATTCTGAGCCGCATGCCGGATCTGACCTGGCACAACTTTCGATGTCGGCAAAGCAAGATGGCGACCATTTCATCTGCAATGGATCCAAGATCTGGACGACGCACGCGCATGAAGCGAACATGTGCTTTTGCCTCGTGCGGACCGATGCCAGCGGCAAGCCGCAGCAGGGCATCACTTTCCTTCTGATCGACATGACAGCGCCCGGTGTGCGCGTCGACCCGATCATCATGCTGTCGGGCGAGCATATCCAGAACGCGATCTTCTTCGACAACGTGCGCGTGCCCAAGGCCAACGTGATCGGCAAGGTCAACCAAGGCTGGACGGTGGCGAAATACCTGCTGGAATTCGAACGCGGCGGATCGAGTTATGGCCCGCGCCTGAAGGCGCGCGTCGGGGCGCTGCGCAGGCATGCCGCCGACGCAGACACAGGACCGGACATGGCGATCAAGCTGTCGCAAGCCGAGGCCGACGCGTCGGCATTGGAAGCCGCCGAGCTGATGATGATGTCAGAGCTGTCTAGTGGCGGCACGCCTGGCCTCAAAGCCTCGATGATGAAGATCAAGGGCACCGAACTTAGCCAGCGCCTCACGGAACTCGCGATCGAGATTGCCGGGACCTACGTCGAACCCTTCCAGCCTCACCATACGAGCCCCGGTGGCGAAGTGGTCAACGCGCCGTCGAATTCGGCCGCACTGGTCGGACCAGACAGCGCCGTGACCGTGGCCGCCAAATACCTGAATGACCGGGCGGGCTCAATCTATGCCGGCTCGAATGAAATCCAGCGCAACATCCTTGCAAAGGCCCAATTGGGCCTTTGATCACAAACAGGAGCCCATCCCTGCATGCTCGTCCTCTATGAACATCCGCTGTCGCCCTACGCCCAGAAGGTCAAGATCGCCTTGCGCGAGAAAGGCATCGCCTTCGAGGTGCGCATGCCGGAAGGTATCGGCGCGGGGCACACGAAGGGTGAGTTCGCCGACGCCAATCCGCGCCGCGAAGTGCCTGCCTTGATCGACGGCGACACTGCCATCTTCGATTCGACCATCATCCTCGACTATATCGACGATAAATGGCCCGAACCTTTGCTGATGCCGAATGTGCCGGAAGATCGCGCCCGAATGCGTCAGATCGAGGACGTGATGGACACGCATTTTGAGGCCATAACATGGGGGCTAGGCGAGTTGCATTTCTTCAAGCGCGGCAATGACACCTTGCGCAAGACAATCGAGGCGCACGCCGCGCGGCAGATTGCTGGTTTCATGGCCTGGCTCGAAAACGAGTTGGGTGACAATAACTGGTTCAGTGGACGTGAATTCGGCCGGGGCGACCTCAGCGTCATTCCCTATCTCAACGCCGCTGACGGCTTTGGCTACAAGCCTGCAGAGGGCTCGCCCATCGCGACCTGGATTGTGCGTGCCAATGCGCGTGAGAGCGTCAGCCAGACCGATGCGGAATCGCGCGCTTCCATCACCGGCATGCAGATGGTCAGCGCGGCGGTCGAATCCGGTCTGTTCAAACGACAGTATCGCGACCACAGGCTGGAATGGATGATCAAGTCCGGCGGCATGGACATCGTGACCGACGGCCTTGCGAAGCAGACCATCCGTTTTACCGATCACTGGGATACCTGACAACAGCAACAATCCGCCCAAGGCGGAAAGGGAGAAAGAGAATGCATATCAAGACACGTTTCACCGAGATGTTCGGTATTGAGCACCCGATTGTTCAGGGCGGCATGCAATGGGTCGGCTATGCCGAAATGGTTGCGCCAGTGGCCGAGGCCGGCGCGCTTGGATTCCTGACCGCACTGACGCAGCCGACGCCGGAAGACCTTGCCAAGGAAATCCAGCGCACCAAGGACATGACCGACAAACCGTTTGGCGTGAACCTGACCATCCTCCCCGCGATCACGCCGCCGCCGTATGCCGAGTATCGCCAGGCGATCATTGAAGGCGGCATCAAGATCGTGGAAACTGCCGGCTACAAGCCGCAGGAACATGTCGACCATTTCAAGCAGCACGGCATCAAGGTCATCCACAAGTGCACCGCTGTACGTCACGCGCTCTCTGCGGAACGCATGGGGGTGGACGCGATCTCCATCGACGGATTTGAATGCGCGGGGCATCCAGGCGAGGACGACATTCCGGGCCTGATCCTTATCCCGGCGGCGGCCAACAAGGTGAAGATCCCGATGCTCGCCTCCGGCGGCTTTGCGGACGGCCGTGGACTTGTGGCGGCTCTGGCGCTCGGCGCGGAAGGCATCAATATGGGCACACGCTTCTGCGTCACGAAGGAGGCGCCGATCCACGAAAGCTTCAAACGCCAGATGATGGAAAACGATGAGCGTGACACCAACCTGATTTTCCGCACGCTGCACAATACCGCGCGCGTGATGAAGAATGCGGTCAGCGATGAAGTGGTCGAGATCGAACGTAAGGGCGGCGCAAAGTTTGAGGATGTCATTCACCTCGTCGCCGGCGCGCGCGGTCGCAAGGCAATGGCTGATGGGGACGCCGATGGCGGCATCTGGTCGGCTGGCATGGTACAAGGCCTGATCAACGATATCCCGACCGTGAAGGAACTGATCGACAGCATCATCGCGGACGCCAATGCGATTATCAATTCGCGCCTTGCCGCGACGACGAGATAGCTAGCAAAGGGATACGTGATGGCCTACGAGCAGATCCTTTTGGACAAGGATGGCCCGGCGGCCATCATCACCCTTAATCGCCCGGAAAAACTGAACGCGTTTACCGCACAGCTTGGTCAGGAACTGGCCGATGCTGTGAATGCGTGTGACGCTGATGATGGTGTGCGCGGCATCATCCTGACGGGCGCGGGGCGACATTTCTGCGCGGGAGCGGACATGTCTGACGGCGCTGACGCGTTCGATACGGAAAGCGGGACAGGCGCGAAGAATTTCGGCAAGACCGCGCCGGGCCAGAAACGCGACGGCGCGGGATTTATCGGCGCGCTGTACAACTGCCGGAAGCCGGTGATTGCCGCCTTCAACGGCGCAGCCGTCGGCGTCGGCCTGACGCTGGCCCTGCCGACCGATATCAAGATCGCATCCGAGAAGGCGAAGTTCGGTTTCGTGTTCGCCCAGCGTGGCCTGCCGCCTGAGGCGGGGAGCGCTTGGTTTTTGCCCCAGCTTGTCGGCCTGCCCCAGGCACTGCGTTGGTGCATGACAGGTCGCGTGTTCGATGCAGAGGAAGCACTGGCAGGCGGGTTGATCAGCGAGATTCACCCGCCCGAAGAGTTGCTGCCCGCTGCCAAGCGCATTGTTGACGAGATTGCCCGCAATACGGCGCCGGTTTCTGTCGCGCTGGTGCGCCAGCTGCTCTGGCGGTTTGGCCCGGCGGAACATCCATTCGACCTGCTGAAGGTCGACGGCCAGTTCGCGCTGACACTTGGTTCATCGCCGGACGTGAAGGAGGGCGTGACCTCCTTCCTCGAAAAGCGCACACCGAATTTTCCCGGCACGGTCTCGCGTGACATGCCGGACGGCTATCCGTGGTGGACCGAAGACTAGGCTCCCGCGTTCCGGCGCATCGGCTCAGAGGCCCAGAACGAGCTTGGCCATGATATTGCGCTGCACCTCATTAGAGCCGCCATATATCGAGCCTGCCCTATTGTTGAGGTAGCGTGGCATCAGCGTGAGCAGGTCGCCCGGACCAACCGGATCCACGTTGGAACCCGGCTGACGCGCTTCCATCTGCTCGACACAGGCATAGCTGCCACCAGCTTCGATACCGAGTGCGTCGATGCGCTGCATCATCTCGGTGCGTTGCACCTTTAGCATCGACGCAGCCGGGCCGGGATTGCCCCCGCGCGACAGCGCAGACGATACGCGCTGTTCAGTGATCTTGATCGCCTCAAGGGATATTTCGGCTGCGGCGAGCTTGCCGGGGAATGCCGGGCAAGTCGTCATCAGCCCAGACTTGTTGGCCAGCTTGCGTATGCGCGCGACAGCCGCCTCAAGCCCGGCTGACGAGCCGCCACCCCGTTCGAACTCCAGCAAATACTTGGCGACTGTCCATCCGTCGTTCTCGGCACCAAGTCGGCCCGCCTTGGGAACCCGCACTTCGTCAAAGAAAACCTGGTTCACCTCATGCTCGCCGGCGAGCGTGATGATCGGGTCCACTTTTATACCCGGCAGGTTCATATCGAGCAGGACGAATGTGATCCCCTCCTGCGGCTTGCCGTCAAACCGTGTGCGCACCAGGCAAAACATCCGATTGGCATGGTGCGCATGTGTGGTCCAGATCTTGGTCCCGTTCAGGATATAGTCGTCCTCGTCAGACACCGCCTTGAGGCTGAGGCTGGCGAGGTCAGACCCGGAACCGGGCTCTGAATAGCCCTGGCACCAATAATCCTCACCGGAGAGAATTCGCGGCAGATAATGCGCTTTTTGCTCTGGCGTGCCGTGGCCGATGATGCACGGCCCGACCATATTGAGACTCATGGGCGAAAGACTTGGCGCCCCTGCCCGCGCGCATTCGGACGCGAAAATATATCGCTGCATCTCGCTCCAGCCCGTGCCGCCATACTCGACGGGCCATGAGGGCGCCGCCCAGCCGCGCGCGTGCAATATCTGCAGCCAAGGCAGGCTGAATTCCGGTTCGCTGAACACGCTGGTGACCAGCCGCCCTGCTATGGCCAGTTCTTCGCTCAGGTTTTCCTTGAGGAATGTCCGCACTTCATCGCGAAAATCGGCGTCTTCCTGGGTGAGGTCGAGATTCATGGTATTCCTCCGAATATTTGTGACCGTCACGCCAAGGCGGTCTTTCCTACTTACTGGCAGGAGCGCGCGAGTATACGCAACCGGAAACACAATTTTGGGGCTACCTGGTTCCCAGCCAGCCATTGCGGCTTACCATTGACGAAATGGAAGATACGAGGACACGCCAATGACCCGATTGCCAAATGATCTGCCTGTGCCGCAGGGCGTACTCGACCTCTATGACGCCTATTGCCATGGCGCCATGTCGCGGCGCAGCTTCGTTGCCGGACTTAGCAAATATGCGGTTGGAGGCCTGACGGTCGCGACGCTGGCGGCCTGCGTCATGCCGGATTACGACACGACCCTCCAGACAGCGCCCGATGATCCCAGCCTCACAATCCAAACGCTTGCCTACACGTCGCCAGACGGCGCGGGCGACATGGCGGGCGATCTTGTACGGTTGAAGACAGGTCCGGCCAAGCGGCCCGGCGTGATCGTCGTTCACGAAAATCGCGGCCTTAACCCCTACATCAAGGATGTCGCCCGGCGCACGGCGCTCGCGGGCTATATCGCGCTTGCCCCCGACGCCCTCTTCCCGCTCGGCGGCTATCCCGGAAACGATGATGACGGGCGTGCGCTGCAGGCGACACGTGACCGCGACGAGATGCTCGCAGATTTCATGACAGCCGCCGAAGCGCTGCGCGATCATCCCGAATGCAACGGCAAGGTCGCCTGCGTCGGTTTCTGCTTTGGCGGGGCAATCACAAACCTGATGGCGGTGAACCAGCCATGGTTGTCTGCCTCAGTTCCGTTCTATGGCGGGTGGCCAAGCGCGGAGGACGCCGCTCGGGTCAAGGTACCGTTGATGATACACTTGGCAGGCCTGGACACGCGTGTGAACGCAGGCTGGCCCGATTATGAAGCCGCACTCACCGCGAATGAGGCCGTATACCAGGCTTTCATCTACGAAGGCGCGAACCACGGCTTTCACAATGACACCACGCCTCGATACGACGCTGCTGCCGCAGGGCTCGCCTGGTCGCGCACATTGGCATTTTTCGAGGAAAAACTGGCCTGAATTCCTGACAACGAATGGAAGTCAGGCCCACCAAGACGTGACGCCTAATTCAGCAGCAGTTTGAGTCCCAAGGGTAAATCGCGCGAGCTGAACTCAAGCGCGGGGAATGGTGGGCGGTACAAGGTTCGAACTTGTGACCCCTACGATGTCAACGTAGTGCTCTACCACTGAGCTAACCGCCCGATCCATCGGGAAGCGGCGAATTTCCTCATTAAATCAATCTGTTAGATATTTTTAGCACTTGGCACGCTTCCCGTCAAATCCGCCCAAAACTGCTTGATTTTCAGCGTCTGTGTGACGTGAGTGTGACAATATTCCGCTGGCGGCGCGCTTGGAATTCAGAACTTTTCCGACCTTTCGAACCGCACTGCGCTTGTATTGAAATCGGCACATATTAAGTCCCGGTTCACACCGGAATGCTGCTCGAAGTTCGCGTTCTCAATTGTTAAATACGGAAAATCGCGAAACTGGTCTTGAGCTACAGTGATCTGGATGTGTTTCATCGACTGCTAGTGAAAAGCAGATCGAACATTTCGGTTTTGGCGCACGATTCAGCCATCCAAAAAAGCGAAAACTGGTAAAAAACTGCGCATGACTAATCCGCGTATCTCACTCTCTTCTGAGACCATGAGCCTTGTTCTTATTGATAGTTTGTCATCCTCCGGGGTGATGGATGACGGCGCCGAGTTTGACCGTCGAGTATTATTAGACTGGTACAGAACAGATTTCCCAAATCTCATGCGCCAGTACTTTGAGTTAGACGGTAGGATTTCACCCACAAACCTGAAGGCAGAGCTCCTCAAACGCTCTCGGAACAAACCTCGCAGATGGGAAGATCTCTCGGATCGCTTTCGCCGTGTATTGCTCCTCCTTTCAGCGCGACAAGATACCAAGTGCTTTCGTGCTTTCACTCTCTGGATCGGTGAAGACCTGATTGCAGAGGCTCGTACCAGCGACAGACCTTTGGTGGATCACCTCAGAAAACGGATGGCTGATCGTCTCCGGCGCCATCTAGGTTCAAACGAATTCGGATTTTGGTTTCATCTCGAACGGACAAAATCCGATCCTTATGGATTGCACGTTCATGGCATCATTTACGTCAAGGACCATAAGCATCTTACGATCGATAGAAGGTACCGAGAGCTCCGGCGTGAAATCACTCAGGCGAGCGGTTCAAACCACAAAATGGTTCCGTCCAGAATTCTGGATATGAAATCCAAGGACATCAACCAGCTCTGGATGGACTATTGCCTCAAGCAAAGGCGAGACAGACGCTTTCATACGTCCAACTCGACACCGCCTCCCTTGGACGTTGGCGAAAGGCTGCATGCTGGCACACACAGCTTCACCAGGCGTGCTCAAACTTTCTACAAGAGAATTAGACTCGTTGTTCCGGCGTTGTTGAACGGCAAGATCAAAACTTGGACCAAGGAGGAATGGGACGCCGTTGGTTGGTACATACCTCTCGGCAAAGACTTGTAGTCAGGTTGGCCAATCACAAACGCCGGTGCGTTCCAACGGCAACATCAGTCGGACGATTTAGCTAACCCACAGGCAGCGACATTCGGTCGATTTTGAGTTCATTCTGGTGAGCGTTGACAGAGACGACTCCAGACACGAACGAGAAAGGCTCTGCATGGACTCAGGAAGCTCGCTGACGAGCGTTTGGGGTACTGCAAAGGGAAACGCGCGCAAAGAACAAAGCGCGCGTCTCCGAAGGCCTCACAGCGCAGTCTTGCATCGTCAAATTCTCGTTGTTCTACTTCCCGCCATCTGGATGGCCTCAGCACATGAGCGCAACATCATCATAATAAAAGCGGTAGGCAAACCTACCCTATTTCGATCACATCCCGAACGTGGTATAATATAGCTTCACTGGATTAGTGGCACCACATGTTGGTGCGCCGGACTCGCTATCCCAAAACTCAACCTTCAAGAAGCGCCAATATGCTATTGGCGCGATGGACCAATACTTTGACCACTTTTCACAACAAGACCCTCCATGACGCATGGAAAAAATGGAATACCTTCACTCCGGATTTGGCAGTCTCAATCCAACCCAATCGCGGGTCTTCGATGAGCAATCCCTCTGATGCTGGCCGTCAAACAACAATTGCTTCGATCAAGCGGAGCACCGGTGAAGCTTTTCTGGAGATTGAAAAAGCCTACTTCAACACCGAACACGTCGCTGAGCGCATTTCAAAACGTGATCGCATTTCGGGTGTAGGCGTCATTGAGAAGACTTCAATCAATCCTCATTCGCACATAGGAATCACCTGCAACCGCATTCCTGACGCGAACTACGATCCACTTAAAGAATACGACCGGGACTCGATTGCTAAAATCCACGCAACAAAAACCGCCAGGCTCTCGGCAGAAATAGAGAGAAACCTGCTTATCTGTTTTCTGCTTGAGCAGTGCAATTCACCCGGCGTAGAGCTCGAAGAGCGTGATCGTGAGTTCCTCAAGAAGTGGGAACCCTACCGGACCGGCTTGATCATCCAGCAAGTGATCGATTGGAAAGCAAAAGGCTATACGATTAAGACAACCTCTATTTACGACGCGGCGGGTTGGCGCGATTACATGTTCAAAGAACAACTCTACCGGATCGATTTTTCCGATCAGGTTTTTACGCTCGCTGACTTTCACTCTGGCAGGCAGCGCACCAAGCCAACGCGCCACTTCACGGTCGACCGTGTAACCCATGCGAGGCACTTGAATCTCGACGAGCCGCTTCAGCCTCGTCGCTAAAAATTCCTTTTCTCTCAGCGCACTCTTTTCCTTGACGGCGCTGAAGTTGGATGTCGAATTTTTGAGCTGGTTTTGCCAGCAATAGAGAAGCTTTGCCTAAAGCAGAACCTCTCCATCACTTCCCATAAATGACTGATAGGTGCGGTCGAGCGAGTGAGCGAAGCGAACACCGAGAACCGCACCTATCTTTCTCACCAGTCCATTTCCCACCCGACAGAGTCCAGAGCGCAACGTAATTTCTTCTCTCATCAACAACAGAGGAGATACAAACATGGACAACGAATGGCTCGACGAGTTCCCCCCTCTCGAAAGGCTCAGCATATTCATAGCCGGTGAATTGGCTGACGATGAGGACAACCTGCGTTTCGAAGAGCTTTCAAAATCTCTTGGCTATGCAAATTCTACAATTCCGAACCGGTGGATGCATTTCCAGTCTAAAATTCCGCTCAAGCATATCAGCGGCATAGCAAAATTCTTTGATCGCGACATTGCTGACTTACTACCTCTGTGGGTTCTTCAGGAACTCCCGGATGACATTGATCTCTACCAGTCTGCATCACGTATTTTGAGTGCAAAGGAGCACTGGGTGATTTCTGTCGCTAGAGAAGTCTACCTCGGATATGTTGAGGATTGACTCTGTATGGACTCAGGAAGCTCGGTGACGCGCGTTTTGACTTTTTGCGATACATCTTGTGTCATACAAAAAGCGCGCGTCCTGAGCGATCTGACAGAGCGTTCCGGAGTATGTAGAAATGCGTCTTGTGTGATGGAATTGCGCTAACGGTTTTTCCAAGAAACAAGACGCGCTTCTTTCTCTCGCTCCAGATCTGGCAGTCATATGTGAGATCACTCAAAAGCACTCTGAACTAATCGATAATGCTGATGTCCAATGGATCGGAAATCCCGGCGCCAAGGGTATGGCGCTTATGGGTTTCAATGGCTGGTCATTGGAGAAACTGCATGTATCTGCGGACCAGCATGTTCTCGCTGCTGTGGCTTCGCGCGGCGAACATCGTCTGACTCTAGTCGGGGTTTGGACGCTTCCGGTTAAATCCAATTATGTTCGTCCGATCATCAATGCATTGGATCAGATAAGCGGCTTGTTGATCGGCGACGTGATCGTGGCCGGAGACTTCAATGCAAACCCAGTTTGGAAAACGAAACCAAGCTTCGAAGATGCGAGAACTCGTCTGCTAGATCTTGGCCTAGCAAGTTTATGGCACGAACGATCCGGCGAGTTGCATGGCGCTGAAACCTCCGCGACCCTCTTCTGGAGATGGGATGAAACTCACCCCTTTCACATTGACTACGTTTTTGCGTCTGAAGGACTTCGCGAGCGGTGTTCAGGTATGACCATCGGCACCTATCAGGACTGGGTTGCTTCGAAGATCAGCGATCACGTTCCGCTTGTTGCTGACTTCACGCTGACTTGAACTTTTCCGGTTAGTCGGCGCTCTGTGAGACGTTGCGTGTGCCAATGCGCTTGGAGGCCAAACCACCTCAAATTCATCAGCACTACCAGGGCGCCTTCGGCCGCAAACGAGAATGGCTCTGTATCGACTCAGGATGCTCGCTGGCGCGCGTTTTGGACTTCGGATGACGAATGGACACGTCCGGTTCAAAACGCGCGTGTGCGACTCTCTGATAGGATTAGTTAGAACTACATACGCCGAGTGGTTCAGTCATGCTAGTCTTCAACGGCTCGAGTCCAATCTCGCGGCGGCGTCGATTGACCTTACTGTCGTCAATGGTGGGACTTCTTCGATACTCTCCCATTATGCAACGCACCTGAGTCCCGTAAACCTGTGGCTTGCCTCGGTTCAACGCGACGCGATCGACCAGCATCGACCACTCTTTGGGTTTGGATCTGGCGAATGAGCCTTCGGACAAGGCCTCTAAGCTGGCGAACTGAAACGCCGGTTTTCGATCTGCGTGTTGGACGATCAGCCAACCGTTCTGAAGTATTTCTAATCTTCGCTGCGGCGGTAAGCCTGCTATCTTATTTTCGAGCCAGCTTGCAGCGAGTATATCTCTCAGGCGGACTTGCGAACGTATCCAAGCGACCGCCAGGATGGGTGCTAGCTCGGAATATTGAACGAGCGTTGGATCGTTTAGCGTGTTTGAGTAAGCTGCTCGAAGAACGCGATCGCGTTCCAAGAGAGCGCGGAGTTTCGCGGCCTCATCGCACGCATCAGCGACAGCTTCATCCAACCTCCGCATTTTCGTTTGCGTCTCGAGAAAATAGCTGTCCAGATATTCAAGTGTCGGCGTCCAACTTGCTTTGTCAGTCTGCAAAGCCTTCACGGTCATATCCAAGTTGAAGCAGACGACATCCGCGTAGCAATCCTTCGACAACGCGACTGCGTCATCAGTTACCGACGAGAACTCATCTTCCGCTCGTTTCGTCGCCGTATCTTTCATGCGTCCGATGGCTTCGTCGGCGAAATTGATCGCAACTGAAGATCTATCTACACCAACGGTGGCTTCTAGAGCTTGTTCGAAGAACCGGCTCGGCTCCAAGGCCGGCTGGAACTCCACTGGTAGCGAACCTGAGTGATTGATGGCGCAACCAACTAGCATGGCCAGTGACGCCAATAGGCCGAAGAATTTGAATTGCATAAGACTGACTTCGAAAATTTAGTTCTCTACATGTTTCACAGCACAAAGACGCGCTCAAGATTACCACCATATGACTTTTACGTGCTGACTGACGCGCGTTTGTTGTCTCGGATGACAGAATGATGCGTCCGGTTCAAAGCGAGCGTCCTGGGCGTCCTGAGAGCGCAGTCGATTTACTTTGGCCAAGCGACCAGCTTAGCAGAATGCGTCACCGCGTCCAGATAGACGAAGTCCTAGAAATTTTCCGCTGACTGGACCCTGGTCCCTCGGCATTTTTCGGCGTCCCTGAGCCGGATATACCCGTACTTGGACGGCACCCTCTGTCCGCTCGCTTGCCGGCTTATCTAACTATCTGACTGCCGGATCTTTCAGTTGCCTCATCTCGACGTAGCGATATGTGCTTCTACCATTTACTGGTCGGTGATTGTGGAGAGAGACGAGACTGTGACGTGGTTCAGAAAATACTGGGACATACGAAACAGAAGAAGTCCGGATGTTTGTTTTGGCTTCACTACATGCATTTCTAACGGCGCATTGGCACAACAAGATCAGCCTTAAAATCATCTATCCGGGGGTTTCATCCGGCCTGCAAAGACCATGAAGAAAGTTTTCTTTCATTTGGCTCTGAGCTTCCGTAGCAACCGCGACTGCATCCGTGAAATTGAAGGCTCCAAAATCAATTTCAAGTGGCCTCCAAGTCCCGTCCCATCTGACATCAAAATATGTGAGTGAGATCGTCTCGCCTCGCTCTACATGCTCCAAAATTGTCGCAGACGCGGTGTCGCTCATAGTCAAATTCCACCATTTACCGAAGGTGCCTGTAGGTCTTTCAAATGAAACGTCCCCATTCTTCAAGAGATCCACAAACCACGATCGATCCGACCTGAAGGCATCCTCCCGGTATCCATCGTGAGGGTACCCCTTCAATGGAGCGTAAAAACTGAACCGACCGTCTGATGAGAAGCGGTGAGGTACGACCTCTCGACCAACCTGAACTCGGCTCCCATACGGAGCCTTTTCTTCATAGAAAGAGCGACCGCGCCTCTCAATCCAATACCCCTCATCGCTGACCGACACCATAAAAGGACTATCGACCGCGTTGGAAAACAGGAAATCACTGCATGCTGGAAAATGATCGCTATTCTTTATTTTCTTCAGCTCAGCGCAACTCGCATTGTCTCCATGGCCACAACCAACGAAAAAGAGGCGCGTCGCCATCCGGAAATCCATATTCTCTTTGTACAAGAGACCAAGATTTCCGCAGGCCTCGCCACTCCCATCGTCACATGCGGCAGCCTCGTTGCATGCATTCAGTTTTCCAGCTTCGCATGATTCTCCCGCCCCGCTAAATTCTTCCGCGAACGACGTCTCTCCGAACGCAGGATTGATACTGACCGTAAGCACCACGGCAGCCACGGAGATAAGAAAGCGTCTGAACATCAACAAAAGCTAAGAGAGAATCGGCATCTGATCAAGACTAGACTTTATCTGAAGGTTTTTGCCATCCTGACCGTCGCCGATCTGCGCTTGACGTAACTCTGATCAGTCTTGCTAAGATACAAATTGAATGGGCGGAGGGCGCACGATGCACACCAACGAAGAGTTCATCAACGCATTAGAAAGTTATTGTTCAGATCACGGAGAGACACTCGAAGATCGGGAATCAAGACTCGGGGTTCCGGTTGGGTCCACAAGGTCCGACTTGTGTCCACCTAAAAGTCCACAGCTAAATCGAAACATCAGACTTGTGTTGGCGAGTCTTCAAATCTCTACAACCGACTTTCAAAATTACATGAACTAAGTCCAGCAGGAACTGACCAAGACCCCAAAAAGTCCTAGGCAAAACGCGCTTTTGCGCCCCGGGTGAAGCGGCCTTTTCGGCATCCCTGATCCGAATGTACCCATACTTGGACGGCAACGTCCGTGCTGTTCGCGCACGACCTCTCTCGCCTGCGTTATCGCTGGCTTTCTAAGGACTCAGGATGGCCGATAGCGAGCGTTTTGGATGTTGGATTAGGAATGACACGTCCCGTTCAAAGCGCGCGTCTGTGACTCTCTGAGAGCGCAGATCTGATCTTTGCCGTCCCTCTGTTGGCTAGCCGTAGGGAACATTAAGCGTCGGCGAGGACGCAAGCTCTGGCAGGTCTGATGCGCCAATCTCCTCGATCAACGGTTTTGATTTTTTGTAATTAGTTTGAATGCGGATAGAAAAATCACCGATGTGCTCTTTGAGGCCAACTAGACGGTGAAGAAAATTCACCAAAAGATGTTGCTTCAAGGCGAAAGCAGACAAATCTTCCTTGATGCTGGAACTTGGCGCTAGTTGAGTTAGAAATTGATCTCGAATGCCATCTAGTGTCAGCGTGGTTCCGACAGACCTGCCGGACGCCGGAAACACCTTGAAATTGTCTTCATCCAATTCTTTCGTCCCGGCGCTTAACTCCAACCGTCGCTCATAAGTCAAACCCTCTTCGGTAAATATGGAACTCACGCTTAGCTTATTGAAGAAGTGAAAGTACTGGACCCGACCAGTTCCCTTGCAGCGTCCAATACCCTCGACGCCTAGGTCGTCCTTGAAGGAGGTATCTTTCGTGACAAACGCTTTCGTCTCTAAGCTCCCGAATCCTGCTCCGTTGTCAGCACAGGAAACGCGAAGGTCGTAAACATTGCCTTCGAGCTCCGCGTCAAAGAACTCCAGATTGAAGTGAACGTCTAAATCCTTAGCGGTCGAGTCGTTCGCTCGACGGATTAGAAACGAATCGATGGCATTGGACAACAATTCGTCAAACACGATGAAGAGGTTTTTACTTCGCTTCGTATTCGTAAGCGTCCGGCGTTGACGCCCTTGACCTGATCAGGCTTTGAAGTTCCAGGGCAGCAGCTCGTGGATTTGGGTGATCTTGTGGTCAGCGATACGTCCGAGCACATCGGAGAGCCAGGCTTGTGGATCCACGTCATTGAGCTTGGCGGTCTCGATCAGGGTGTAGGCGATGGCAGCGGTATGTCCTCCGCCCTCGGAGCCGGCGAACATCCAGTTCTTGCGGCCGATAGCGAGACCGCGCATGCCACGCTCGGCGGCATTGTTGTCGATCTCGAGGTGCCCATTCGACAGATAGATTTCGAGCCGTGGCAGGCGTGTCAGAGCATACCGGATGGCCTTGGCCAGGTCCGACTTTCCGGAGATCTTCGGTAGTTCCGACTGCAGCCAGGTGATGAGGTCATCGAACACCGGCCGGGCCTTTGCCTGGCGAACTTCAGCACGTGTATCAGGT
>TARA_R110001599_G_scaffold79374_2_pt1 | contig 15955 bp, 20 predicted proteins | sample TARA_R110001599 | Tara Oceans TARA_R110001599 (sample SAMEA4398360) | marine metagenome | biome: Polar Biome; feature: [MES] marine water layer (ENVO:01000295) within the mesopelagic zone...; material: water (ENVO:00002006), including particulate matter (ENVO:01000060) such as...... | reverse complement strand
AGCGTGCTGCTCTGCAAGGCGCTAGGGTCTAGGCCGTCTGCCGCTTTAGATATGCCGGTCCTGTTCTCACGGATCTCGTCCATGTAGCCAAGCATTGGGAATGCCTCTTTACCGACGAAAGGCAGCGTGAAAGGCACAACAGCGCCAGGGGTTCGCATTCTGATCACGCCCCCGGCCTCATTATTCATAACGTCTTCCAAACTAGCTTGGCCTTCTAACACACCCACTCTGGGGTGGGTAGACATAGCTAAACTGTCAAGAGATGCCCGCAACACTGCGGTCTTGATGCGCTGAATGTCCATTGTCAGGTCTGCGATGCTCAGACCAAAGAAGCTGTGCGGCTCCGGGTCTGGGCAGAAAAAAGCGAAGGGGATCATGTCTACGGGCTCGTTGCGCAGCACTTCATAAGTAGGGCCAGCGCAGCAAATTTTTCTAAGCTCAGCAACGCCATCGCCGTCCGAGTCTATGTGGGCATAGGCTTCTACATAGAGAACGCGCTGAATGAGATTGTTGTCTTCAAATGAACTTTGCTGGAAGCGCTCACGCGCCTCGACGTTAAAGAGTTCAAAATCAGTCTCGTTAACTGTGGCAAACTGCTCTACGTCACTCAGGTCATATCCCATAAGGACCATGTCAGACAACGTCACATAAGATCGGTGTGCAACCAGTTCAGCGTCATCTAGGTTGCGCGCTGTGCGGTTGATCACTATCTCTTCGGGAGGCACTGCCTCAACCTTGATCTTGCCGACCTTAGATCTGTGCGTTACCCGGACTGAGTGCGATGACTCTTGCTGCTCACTGCTCATCATCGATGTCAGCATATCAATTTCGATCTCAGGGTCTGAGTTCAAGGCGTTGAGCGCCTGGTCGTCTAAATTCTCAAGCTCATAGCTCTGAGTGCTTTCGCTTTCGTCGTAGTAATATTTTAGGAAGCCACTGCCTTTGACCAGCGCGTCTTTCATGCACGCATAGATGATTTCTACAAAGCTCTGGTCTTGATCCTGATTGAGTACATAGTTTACAAAGTCAGTGGCTTGCTTTGCGCCCTCTACGTCTTCCGGGCCTCGCGGCGCAAACTCAACCATGTGGTCAGAGCCGCAAAAAATACGCATAAGGCTTGGCAGCATGGCCTGCACTGTGTCGCGCACGTCCATAGTTTGCGCCGTGCTGCGGCCCTCTTCGCCAGTGGCCAGTGCTTCACCGTTATAATACTCAGCGGCAGTGGCACGCTGCGGGGAGATGGTGTTATCAATGAAATCAACCGCGTCTTCTATGGCCTGCGTGATCGCGGCCTGCAGTTCTTCTTCGCCCATAGATGGGTCTTCTTCAATGAATTCTTCGGAGTCAAATAGTTCGGCCATTGTATTTTTCCTAGATGGGGGCCAACAGGCCGCCAATGGTTTCGCCAAATCTTCTTACGTTTTCTCTCTCTGCAGCGTCTTCCATGATTTGCTGATCAAGCAGACTGCGCATGGGCTGAGTTGAAAATATCGAATTTGGGTTTTGTTGATTGGGCAGAGATTGGCTTTCCATGTACTGCTGCATTTGGCGCTGAAACGCCTCTGGGTTAACTCTAGCGGCTTCTGGTGACGGCGCTGCCATTGCCTGAGTGACCATGTCAACGGTGCCTAACAACCCCTTGCCAGCGCCCATAGCTGCCTCAGCGATTGCCGGTGCTATTTGACCTTGTGCGTATTCTTGGAGTTGCTTGCTGGGCCGATTGTCGCGCCGATACTTACGTCCGCCTGCGCGCCTGCGGTCCTTCTCACCCTGCAGGTCTAAGTCCTCTGGCGGGATGGCCATCGCGTTGCCAGATGCGGTAGCTGCAGCTATAGCCCCGGCGCGGCCTAGTTTTTTCTTGTCTTCTAAATACTTCATCACGCCGTCTAACCACTTCTGGTTTGCAGCCTGATTGCCACCGCCCATAAGCACAGCGCCAACGCGCTCTTGTGGGTTAAGAGGCTGGCCAAACCTTGCAGACGTTTCTTTAGTGACTACTTTGTTTGCGGTGTCGGCAAACATATCGGGAAACATGATTTCTAGCGGGATGTTTTCTTCTAGGCCGCCAGCGTATCTGCCGGGGATGCCGTGAGAATAAGTGTCGTGGTAGGCGTTATCTAAAAGCGAAAAGCCTGGCATACCTTGTATGGTTGCAAAGCCACTGTCGCCTCTTACGGCATCTCTTAGCCCTGGCTCAGTGATTGCTCTAATAGTGTCTTCGTAGCTTGGGAAGCCATAATCGCCGTATTCTTTTTTAAGCGACATTCTGCCGACGACTAACTTGCGCAAGTCAGACGGGGAAATTGCCTTGCCACTTTTTTGGGCTGCAGGTAATTGACCTTTTAGTTGCGCTAATCCTTCTACGGTTTCAACGCCAGCAAAGTCAGGCACAGTGCCGCGAATGTCTTTGTTAAACCGGGCTATGTCTTTCTTTGGCAGTTGCAATGCTGGCAATTGGCGCACCATAGCTTCAGCTACCATAGTGTTAAACTTCATTGCCTCATCACCCATGCGCGAATAAACGCCGCGCACGTCTCCTAACAAACCAGCCCTAGTTATCTGGTCCTGCTTCGCTTGCGCAGCGCTGAGCATTGATGCCCAGCCAAGAGGGTCTTGTGTCCTGTAGGCATTCATAAGTGAGTAATTAGGACCGCCTTGCAGCGGTACCACTCGGTCTAGAGGCACGCCTTCTACGTTGTCTAGATAGCCGCCAGCAATACTTGCATCGCCCATAATTGGAACAAGGATTTCACCCTGCATAGACTCTGGCGTGATAATTTCGCGGGTTATGTCAACTTCAACGTCTGGCGATGCGCCAGGCTGCATACGCATTCTTTCTCTGCGGCCATAGGCCGTTTGGTCAGTCGCTACTGTGGCAAGATATTTTTCAACCTTGTTGCGATTGCCTTTAGTAAGCTCTTCGCCCTTTAGATACTTTGTTAGAGAGTCTCTAAGTACAGGCGATAATGATGCAGTGAGTATTCCTGCCTCAGCCTCTTCGGGAGAAGCCAGTAGGCCAGCGCCAACAGCTGCGGGAGCTACTGCTCCGCGAATAATTTTTGCGCCGTCTTCGGCAAGAACCTTCCTTACCTTTTCTAGATTATCGTCATCATAAAAAGCATCATTTTCGACCATATCCTCTAGATAAGCGCGATTTCTTGAAATCCAAAAACGCACGCCATCTTCAGATAAAAAGGGCGAAGGCTTTAACTTTTTCCCGGTAATCTCTTCTACTGCGCTGTAAAAATCAGACGCTAAACCTTGTCTGCGAAAAGATGGGGCAATCTCTGTATCAAGCGAGTTAAGGGCGTTTCCGTCGGTTTCAGCAACATCTGTTGTGATCCTTCCTGCTTGATCGTCATTTTTTGTGAGCAGCACAAACTCAGCAACATCTGGCTCGTCATCATTGAATTGATTGCGAACAACGCGAAAGCCTTTTTCTGCAAGCTTTGCAACAAAATCTATTGCAGCTTTACCAGCCAACTACTTAGCCTTCTTTTTGCTTGGCTTTTTTTCTGCGGGCGCTTTGCGGGACATCAGCTTTTCAATGTCGGCGGCTGCGTCAGCAACGCCGCCTGGTCCCCTGCGATAGGTTTTATTAGTCATCCAGCAAACCCCACATATGGTGATTAGTTGGGGTTCATTTTACCACTCAGACTATGTTCAGCCCTCTTCTGAGCGGCTTTTGCCAGTTGGTTGCTTGGCTTTTGCCGCCAGACATAGAGATTGCGTCAGAGGCAAATGTGAGGCAGAGCGCGTCTGCCAGGTCGGGAGATCGAAGGCCGCGCTTGCGCATAGCGTCTTTAGATTCAAGCTGCATCTTGCCGCTCGATGTGAATTTGTACTTGGCGCTAACGAGCTCGGCCAGCAAGTCATCGTCTTTGGGAATGCTTACGTCCCGGGCCTCTAGCCACGCCTTAACTTTGAACCAAAGCTCTGCGCGGAGGTTTATATACGTCTGCTTGCTTGACGGCGACTCGCTTGAGTTAATGCCAACGGCAGGCAGGCCAAGCTCTCGCAACCTGTCACACACGCCACCACCTAGGCCGATGCTGTCTACATTGATCTGCACCGGCTGGTTGCGCGGCTGCAGGGACTCATACTCTGCCACTACCGCCCCGGTCAGCTGCATTAGGTCCAGCCCCTGCCAAGTCTGGATGGCGACCAACTCGCGGCCCCTTCTTTTAGCCAGGGCGGATCTGTCGCTACCAAACCTACTCACGTCCAGCCCCCAGACCATAGGCTCATCGTCTGTGATGATTACGTCCCGGCGCTGCGCACTCTCGACAAGCTCCAGCGGGATGGCCGTATCGTCATCTCTCTGGGGAAATTCCCCTAGCACCCTCACCCGGTAGGCGTTGCTCTCTTCGCCAAAGCGCTTGGCCATCTCGCTCACATAGTCATCACTCACTCGCGGAGAGTCTATGCAGCTGACCTTGCGGGTCCACCAATCACTGGCCATGCGGTGATGCGTGTCGAAGAAGAAGCCGCTGCTTCGTGTTGGGTTGCCTAGCAATATGGTTGTAGCGTCCTCGCCAGACATCGAGCCAGCTGCCGCCTCAAAAACCTGCTCTGGTATGCCAGAGGCTTCATCGGCCACTAACAAAACATTGTCAGAGTGGACACCAGCCAGAGATTCTGGCTGCTCCGGGCGACTTACGCGAACTGAAATGAAGCCCTCGCTGGGCGCGGCTTTCAGACTGACTCTGTCGTTCTTTACTTCTAGCAATTCTTTTATGGCAACCGGGCACTCATTGATCCAGCGCTTTAGCTCTGCGAACAGAGCATCAAACAACTGCGCGGATGTTGGGGCTGTGACAACGATCTTTACCGGGTAGCGGGTGATCAAATAGTGAAGCATGACCCAGCTGGCTGCAGTGGATTTGCCGGTGCCGTGGCCAGATCTTATTGAGATCTTCCTCTCGCCGCTTGCTACGGCGTTTAGGAATTCCTTTTGCCAAGGATCAGGGGATTGGTTGAGGACTTGCTCAACAAATGCCACCGGGTCATTGCGGTATCTTTTTACAAACGCTACATATGGGTTTTCTGCCATGCCATATTTTAACTTGTTTGTATGCGGTAAAACCCCTGAGAGGTTTTCCCACACCGTCAGGGATTGAACAGGGACAGGTCAGGGATAGGTCAGGGATAGAACAGGGATTCGTTATTCGTATGTGTGGCGCGGGTTAAGCTCGTCAGTTGGGTTATCAAACGGATCGTCAATGACTTGGCCGTCAGCGTCAAAGGTGATTTCTTGTTTGATTAAATCTCTGACCATTTGATCTATCTCGTCGCTTGGCCTTCCGTATACATAGTCGCGTATCCAGCCGGTGACGCGCACCAAGTCGATAAACTTGGGCGGCGGGTCGTCATAGCGAAATTTCTTGATATCAGGCGGGCTTGCAGAGTAAAACTCGTATGCAGCACCAAGCTCGAAATGCACGCTTATTGTGCCCCTGCGATACATCTCGTCTTCTTCAAGCGCTACCTCGACCAACAAATCGCCAAACTTTTTACTTACCATTGTGCTTCTCCATAAGACCTTGGCGGGCAAACTCAACGCTAATGTCTATCACTTCACGCGCGCTTTCTTCAGATAGGGCAAGCTCAAAAGCCATGCGGCTGAAGAATTGAATGCCAGCGGTGGCAATCAAATGGCGGTCCAATGAATATTTTGCGTCTTCAGTGGTAATGACGAGCGCATCCAAGAAGTCGCCGATTTCTTGTTTTGATAATTCTTTCATGCTTCTTGCTCCTGTGCCTCAAGCTCATGCGGCGGTGCTTCATAATCCCCTTTGAGGTCATCAATAGAGTCAAACTCAAACCAGATGACCCACTCGCCCTCAACCAAATCCCATAACAGAGACATACACACCAGCCGGTATTCGCCGCCAATGGCATTGAAGTAATCCATAATAATCTTGGCGTTTAGGTACTGCTCCCCGCACCAGATCATAATGCCGCCTTGGTCTGGCTCCTCTTGGCCCTCCATAAGCTCAAAGCGGTCTGCCTGTTCGTGGTAGAACGATTTGCTGCCGGTGTGCCATAGATAGCCAATGTCGCGGCTGGTAATGTTTAAGTCGATTTGCATTATTCTTGCTCCAGATAATCTTCGTAAGCGAAATCAATACCCGTGGCTATTACTTCGCGTGCTTTGTCTTCTGATGGAGCCATATCAAAAGCCAGTTGGCTAAAGAACTGAATGCCAGTGACAACAGCGATATGCGGTTGAATTGAGTCTTGTGCGTCTTCGGTGATGCTTAGAAGCGCTTCGCGGTATTCACTGACTGCTTGGTCTATTGATTTTTTCACGCTTCTTGCTCCTGATACGCCTTTTCCGCTTCTCGAATATCTTGCTTTGTCTGTTTCACGAATCGCTGCGCTTTGAGGTAGGCTGATTCGCCAAATGAAGACTCAAAATATTTCTCTCGGTAGGTGCGGTAGTCCCAGTTCACTAACTCACAAGGATAAGTTACAAGCCAGCCGTGGTGGTGCTTGCGCATCTTCACGTCTTTTTCCATCTCACAAATTTCGATTGATTTTTTCATTATCTTCACCTTTTTCCTTTAACCAATTTAGTTATTAAAGCGCCCTGGGGCAAGCCGCTTACGCGGCCTCCATCTTGTTTTCAATTGCAGCTATCATCGCTTCATACTCGCTTTCAGTACCTTCAAACTGCACTGTTTCGTAAAAGCAATCTAGCAAAGTCGCACCTTCTTCTAGGTAGCCTTCGCGCAAACCTTCTACAAGATCGGCCTGTAACGTCACAAGCGTATCGGCAATCCATTCTTTTTGCGTAACAACCATTTGCCCCGTCCAAGTATCAAAATAAGCCATGTCTTTTTCCTTTTCATTATTTTCTCGACGGAAAGAATTATCTCCTAATTTGTTTCTCCTGTCACCTAAAAGGGTACAACTAATTGATTTATTTATGAGAAAATTAAGACCCCAAAACCCACATATGGATCAACTATGTACAAGTCTAAAAGCTCCGGTTTTAAAGCCCAGCACAAGAATCGACCAGCAAGCAAGATGGAGCGCTCAGCCCGCATGGTTGCAGGCAATCGCGCGCCAGTCGTTAAACCACCCTACCCTCCACGCTAGTCGTGGCTGCTGGGAAACCAGCCAAGGGAAAGGCCCGCGTTAAGGTGACTGCCAGCGGTAAGCGGGTCAGCTATGGCCAGGCCGGTAAAGCCAAAAGCGGGGGCGCGAGAGTGAAGCCGGGCACCAGCAAAGGCGATGCCTATTGCGCGCGGTCAGCTGGCCAAATGAAAAAACACCCCAAGGCTGCGGCTAATCCGAATTCGCCTTTGCGGCTCAGTCGCAAGCGCTGGAAATGCAGCGGGACAAAATCTAGGAGTAAATGATGGGCAAAGGGCTGTATTCAAACATTGCCGCGAAGCGGCGAAGGATCAAAGCGCAGAAGGCTGCTGGGAAAACGCCAGAGCGAATGCGTTCGCCTGGCTCAAAGGGAAGTCCGACCAACAAGGCTTTTAAGCAGGCGAAAAAGACGGCGAAAAAATAATTTTTTTTGGTGCGTGGGGGGCTACCCCTACCCCACCCCCCACCCCTGCATCGAAGGGGGGGTCTGGCGGTCAATCCAATTGTTCCACGGAAGTGTTCCACGGCATTGTTTCACGGAAAGTTCGCATAACCTCCATTATGTTAAATTGAGAATCCGCGTAAGTCATTGATTTCATTACACTAACAGCCGAACACGCAATTATGCGCAATGTTCCACGGCCAAAATCCCACTTAACCAGGCTTTTTCTGAATTGTTCCACGAAATTGTTTCACGGCGATTCCTACGCGCGACCACTCGCCCCGCGCGCCAGTGTGCGGGAGCTAGGTTAGCCATCATCATGCTCAATAACATTCCCGCCAGTGATAGCACGCAGCGCATCCAAGTGCTGATCACCTAGCGTCACGTTCACCAGCGGATCTCTGCGCTCACGCCAGTTGTCCGGGTTAGCCGACTGAGCAAGCCACTTGCGTGTGTCTATGCGCAACTTACGAACAGTCGCATCATGCGCATCAATCGTACCATCAGCGATGTCCAAGCATTCTTCTGCCAGCGTATCTGCCCACAGCTTGCGTGCGTTAAGGTAACGCTCTCGCCTACCATCAGCTGAGTCTAGCCACTTGTAGAATATGCGGTTGCTTGAGTTGAAATGCTTGATCGCCTTCTTCGTGCCCATGCCACCAGAGATAGCGGCAAAGATGTCATCTTCACCTACCTCATCTAGCTTTCGCATCCCTGCCCTTATGATCGGTCTGCCCGGCATCAGTCTGCTCCTAAGTCATTCAAAATATCATCGAGGTCATCGTCTAGCGTCTCACGGAAATCGAAGTATTCTTCAATCGAGCGCTTCCTGCTCACCGGCTTATCAACCACCGACTTAACCTTCTCAACCGCCTTAGCAGGCTCTGGCACCTTAGCACCAGCCATAACCTCGACAGTGTTCCATCTGTGTCCACAATGATAACACTCGCGCCTGCGTTTTACCCCATTTGCGTGCTTAGTTGAGTCAACAACATGACTACCCTTACCACACTGCCTACAATTCATATAAACCTCTTAGAACGCCTCATATGCGCTCTCAGCCGCTACTATCCGCTCCACCTGTGCAATCGCCTCGCCCCGCGTCACCATGTCAGTCGTATACCGCAGCACCCGATAGCCAAGCTCTAATGCAGAGTTGTACTTAAAACAATCAGAACGAAAACCAGCGCCCGTTGTGTGCCTACCTCCGCTCCACGTCCCACCCTCAACCTCTATCACCAGCGCAAACTGTGCCAGCAGGAAGTCGAACCTAAACCGCCGACCAGGGATTAGCATCAACTCGCGCTCATAACCAATACCCCTAGCATCCAATTGACCAGCCAATGCAATCTCGCCTTTGCTGCCAGCCGCCTTATTACCAGCTTGCTTAGCCTTGGCCTTCGCCTTCGCTTTAGGCTCAGCCTTGGCCTTAGCGCCAGCCTTTCTTCGCCTGGCTACCATCAGTGCCCACTATGGATAAAGCGGCTAATACGCTTATCCAATGGCCCAAGTGCGACACTTGAGGTCATATGTATATATAGAGCAAGTGTCGCAGGTGTCGCAGCCCTGTAAGTCATTGATTTATATGGCATTTTTCAGTGCGACACCTAATAAACGCAAGTGTCGCATTTTCAAGGTGTCGCAAACCCGCCAGCCCTTGTCACAGCTACGTTTCAAGCTGCGACACCACAAAAAAGTGCGACACCTTGTACCTGTCGCACCTGTCGCGGTGTCGCAGATTATGTTAAATAGAAATGGCATATCCCGGCGCTTATTCATCCACCAATCCATCAGTTATCCACTGGCCAACAGTCACAAATTTGCGCTTATGGCGGGCACTGTCTGTCTTCTCAAGCTCTCGCAAAGCGCCTGATTTCAGCCACGCTTTGATGAACACCTTCACCTTGGCCTTAACTTCTGGTTCTTCTATATCCATATCTAAAGCGCTGGCCACAGCTATGCCCACCCAATCAGAAGACTGCGCGCTGGCCCGCCATTCGCTGGCATAGATCGCCCGCTGCACCCGCTCAACGTCTTTAAGTGAAAGGTTTGTGAAAGCATCTGGCCAAACCCAAGGCTCTGATACGCCCACGCTGTCGCCATTGGCAAGCTCCACGCTGACCATCTGTCGCCAAGTATCGTCCACGCTTGGTGGTGCCAGGTTGTCTTTAGAATCGCCCTCGCGTGAGTACCGCCAGAACTGGTCCTCTGGTATGTCAGCTTCTCTGGCCTCTTTCGCAGTCATCCTCTGCAGCCTGCGAACGTGGCGCGCAGCGTCAACCAAAGCCGAAGCGCCCCTGGCATCAGACACGCTGGCCTCTGTTTGCGCGTTGCCCTTGCGAACGTGATGCACAAGCTCAATGCTGCAGTTGCCATCATTGGCCACTTGCGCCCAGCGCTTCACAACCAAATCAATTGCCGTGTTGTCGTTCTCTGACAGCTGGTGACTCGACACAAAGGGGTCAACGATCAGGCAGTCAATCTTTAGGTCGATAATGTGCTGCGTTAAAGCATCAGCTGCTGGCGTGAGGATATTAGTGCCAGCGATATTAGTGGCCATTATCAAAGGCTCATCGCGCCCGCTATTCACAAGCAGCCTATCGCCAAGCTCTTCTTGGCTCACATTAAAGTGCTGGCAAATGGCGGCTATCCTGCGCTGCAGTTCATCAATAGGGTCTTCTAAATTCCAGACCCACACCCTGCGCTTCTCTGTCTGGATGCCCATCAAGTCACGGCCAGTTGCCATGCTCACAGCTTCGGCCAGCGTGATCGCCGTTTTGCCGGTGCCCCCAGGAGCCACAGTCACGGATAAAAATTTGCGTATATAGTGCCGCCCGTAAACCCACTGCCTTGGCGGAATCTTTGCAGGGTCTTGCAGCACAAAAGGCTGCGGGCTGAGAATGATCTGGTTAGGCGCTTCTTCTATAGCCTCACCAACTACCTGCTGGTCGCCCATAGAGCGCTGCTCGTTCCTTGGTATAGTGCCATCCAAAAGGCTATTTATAGTCTGCTCCACTTCCTGCCTGGGCAGCGGATCGCTGCCCATAGAGTTCATTAAATGGGCCTTTTCTTCGATCAATTGGCGGCTTAGACCGCCCTTGGCTAGTCTGCCTACCAAGCTGGCTAAATCGTTGTTTCTGGACCCAATTTGACTGCCTGCGTCAGCGACTGAGAAAGACCCAAAGCCTTCCCCGCTGGCCACTGCCTGAGGCTTTGGCACATTAAAGTTATCTATCTTGCGCAGGTCCGTTGCAGATAGCTTGGGCAGCATTCGCCAATCAACGTCTACGCCCGGATCGTCTTGCCTTTCATAGACGTGGCCTGACTCATGGATAGACCCCGGCGCAATGACACACCCGCCAGCCCCGCGCAGATCAATTCTCAAGTCGGGGTTAACGCCGTTTCTGATCTCAAAGTTTGGGTCTGCTTGAAAATAGTAATGCTTGCCTTTGCTAGTCCTCACAGTGCGCGGCGTGTGCGTAAGATTGGCCTCCACATAAGCCATTGCAGCATCGCTGTCTGCATCGACAACGACAATCTGCTTGCCAGTTAATATTGCCCAATTGCAGCCGCTGTATTTTGCAGAGCTAAGCCAGTACTCCACCTCTTCAACCGGCGGCTCTGCCGCTTGGTATTTCGCCCAAGAAACCACTGGCCGTTTATCAACCGGGTGCGCAGGTACTACGGTGAAGCCCTCCTCCCAAAGCATCCTTGCCTCTTCCTTGGCCTGTTCACGATCTGTCACAAGCTCAGCCACTTGCCTGGTCGCCAAAGAGGTCTGGCCTAAGCTCAGCACGCGGGATGCCGGTAATCGACTCCACTTGTAAAACGCGCTCAGCTGGTATTTTGTCGGCCCATTTCCACTTATAGACTGAGCCGCGAGATATTTCTAAGCGGCTGGCGAGGTCGCTAACTTTAATTTTCTGCCAAAGGTTTTCGTTGATCATGTTTCAACTGTACAACCAAAGGGTGACAGTTGACAAAGGTGACTGACTTTTTTGATTAAGTGTTGTCAGCTGTCACCTAAAGGGGTACATTCCAGAGACATTCAATAAAAAGGAAGAGTATGACTACTGAAATCGGAGAACGCATAAAGCAGCTCCGAAGCGCTAGAGATTTAAGTCTCAGGCAATTAGCGGAAGTCTCGGATATTTCATTCAATCAAATTCACAAGTACGAAAAAGGGGTAAGCGTGCCGAACAAGGCAAGCGTTGTTAAGCTGGCCAAGATATTCAACGTAAAACCCACCTGGCTGTTGTTTGGCCGGGACATCGACGCAACAGAATCAGACAGCATTCAAGAAAGTTTTGACGCGCTCAAAGAAGGCGGCAAGCAAATGATAAGGGACAACATCAACTATTTACTTTCTTTGGAGAGCGCAGAACAGCAAAATGGGGAGCAGTAAAAGGTGAAGAAGAAGTTAGAAGAAAATAAGAAAAATCAACGAGTCTTCGACAAATACATCGACTTGGCGGTGACAAACGAAAATATGTTTGCGCGCGAATATCGGGGCTACCTCCTGTTCGTGAGCGGCCACAAAGCTGTAGAAGGAGTCGCTGTACTGCGCTCCGCAGGTCAAGCAGGAATGCAGGCTGACGAAATCCTCGCAGGAAACCAAAACAAGACATTTTACCAAGGCGACTTCGGCGCTTGCGTTTGTCTTTGCAAACCGGGTGCTTTTTTGGCGGTGCGCATCGGTAAAGAGATTTTTTACGTTGGCGTGAAAAGCTCAGACCGCTCAGCGGTGTTAGATGTTGCGCGTCAAACGCACTGCATTTACGATGTACGCGCGTTGCCAATTCAAGCGATAGCAAGGCAAAGCAAAAACGTGGTCCACCTCGCCTTCTGAAAATAATTGTTTCTTTTGTACACTTTTAGTTGACAGATATTTTTGTACCCCTTACTGTTTCTCCTGTAATAGAAACGGAGACAGTAAGTGAACGAAGCAACCAACCAACAACCCACCCCCACCCTTGGCTCAAACGAGCCAGACATCAACACGATGGCATTCCGCTGGCGGCTTTTAAAAGACGCAGAAGATAAAGCTAAGGCTGATCGCATTCAATGTGAGTCAGACATGCTCCCATTCTTGGAGCAGCGCAAAGAAGGCGCAACCACTACCACCCTTGAAGACGGCACTAAGATCACCGTCAAAAATAGCTTTGGTCGCTCAATCCATTGGGACACTTGGAAGCGAATTCAGCCACGCATTCCCACAGAATTACACCCCATCAAGCTGGTCGAAATGTTGGACGAAACCCGCCTCAAGTTTTTACTTCAAAACGAACCCGATACCTACAAGATTATAAGCGAGGCAATCACCACCACCCCGCGCAAGCCAAACATCACAGTTAAAAAAGCGGAGCAAAGCTAATGGCGTTCGACCTATCAGCAATCTCAAAAACAAAAATGGCGCGAGAAGTTTTCGCAATTCTCTACGGCACAAGCGGCGTAGGCAAAACGACAGTTGCAAGCCAAGCACCAGCGCCCGTATTCATTCAAACCGAAGACGGCGCAGGCAGCTTAGCTTTGAACGCATTCCCCATAGCGCAGTCTTATGACGAAGTGCTGGAGGCGATCTCATCGTTGTACGGCGACCACAAGTTTAAGACTTTAGTGATCGACTCGTTAGACCACTTAGAACCATTGATCTGGAAGAAAGTTTGCGCCGACAACAATGTTAAGAGCATTGAGCAACTCACCTTTGGTAAGGGTTATCAGCTGGCGCTAGACCTGTGGCGTGAGCTTTTGCTGGCAATGCGCGGACTCAGAGACAAGAAAAAAATGCACATTATTTTGATTGCTCACCACACAGTACGCAAATTTAGCGACCCAGAGCTTGATCAGGTAGATAGGTACGAAATTAAATTGAACAGCAAGGCCAGCGGCTTAGTCCAAGAATCTTGCGACATGGTTCTTTTCTGCAAGCACAAAAACATCACTAAGAAAGAAGATACCGGCTTTGGCAACTCGCGAACGCGAGGCATCAGCACCGGCAAGCGCGTTATGTGCACAACGGAAACGCCAAGCTATGTCGCTAAGAACAGATTCAACTTGCCAGACGAACTAGATCTTTCGTGGTCAGCATTGGCCGCAGCATTAAACCCCACACCAGTAACAACACAAGCAAAAGGATAGAAAAATGGCATCACTAGTATTTGACGCAACGACCATTGAGATAGACGACCGCCCAAGTTTTGGGCTGTTACCAAAAGACAATTATACAGTCGTAATTGTTGAGGCAGATTACCGCGAAACTAAAAAAAGGAATGGCCACATGCTGGCCATCACCTTGGAGGTTACGAAAGGTGAGCATACAGGCCGTAGGCTCTGGGAAAACCTCAACCTAGATAACCCTAGTCAGCAAGCTGTAAAAATTGCGCAACAGGATTTGGCTCAAATACTGATGGCCACTGGCTTGGGCAGAATGCAAGACACATCAGAACTGCTGTACAAAGAAATCGTTGTCGCAGTCAGGATTAAGCCAGCAACCGCAGATCGTAGTGAAGAAAATGTGATCGACGCATACCTGGCCCCAGCCGGTGCCGCGCCAGTTGCGCCCGCCGCGCCAGCGCCGGTAGCGCAAGAATCGTTTGTTGATGACATCCCCGGCGGAGCACCAGCCAAGCCTTGGGAGAAATAAAGACCAAGGGGGTTTCACCTACCTCCTCATTAGCGCGTTCCCCGTCCGCGTGGTCAAACAGGCGGGGCTAAATTTTTGGCAGCTGCGCCTAACTCCAACTGGCGGTTTGGCTCCTTTCCGCCAGGGGCGTAGCTGCTTTTTTTTAAGGATCAAACATGACAATTTTGTTGGCAGAAAAAACATTGGCGGCAATTAACGAAGCCATTGAAGCCGACCAGGACGATTCGCCTGGTCGCGCACATCTTGGCGCAAGCATTATTGGCCGCGACTGCAGCCGAGAGCTTTGGTACACCTTTCGCTGGGTTGCCAAAAAGCTGCACCACGCCCGCATCTTGCGCCTTTTTTCGCGCGGGCAAGACGAAGAAGAAAGATTCAACGCCTACCTAAAACAAGGCGGGCTGACCGTGTGGGATGCAGACCCGGAGACGGGAGAGCAATGGCGCATCTCTGACGTTAATGGGCACTTTGGCGGCTCGTTAGATGGTGTGGTTTTAGGGCTGCCAGACGCGCCAGAAGTCCCGCACGTCAGCGAGCAGAAAACGCACAACACTAAGAGCTTCAATGCCGTTGTGCGGCAAGGCGTGTTGGCAAGTAAGCCTGAGCATTTTGCGCAGATGCAAATTTACATGCACAAGATGAGTTTGCAGTGGGCACTCTACCAAGCAGTCAACAAAGACAATGACGATCTCTATTTTGAGCGGGTTGAGTACGATAAAAACGCAGCTGAGCAGCTGCTCAGAAAGGCCAAAAACATAATCGCCTCAGAAGGCCCGCTTGAGCGCATGAGCGACGACCCAACTTGGTATAAGTGCAAGTTCTGCGACTACTCACCTATTTGTCATGGAAACCAAACGCCAGCCGCGAACTGCAGAACCTGCGCGCACTCAACGCCAGTGTTATCTGGCGCAGCTGGCGAGTGGAAGTGCGGCAAGCACCAAAAGCCAAGCACCGTGGAGGCGCAAGGCAAAAGCTGCAACCTTCACAATTTCATACCGCCACTGCTGGCAAACTGGGCAGAGCCGACTGACACAGACGGCGACACAGTGACCTACACCAACAAGCTCACCGGCAACGAGTTTGTAAATGGCCCTGGCGGGTATCTGTCTAGCGAGATCGCTGCAGCTGAAGATCCCAGAATCATTGGCGATGCCACTACCGACAGTTTGCGCGAGGCATTTAATGGCAAGGTCGCGGGCTAGTGGATGCCTTCTTAAAGGAAATGCGCAAGATGAAAGAGGCTCAGGCCGCTGAGCTTTTGGCGCGCAGCCAAGTGAAGCGCAACTGCCTCAGCTGTGAGCGCATGGCAGACCAGCCGGGTTACTGCACCACCTTTGAGGCATCGCCCCCGCAAAAATTTATAACTAGAGAAAACGCCTGCGATAAGTGGGTTCAAGAAATACCGTTTTAAGGAGTAGAGATATGTGCAAATTCGCACAAGCAATAAGCGCGCAAGCGCGCCACAGTAAGAGGTCGCATGGCTGGGAGTCAGCTGTCACGCGCAGGTTCCCGTTTGGGGTGCCAGACCAAGTGGTGAAGTCAGTGTTGAAGATGCTTGACGAAACCACTATGCGCAAGACTGAGATTGCCCGTCAGCACAATCTAACGCCAAGCAGCGTTTACAACATAAGAAACCGATACATAGTTTTGCCAGACGGCAGCGTGGACCGCAATGCGCGACTAGATAACCCAAAGCGAAGAGGAAAGAAAAATGCTAACCAATAACGAGATAAAATTGCAGTTGAATGCACTAGCCATAGAGAAAGCCGAAG
>TARA_R110001599_G_scaffold109575_1_pt1 | contig 15958 bp, 14 predicted proteins | sample TARA_R110001599 | Tara Oceans TARA_R110001599 (sample SAMEA4398360) | marine metagenome | biome: Polar Biome; feature: [MES] marine water layer (ENVO:01000295) within the mesopelagic zone...; material: water (ENVO:00002006), including particulate matter (ENVO:01000060) such... | reverse complement strand
GAAGAGCCGAAGGAGCTTAAGTGACCAGCGAGGTGGTTCAGGATTGACGTTCTTTTTTGGATCACTCATTTCTCAAGCAGTCCACAGGGTTGACTCTGGCAGATTTAAGTGTTTGAAAACCTACGGTAAGCCAAGCAATCAGTAAGGCGGAAATGCCAGCCAAGGCAAAGAACCACCATTTCAATTCAATGGAATAGGCAAAGTTGTGAAGCCATTCGTTGGAGAAGTAATAACCAATAGGGATGGCCAGAACTATAGAGATCAATACCGTTTTGGTAAATGTGGCGGTAAGTAATTTCACCACAACCACCTGACTTGCTCCCAATATTTTCCTGATCCCAATTTCCTTGCTTCTTCGTTCTGCAGTAAAAGTGGCCAAGCCAAAAAGGCCAAGGCACGAAATGAGAATGGCAATGGCCGCCATGTAGTTGGACAGTTGGGCTACCTTATCTTCCGTGCTATATAGTGCACGATAATCATCTTCTAAAAAGGAAGGCTCGAAGTCGTATTTTGGGTTGAACTTGGCGTAAATCGTTTTGATTTTTTCAAGCGTGTTCACTTCAGTTCCTGGTTGCAATCTGACCATAAAATCATCACCGCTGCTCCTGAAACGGAAAAGCATGGGCTCAATTTCTTGGTGCAATGAGCCATATTGAAAATCACTTACTACACCAATGACTTCCTTAAAGTCGTCTGGCGAAGCTTCCAGCTGAAAGCCAATCGGGTCTTTTAGCCCCATGAATTTAACTGCTGTTTCATTGAGCATGATTTTGCTCTCATCGTCATTCATTTCTTTTGAAAATGCCCGGCCTGCTACAAGTTTTAGCTCCAGCGTTTCAACAATATTATAACCGATTCTTGGCGACTTGAACAGGTGATTATCATCCGTATCCCCTTCTTCCCATGAGTAGCCGCTGCTGTTGTCGTTTCCCCAAAGAAAGTCTCCAGACATATTGCCAACACTGGTTACGCCAGGCAGTGCCCTAAGCGCTGTTAAAAACGGGGTAGGATCGAAGCTTTCTGGGCCTTTTCTGGTAAACGTAATGATGTTTTCACGATCATAACCCAGCGGTTTGTTATAGGTATATTCGATCTGTTTGTTGATGGTAATTACACCGATAATGAAAATAATGGACAGCGTGAATTGTACTACCACCAAGCCTTTTCTGATCCATTCTTCACCCCTTAGGTTGGCTACTTTTCCTTTGAGCACCGCCACGGGCTTAAAGCCTGAAAGGTAGAAAGCGGGATAACTACCCGCTAGTATTCCAGTGCCCAATACGATGGCTAAAAGTGGTAAAATGAAATCGCTTAAATTAAATTCAAGCTGCTTCGAAGTAATTTCATTGAACTGAGGAAGGAATAAAACCACTAAACCAATGGCCACCAAAAGTGCTAATACCGAAAGTAAGATCGACTCTCCTAAAAACTGAAAAACCAAGTCTCCACGATTTGCCCCAATTGCCTTTTTCACTCCTACTTCTTTCATCTTTTTGGAAGCTTGCGCTGTGGAGAGGTTCATGAAATTGATGCAGGCAATAAGCAAAATAAGAATAGCGATAACAGTGAAAAGCCTCACGTTTTCAATCTTTCCTCCTACTTGAATTCCGTTGTCATATCGGCCGTGGAGGTAAGCCTTTGCATAGGGCTGAATGAACAGTGACTGTTTATTATTGTCTGTTTTTCCATACATTAAGCTGGCAATTTTCTTGTTCAACTGCTCAGCATCAGCCCCTTCTTTTAAGAGCAAATAGGTGCGTGCATAGCCACCTTTCCAATCTTCGGCCCATTCTTCAGCATCGATTAATGCTTGGTAGTTGACAACTATGTTGAATTGCTCGGTGGCATTCTTGGGCGGATCCTTAAACACGCCAGATACCACAAAAGGCTGGTTGAGAAGTGAACTCTCCCATTCAATGGTGTTGCCAACTGCATTTTCAACAGTACCAAAAACGGTGATGGCCAGCGACTCTGAAATTGCAACTGAGCTTTTGTCTTGAATGATGCTTTCTGTTGTTCCCGAAATCAGCGGGTAAGTCATTACTTGGAAGAAGTTAGAGCTCGCAAAAAGCCCGTTAACTTCAAAGTTTTTTTCGCTGTGGCTAATGGTGCCTTGGGGTCTGAAAAAGTGATTACCCACCCGCACCGCATCTTCCACTTCAGGGAATTCTTCTTTTATGGCTTGTGCCAATTTGCCAGAAGTATAGTTCCAAGTGAGAATACTTTCAGGCAAAGCGAAATTGGTAAAGACCCAATACAGTCGGTCGTTTTTCTCATTGAAAGTATCCACTGAGCGTTCATCATTTACCCAAAGAAAAATGAGCAATGAAGCTGCTAAGCCTGTGGAAAGACCGATTAAATTGATGAAGAAAGTAGCCTTGTGCCGCTTGAAACCTCTGAGCGTAATTAATAAGTTGTGTTGTAACATACCGAGATAATTGAGTTGATGATTGCCGCCAAGCCCTCTGACCAAAGCAGGGCGTAGCAGTTTTAAGACTTCACGATTGTAAAGCCTTCTGGATTTTTTGACCGAGTGCTGCGCTAAATTTTCAGCGAAGACTTCCTCCATATCGCCTTCTATTTCTTCCAAAAAGTCCTTTTTCAGAAAGAAGCGTAGAAGCCCTAATGACCAGCGAGGTGGTTGGATATCGTTTTGTGTGTTGTTCAAATTAGCTGGTGGCCATGTTGGGCATTGCTGACCAAAGTTGGGTGCGGATGTCTTTCATTTCCTCCAAAATTCTGTGCGCATAAGGTGTGGCACTGTAAATACGTTTGCGCTTTCCACCACGTTTTTGGGTGGCTTCACCAAATTCAGAAGTCAGAAACCCCTTTTCTTCCATACGCTTTAAAGCGGACTGGATGGAGCCCACGCTCAGTTTTTCTTTGAGTCGATCTTCCAGTTCTCGTTTAATTTCTACCCCGTAGGCTTCGGTTTGAAGCACGACCACCGTCATAAGCACCAGCTCTTCAAACTCTCCTAATTTGGTTTTCTTCATGGCTATATCATTCGTAATTGCAGTAAATATAGAAAATTATTTTATTCGTAATTGCAGTTTTTATCAAAAAAGAGTTTTAGACTAACTGAGGAGGATTCAACTCAGAATGAAGCTAAATGATAGTACACTGTAAAGCCTTCCCCTTTGGGGAAGGTTGGATGGGGCCTTCTTCAACCGCAAAGAGCGCTAAGTTTCGCAAAGGTTGTGTTGGGGCATATGTTGGCTATGCTACTAAAGCTAGCTTTCGGGTAGTTGCTAACAAGCTAAGTCATGCTGTAAGCATCCTTTTCAGAAACACAAGGAGGAAAGTTATCTTGTAAAGCGTGAAAAGACCTCTACGAGGTGACTGTAATAGTAGGCTTAAGTTGGCATTAGACCGCTTCGTGCCTCGCAGTGACGTTAGTGGGCTGAGCCTGTTCTAGGAGTCATACCACTAATTTCATAAGGGTTGCCAACCGCAAAGAACACGGAGTTCCGCAAAGGTTAAATTTGAACGCAATCGCTCGGTTGCACCGAGTGATAACTAGCGTTTTGGCTTCAAGTCACTCGATAAAGCCAGGTGACTGTTGTAAAAATTCTTAGCTCCCTTAAAGCCTCGACTTCATCTCCTTCATGGTATTGACAAAATCAGAAGTAACTCCTTCTTGTTGAATATGATTCCCTTCTTTTACCTTCCATTGACCATTTACGATGGTGCCCAACATATTGGATACATCGCTTGAATAGACAATGGTATTACAAAGGTGTTTTGGCGCTGAAGAAGCAATTAGAGGTGAATTGGCATCTATCACCACGGCATCAAATGATTGACCTACTTTGAAAAAGCTTTCAGCTGGTTTTCCCATCGCTTTTCTTCCTGCCTTCCATGCCATTGAAATGGCATTAAATCCGCTATCTCCTTTGGAAGGTTCGTAATAAGTATTGCGTTTATGGGTTGTTACACGCTGGCCATAATCCAGTAATCGAAGTTCTTCCAAAGGGTTTAAACCCACATGGCTATCGGTACCAATGCTCCACGAACCGTTTAAAGATTGGTAATCTTTAAACCTGAAAAGTCCATCACCTAAATTACCTTCTGTGCTAGGACAAAGCACCACATTCGCTTTGGCCTCTGCTATTCCTTTTACTTCAGCATCACTCAAGTGGGTGGCATGTACTAAGTGATAATGTTCGTTGACATCAGCATTGTCGAGTAACCATTCCACTGGGCGCTTGCCATGAAAAGCTAGGCAATCCTCAATCTCTTTCAATTGCTCAGAAACGTGGAAATGAAAAGGCCTATCATTCTTGAAGTCTCGGCAAACGCTAATAACATCCCTAGGTTCAACCGCCCTTAAGGAATGAATTCCAATACCTAAATTGGCGTTCTTGTAGGTTTTAGTGGCGCGGTCGCTACTTTCTAAAAGGGAATAATAATCGTCTATGGTTTTTGAAATAAAGCGCCTTTGCTTTTCCTCCGCTGGCTTTCCAAAACCTCCTTTTTGATAGAACATTGGCACCAAAGTGATCTGAATTCCAGTTCTCTTTGCCGCAGCAACAAGTCGCTCTCCCAATTCGGCCAGGTTACCATAAGCTTGACCATTTTTATCGTGGTGAACGTAATGAAATTCTGCCACCGCGGTATAGCCATGCCTCAGCATTTCGGTATAAAGCATGGCTGCAATATTTTCCAATTGTTCGGGAGAAACCTGTAAAGCCAAATCATACATGGCCGAACGCCAACTCCAAAAATCATCTGGCACTCCAGTTCCTTCGTGCAATTCAGCCAAGCCAGCCATGGCATATTGAAACGCATGAGAATGGGCATTTTGAAAACCGGGAAGGGCGTAACCCTGTACATTTTCTGCTTCTGTTGAAGTGCTAGGGCCAATAGACTCAATATTGCCTTCGTCATTTACAGAAACCACTGCGTTTTCCAACCAACCCTCGTTGGTTAAGATGCCTTTGAATTGGTAAGCTTTTGCCATGATTATAATGCCTTTATAAGTTCCTGAAATAAGTTTTGCAAAATAACCCTCATTTTGTTGGCGCGCGCTTCATCATACAGTGTTTCGCTGTCATCCATGTAGTTTGTTTTGGCCATTTCTAACTGAAGGGCATAGATATTTTCCTCAGGCTTGCCAAAGGAGCGGGTGATGTAACCTCCCTTGAAGGGATGGTTGTGCTGCAAATCATACTCATTCGTTCTCAGTGCACTGAAGGCCGCTTCGATAATTTTTGCAGCAGCAGAAGTTTCATCGTTATCACCCAAAATTAGATCAGGGAATGCTTCCTTTCTAATGCCGGGCACTACTTTTCTGATAGAATGTGCATCGAACAAGAGTGCCTTTCCAAACTGGGCTTTCGTGTTGGCCAAAAGTTCCGCTACTTTTTGATGGTAGGGCTCATAATAGGCTTTCAGTCTTCGATTGATTTCAGTCTGATCTGGTGTGGCATCAATGTATAAATTATCGCCATTGAAATTGGTATTAGGTGTCAAACCAGTAATTACGCGGCCATCATTATATAAGGGTTGGCTATTGGGGTCGCGGTTTAAGTCGATTACCCAGCGGCTGTAATTGGCGGTGATCATGGTGATGCCCATGGCGGAAGCAAAATCATAAAGCTTATCGATAAACCAGTCGGTATCATCGGGATTGGCTACGGATTCAGGTTTAAGCTGGGCGGCAACTTCGGGCGGAAAGTAAGTGCCAGAGTGCGGAGAACTGATTATGATGGGAACAGCCTCGGCTTGAGGTGCGATGATATTGTATAAATCCATAGGTTTTGCTCTTGCTGAACAAAGCTACAAATCAAAGCCAAAGAATGATGGCGAAAAGCAGCAAAACTCTTGAGGGGGCACTCGGCAAAGCCAAGCGACTGTCGGGAAGTGGTTTTTAGTAAGCACCAAAACCCTAATTACCATCAAATGTTAATCATGGCAGACTGCAAAGCCTTCCCCTTTGGGGAAGGTTGGATGGGGCTTTTAATAGGAGCGCAATCGCTCGGTTGTACCGAGTGATAACTAGCGTTTTGGCTCGAAGCTAACTTAATACTAGTCACTCGGCAAAGCCAAGCGACTGTCGGGAGTATTCTTTAACCGCAAAGGGCACAGAGTTTCGCGAAGGTTGTATTGGGTAGTGTGTTAGCTATAATACCAAAGCTAGCTTTTGGGTAATCATTAACAAGCTAAGTCATGCTGTAGGCATCCTTTTCAGAAACGTAAGTAGGTAAGTTAAGATCTTGTGAAACGTGAAAAGACCTCTACGAGGTGACTGTTATAGCAGGCTCAAGTGAGGTTAGACTGCTTCGTGCCTCGCAGTGACGTTTACCGCTTACTTCCCCCTAAAATAAGCCATTACAATATCCCGGACATCATTTTTGATGCCATTGAAATCTGGAGAGGCGATGGCTTGGTTTTGATAGTCTTTGATAAACTCAAGGTTGGCTTCACCACCGCTGAGAACAAAATCAGGCAGGGCCATTTTATAGGATTTGGAAGTGGAGAGTTTAGCGCCTTTGATGTACCAACCATCGGCTTTCTTTTCAGCATTGGCCAATTGCAAATAGCCACCAATACCTATGTTGGTTACGGTGCCAGTTTCTAAAATGCGTTGTACTACATCACCTTTTATATCTACTATGGAAATGCCACCGCCAAATGGAAAAGAGCGAAGAATGTCATACTCGGTAATGGTGCCTGTAAGTTCGTCATCTAGACGAATGGAGCCGCTATTGAAAATCGCTAAATCGGCATTGGGTACAGCAAATAAAAATGCCTCGGCCGTCATAATCGGGTAATTGGTCGGGCGATAGCGAATACTGCTTTCGCGTCCATCGAGGGTGTCCGTGGTCGTCATCACGATTTCATTAGGCGTATACCCCATGGTCGCCATACTTTCATTCGAAATATTTACCCATTTGTCTACTAGGGCTTTTACCTCTGTGTCTTCTGTTACGCTATCATCAATGGGCAAGAGCTCGGAAGTAATGCTCGTTTTTCCTGTAGTTTTATTATAACTGACCCTGTGCACATAGACGGTTTTTGCGTTGGCATCGGCCTTGGTCATCAGTGTATTTCCATACATATATTTCATATGGGCGTGGTCGTGGCCACCCAAAACAAGATCGAATTCGGGTACAAAATAAGTGGCCAAAGAATCGTCTTCTACTTTCTTGAGGTGCGTAACACCAATAAAAACCTCTGCTTCTTCCTTCACCTTATTGTACACCGCTTTCACCGACTCGTATTTGTCCGTATAAGCCAAATAGGGAGCGTTGTTGAAGGGCAATGTTGAGCCGAAAAAAGCAATGTCAACACCATCTACAGACTTCATAATATGATCGGGAAAAGGCTTTCCTCTTTGTGTCCATGCAGTGTTTTTACCCTCTACCGCATGAAGTACGTTTGTGGTGGTCCATTCAAATTCAGATTCATCAATTCTGGCCTGTATTTCATTTTCTTTTAAGTCGAACTCGTGATTACCGGGCACTACAATGTCTACACCAACGGCATTCATTACTTCTACCATGTGCTTGCCTGCAATCTTTTCACCTTCGTAAGTCAGTGTGCCGATAAGCGAAGGACTTACAAAGTCTCCTGAAAGGATGGTGAAGACATTCGGATTTTCCTTCAATAGGTTTTTTCTCACTGTGGCTACACGGGCCATTCCGCCTACTTTACCGCCTTCTAATGGAGCAATTTCATAGACATCGTTCATTTGAAGCAGAATGAAGTCTACCGTGTCCGAAGATTTTTTAGGAGAGCATGCGCTTGAAAAAATGAAGAAAACGGACAGGAAAAAAAGCGAAAATCGTTTCATGAAGATGTGGTTTTAAACTTGGAATAAAGTTAGCAAAAATGAAGTTCAAACCGGTAGACTTTAAAGGGCATTTAACCGCAAAGCCAAGCGACTGGTTAGGTTGTACTGAGGAATATGTTAGCTACTCTACTAAAGCTAGTTTTTTAGTAATCATTAACAAGCTAAGTCATGCTGTAAGCATCTTTTTCAGGAACATAGTTGTGGAGTGTTTTGTCTTGTGAAACGTGAAAAGATCTCTACGAGATGACTATCGTAGTAGACTGACTTTTAACCGCAAAGAACGCGGAGTTTCACAAAGTTTAAATCGAAGCGCAATCGCTAGGTTGCACCGAGTGATGGTTAGTGGTTTGGTTTGAAACCAACTTAACGCGAGTCACGCGGCAAAGCCAAACTACTTTAAGAGGAAAGCTATTAACGCAGTTGAGAAAAAGTTTAACTTGAAGATGAAATGAAAAGTCGAACCCTGATCTGGATATTGTCCATCGCCTTGTTATTGGCGCTTGCCTACATTTTCCTCCCAGATGGGGGAAGAAAATTCCATCAATCATCAGTGCCCATTACCGAAGTTGATCTTACACAAGCTGAGGTCATTAAAATAGCTCTGGATAGCCCACGGATAAATAAGATTTCTGAGATTTTTCAAAAAGTGACTTATCTGCCTCTTGAACTCACGGAACATTCTAAAATTATTGAAACAAGAGATCTGATTTTTACTGATGATATGATCCTTGTTTGGGACGGGGAGGGTCGCAAAATAGTAGGCTTTGATCATGAGGGTAAATACCTCTTCAATATTTATAAAAAGGGTGCTAGCAAAAAGGAATACGGAGAGCTAACGGACTTCACTTATGACAAGGAAAAGAATCAAATCATCATTGTGTCCTATGACCAAATATTATGGTACGATTTAGAAGCCAATTATGTCCGGTCATTTCATACCAACTATGCTCGACTTTCAGCGGTTGCACAGCTATCCGGTTCTAGAATTGCTTCATTCAGCGTTTATGGAAATAGCGATAGCAGTTTAGAGGCGGCAAGCCTAAATATTATTGATGAAAATGGAGAATTACTTTCAAGGTACTTACCCTTCAATCGAGCTATTCAATTCTCAACTGTACTTGGTTTGTATGACAATATGAGTTCTTCAGAGTCTGGTCATTTGTTCGCGCTCCCTTATTCACGAACCGTTTATTTTTTACCCCATACGGGAGGGCTTCAAGCCAAGTATGAATTAGACTTTGGTGAAGCGAATTTACCAAAGGGTATAGAGGATGCGGTTTTTACAAATAAATTTTTAAGTAGTTCTCAAGCCAATAGTTTTCTTGTTAAGAACAATTGGGCAAAACTGGTCGCTGTTCCTCAAGAGACGGATGATATGGTTTTTATTCCTTTTGAGTATCAAAAGCAAAGGTTTTATGCGTATTACGATAAGCATTCAAAGGCGGTTAAATATCATAACATTGCCAAATCGAATGATATTGACGGAAATGACTTTTATGCACCGATAACCACTTTTAAAGGGAGTTTCGTTTCGTGGGCTACGGCAAATCAACTTAAGGAATCTGTGAAAAATGGGTTGGTGAAAGACTCAACCATTCTCGAACAAATTAATCAGCTTCAACCGAATGATAATCCAGTTTTAAGGTTTGTGAAGATTAAGGATTTTTTGTATTTGAGGTAGAGGATTATTTCTATCCGGCTAATTCATCACAATAAAAACCTTGGCTGGTCAATATGGTAATGACGGTTTCGGGGGCGACTTCTTCGGTTTCAACACGTAGGATTTTATCGCAGTCTTCTAGGTCAAAGTTCCACTCTTCGCTGGGCAATAAGATATTCAAAAATGAGCCCACAGCCTGGACTTGTTTTTTACTGACTACGGAAGTTTTAAAGACATGAACCATGGTAATTGTTGTTCTAATTTTGGAGTGATTTGGCAATTCATTGGTTAATCAATTCTTCATAAGTCGATTTGAGTCGCTTGCGAAGAAACTTTATGGCGTAATGCTTTCTGGAGAGCAGGGTGTTGACGGGAATACCAGTCGCTTCTGATATTTCTTTTACAGGCAAACCTTCCATTTCGGTCAACTCAAAAATTTCACGTTGTTCAATTGGTAACTCGGTAAGGGCTAGCTCCAATTCTTTCCACATCAGAGAGCGGATATAGACATTGATGGGGCTTTCTGATTCATCCATCTGAGGAAATAACCTGGCATAAACACCTCCCTCTTCATCACCATCAGGCTCCATAATGAAGCTAGTCTCTTTCTTTTTCTTGCTTTTATTGATAATGAGATTTCGGGCAACACGAAATAACCAACCAGAGAGGTTTTCAATCGGATTGTGTGTATTGTCCATCGTTTTAACGAACTGATAAAACACATCCTGAGCAAGATCTTCAGCATCTTCTGTGGTGGGAACTCTGTTCTTTATGAAAGAGCGGATTCGAGGCTGATGCTCCTTAATCTGTCTTTCTAAGTCTTCCCTATATTCGTTTTTACTCACGGTCAGGACCATCTTTTTCTTTTACGTCCGAATCGGGAAAACAGTCATTTTTGTGCTCCATCCATTGCGCGAACTTCCTTTTCTTGAACCATTCTTTGCGTTCCTCTGGGTTCATGTTCATCCATTCTTCACGGCCTGAATGAGTTCTGCATTTTTTATGATGAGATCGTTTTCCTTTACCTCCCATTCCAGAAAAGAGGATTCTTGAAAGGATGAACAGGCCTAGTGCTTGCCAGAAAGTAATGGTGGTGAGTCCAAACAGGTCCGGCATTAACCAGTTCCATAAAAGCATGATCACAGAACCAAACAAAAACAACGCTGCTGCGCCAAACACAGGGAAGAAAATGTATTTGTACTTATATATAAATTCTTTCTTTCTCATTTCGATCATTAATTATGTTCTCTTGTATAGGTAGACAAATGAGAGAGAAGAATATTTTAAGCTTCTGAAAATTTATTCAGAAGATATCTTTACAGAACATATTACTATCCGTTTTGGTAGGAAAGAGGCGCTTTGAGATAAGGTACGATCAGGTGATGTCCTTGGTCATGTCAAATGAGCTAAGGTATACGGTATTATCTTTCTTTTTCGCTACTACAAATTGACCACCTCCCAAATTGTCAGCCGTGAGTTGTCCTTCCATAATGGAGAACCATTCGGAATTTTCACCTCTTTGCTGCATCCAAAATGAATTTCCACTTTGCCACCAATAGAACTTAGTTTCAGGGTCGGCATCTGTAATATATGTACCCGTATTGTCGGTTTTGAAATGGAAGGTTCCCTGTACGTTTTGCGTTGTAACAGACCATTTGGTCCCGCTTAGGTTTACTGTTTCTTGGGTGTTTGAATTGCTTGTGTCCATGATATTGTGTTTTAAATAGTGATGTTAGTTACGGGGCCTGCCGTAGTAGCCGACAGAGGGTGTTAAAACCATGATACAAACTACAAGATTTCTTCTTGTTCACGAAGGATAAGCACAAGTTATTCTTCTTTCAGTTTTATTGAAGATTGCCTATTACTTTAAACTAGGCTGGTGATCAATCTAATTTTCTCCTCTCTTAATGTATCTAGTAAAAAAACCCTTCCAAAAATTCTTTTCTATTTACTTAGCAAATATGAAACTAATTATTACTTTTACTTTTGTTAAGTAAACAAATAACTATGTCAGAACATTCGTTGGGTGAGTTTGAGGAACTGGTATTACTGCTGGTAGCCGCCAATAATAAAGAGGCCTATGGCGTACTGATCCTTGAAAAACTTGAAGAAAAACTTGGGAAGAAGGTTAATGTCAGTGCCGTGCATGTGGCCCTCAAACGTATGGAAAATAAGGGTTTTGTAGAGTCTAGTTATGGCGGCATCACTAACGAACGTGGAGGCCGCAGAAAAAAATACTATAGCATTACCTCAATAGGAAAAAAGGTACTGGATCAGCAATACGAGGTCAGAACTTCGATTTATCAGCAAATTCCTAAAATTTCATTTGGTCAATGAAAGCCCAACCGCCAAAAAGAGCACTCCAATTTCTGCGCTGGTTTTGCAGAGAAGATTACCTCGAAGAATTCGAGGGTGATCTGATTGAACTCTTTGAGAAGCATTTTGAAACATCACCCAAAAAGGCCAAAAGAAAATTCTTTTGGGGCGTAATGCGCTCCTTCAGGCCGGGGTTTATGAAAGCATTTTATAAGGTCAACTATTCAATAACAACAGCTATGTTTAAAAATAACTTGAAGGTGGCGTGGCGCAATGCGCTTCGACAACCTTTCTTCACTTTCCTCAACACATCGGGTCTCGCCATAGGTATGGCAGGCGCCTTGATTATTACTTTGTTTCTCCACGATGAGCTCAGCTTCGACAAAATGTTTGCCGATGCAGATCGCATTTACCGCGTCAATATCGACAACCGAACTGCTGGTGAAACCAATCACTTTGCAGCCGTTTCTAGCCCTTTGGCCAATGTAATGCAAAGCGATTTTCCGCAGGCAGAAATGATCACCCGATTAAAGATGAGCAACAGCATTTTACTTAAGGAGGTAAATGCCGAACAAAATGTAAAAGAAGATTACGTTGCTGGTGCGGACTCTACTTTTTTCGAAATGTTTGGTTTGAAACTGCTTTATGGAAATGCTAAAAACGCCTTGGAGAAGCCAAACTCTATTGTGCTCACCAAAACTGCTGCCCTCAAGCATTTTGATTTGGATGAAGCACTTGGCCAAAGCATGGTGCTAAATAATGACGAAGTATATGTGGTCACTGGCGTGATGGACGATTTACCCAAAAACTCATTTTTAAGAGATCATCAGGTGTTTATTTCACTTTCCAGTTTTGATGATGCCAAAAGCTTGGCTTGGAACATCTGGAGCTTTCCCACTTTTGTAAAACTTCGCCCTACGGCAAATAAAGAAAGCTTACAAGCTTATTTGAGCACTGTGAAAGATCGATATTTAATCCCTTGGGCCATGACTTTTATGCCTGGGCTCACTGTTGAAAGCGCCAAAGAAATGGAAAAATCCTCTGGCGATTTCATGCGATTTACGCCTATTGCCTTAACCGATATTCACTTGCATTCACCCAATATCGAAGATGAGTTAAGCACCAATAGCGATATCCAGAATGTATATATACTCGCTGCGGTTGGTCTTTTCTTGATCATCCTTGCCTGTGTCAACTTTATGAACCTGTCTACCGCGCGGTCTCTGAAGAGAGCAAAAGAAGTGGGGGTACGCAAAACCTTAGGCAGCAGTAGGTCAGGTTTGATCAAGCAGTTTCTAACGGAATCTACTATGGTGGCTTTTGTGGCGCTGGTATTGGCCATTGCCATTGCAGCCCTCTGTTTGCCTTACTTTAATCAATTGGCGGGAAAAGCCATTTCAATTCCTTTTGGGAATCCGTTGTTTTGGTTAGCACTCTTGGCTGTTTCGCTTGTTCTGGGTTTTGGTTCAGGAAGTTACCCCGCTTTTCTTATGTCGAAATTTGCGCCCATCAAGGGAATGAAGGGCGGAAATATCAATGGAAATGGAGGCAGAACGGTGATCAACAGCCTTGTGGTTGTTCAGTTTGCCATTTCTCTATTTCTCATGTTGGGTACTTTTGTAGTTTTTCAACAACTCAACTTCATTCAAAATAAAGACCTAGGTTATCAAAAAGATCAGGTGCTGATCATTGATGATGTGGATGCCACAGGCAAACAGATCGAAGCTTTTAAAAACCAAGTGAAGACAATTGCTCAGGTAGAAAACGCTTCGCTGAGTAGTTATTTGCCAACCCCTTCGCCAAGAGGTGCCACCACCCTCTTTCCTGATAAATCGCTTGGAGGCGAAAATGCCTTGATCATTGGTAGTTGGGATATTGATTACGACTACCTCTCCACCTTGGGACTGGAGTTGGTTGCCGGTCGTGATTTCAACAAGGAATTTGCAACGGATTCTAGCGCCATGATTTTGAACGAATCCACAACTGTGCTGCTCGGCTTGTCTCCCGAAGAAGCCATAGGAATGCGCTTCACGGATGATTTCCATAGAGAGGATAAGGAAAACATGCGCTACTTTACCGTGATCGGAGTAGTCAAAAATTTTCACTTTGAAACCCTGAGAAACAGCATTGATGCCCTTAGCCTAACACTAGGCGGAAAGCCTAAGAAAATGTTGGTCAAACTGAATGCTGGAGATTTTCAAAAAAGCATTTCGGAATTGGAAACTGTATGGGAAAAGTTCGCGCCAGGTCAGCCTTTGAGTTATTATTTTATGGACGATTCCTTCAACAATACTTACGATGCTGAACAGCGTTTGGGCAAAATTTTTGTGATTTTCACTTCGCTTTCCATTTTTATCGCATGCCTTGGACTGTTTGGTTTGGCCGCCTTTAATGCGGAAAGAAGGGCAAAGGAGATCAGTATCCGAAAAGTACTCGGTGCCAGCATAGGTCAAATTACTTATAAACTGTCCATTGATTTTCTAAAGCTGGTGGGCTTGGCCACTATAGTGTCATTGCCCTTAGCAGGCTATTTCATGAATCGCTGGCTGCAAGATTTCTCCTACAGGATTGAAATCCCTTGGTGGGTGTATGTGCTTACGGCTTTTATGGCTGTGGTCATTTCTATCCTCACCGTGAGTTTTCAAAGCACAAAAGCCGCGATGAGCAGTCCGATTAAGGCTTTAAAACAGGAGTGATTTCTGTTATTAACCGCAAAGGGCGCTGAGTTTCGCAAAGTTTAAATTGGAGCGCAATCGCTAGGTTGCACCGAGTGATGATAAGTGTTTTGGATTGAAGTCAACTTAAACCAGTCACTCGGCAAAGCCAATCGACTGAACTCATCTATGAACAAATGATTAGGCGAAGCAATCACAATTTTCCTTTGGGGTACGGTCTGACCTTCGGTACCGACCGTTTACGCAAGGAGCTATTCTATGGTCGGCACCGAAGGTCAGACCATGTATATCAATCTTAAGACTTACTCTATTATCGTCCTAAAAGTCAAATTTACCCTTGGGGCATTTACCTTTGTAGTGGGTGGTAAGCGATGAAGTCAATGGCTTTGAGTAGCACCTTTCATGACCAATGGACTTCGCTAGGTTGCACCGAGTGACTGTTTTGAGACTGCTTCGATTGATGGCTCTTTGAACAATGCTAGTTATGAGCAGTCACTAACAAGCTAAGTCATGCTGTAAGCATCCTTTCCAGTAACACAGAAGGAGGGTGTTTTGTCTTGTGAAACGTGAAAAGACCTCTACGAGGTGACTGTAATAGTAGGCTTAGCTCGATATAAGACTGCTTCGTGCCTCGCAGTGACGGTGCTGGGCATTGACTGTTTGAACAGTCATGCTGCTCCGAAGCTTCGGAAGGGTTTCAGCATCCTTCAAATTACTGGAGAACTAATTGGGGTTTTAATGAGTTAAAACTGACAGAGTCCTAGCGTTCATATTGGGTCACAGGTTCTGCCTAATACGGATAGATCGGAGAACCTACGACAGTGGTTATCAATCTTTAGGGGCTGGTGTTTCAATTCGTTTAAATTTCCAAGAGCAGCCTTCGCCACAAGAAAATTCCTTTGGAGAAATGACTAAGTGACCTTCTGAATCAATACCATAATAATAGGCAATAGCCAATTGTTTGTCCTCACAGCTTAGGTGCATAGTTAGTTCTCTACTTTTTTCACCTTTGGTAGTCTCAAATGAGCCCTCTATTTGGTCAATAGCACATCCTAAAGAATGAAATGTAGATGTTAGGGTTGAATCTGTTTTGAAGGTAATAAAGGAGCCGTCCTCTACAGTTCTGTAAGGCTGAAGCGAACCCCCATCATATACCTCTACTAGCTGCCATGTTCCAGAAATAGAAGTATCTATTGGCCCATCATCCTGATTATTGCAGGATGTAACCAAAGTGGTTATCATAAACACGAATAGGAGCTTCATATAATGCGATTTACTTAATGATAACATGATAGGCTTATGATGTGTCTCCATTGCGAACTCGAAGAATGTAATTTCTGCTGTCCCATTTAGACACATCAATTTTTAAAAAGGCTGTAAGGCTTCCTGAAAGTATTTTTTCGAATCGGTCATTTATTCCTTCAGATCAGAAATTTTGTTTTAAACACCCAATTGTTACGCGCAACCGAGTGACTGGTTTGAGACTGCTTCGTGCCTCGCAGTGACGGT